>SESH01022058.1_pt1 | contig 33008 bp, 36 predicted proteins | sample 3171561 | NCBI WGS metagenome assembly SESH01 (sample SAMN10866947, study PRJNA518727) | freshwater metagenome | biome: subpolar coniferous forest; feature: holomictic lake; material: water; isolation source: holomictic Lake 442 2011 16.5 m and 2014 13 m | place: Canada: near Kenora, Ontario
AAATCTTTTACAAAGTTTTTTAACCACAGGACACTCTTATGAAACCAACCTGGATACTCGTCGCTGATAGCGGTCGTGCGCGCATTTTCACAACCGAAACTCCATCTTCACCTTTACTGGAAATTGAAGACTTTTCTCATATCGAAGGCCGTTTACATGACAGGGAAATAACTTCCGATCTGCCAGGAAAAATTAAAAGCACCGGCGGTGGCGGTCACGCATTTGAGCAACCCACCGATCCTAAACAACACGAAGCCGAAAACTTTGCACATCTGGTCGCACACTTCCTGTTAGACGCCCATAATGCAAAAAAGTTTGATCATCTCCTGATCGTTGCCGCCCCTGCATTTCTTGGCTTGCTGAGAAGCCATCTGCATGAACCCGTCAAACAACTGATCTGCTTTGAACTTGATAAAGATCTTAGCAAGATGAACGCTAGCGATATTCGGCAACATCTTCCGGAGTTTTTACCAAGCCTTTAATTTAAGCTACCTCGCTTCTACTCAAAAATAAAATGCGCGAAAAACCATGGCCAACAGTTATTCACAACAACCTGTGGATAACTCTGTGGATTAAATGTTTTAATTGTTGCTTAACTACCGATTTTATTGGCTTTTGTAAGTTTGCACCAAAAACGAACAAAGAAATATAACAATAAATATCAATAAGTTAAAATAGCCAGCACTACTTTAAATGAAAAGACCAAAGCATCGCTAAGTCACTGATTATTACTGTGCACAAGTACTATTGAATCAACACTATTATGTGACTCTTCAACCCAAAGTACACACCCCTAAACAATATTAATATTCGGCATCATGATAGACATTCTGCACATCATCCAGGTCATTCAATAAATCTAAAAATCTTTCAAACAATACCACGTCATCACCACTGACAGCAGTGACACTTCTTGGTAAAAATTGAATTTCGTCCACATCAAAATCAATATCACCAAAAGAATCCGTCAAGGCCTGCTTGGCTTTAAAATAATCAGAGTGGGGTGTAAAAACCGTAAGTTTTCCCTCATCGCTTTCAATATCGCTAACATCCACATCAGCGGTGAGCAATGCATCAAGCACCGTATCTTCATCATCATGTTTAAAAGCCAAAATAGCCGAATGATCAAACATGTGGCTGACTGTACCCTGCGTGCCAATTTTACATTTAGTTTTGGTAAAACACTGGCGCACATCGCCAAAGGTTCGGTTAGGATTGTCGGTCAAACAATCGACAATCACCATGCAACCACCAGGGCCATAGCCTTCATAACGAGCCGGCGCAAAATCCTCACCGCCACCGCCCTTGGCTTTGTCGACCGCTTTTTCAATTACGTGAGTTGGAACCTGGTCTTTCTTGGCTCGCTCAATCAATCCTCTTAAAGCTAAATTACCATCGGGATCGACGCCCCCCGCTTTTGCGCATACATATATTTCTCGGCCATATTTGCTATACACCTTCGCTTTGGCATCAGACGTTTTCGCCATGGAATCTTTTCGGTTTTGATACGCTCTACCCATTTTGCAACTGCTCCATTAACAATGAAAATAGGCGAATTTTACAGATAAGTCATTGCCTAGGGAAACTTTTAGTCATTCCTTCAAAGTCCCGCTGATATGAATAAGCGCAGCGCCCAACACATCAACTCTTAGAAATTTCCAAATAACATGGAATAATAATCAACATCGCGTTAACCTCTATAAACCTTAAACTGATGAACTAAACACTATGGCACAATACATCTACTCAATGAACCGGGTCGGCAAAATTGTCCCGCCCAAAAAATATATCCTTAAAGACATCTCGTTGTCTTTCTTTCCCGGCGCAAAAATCGGCGTACTGGGTTTAAACGGCTCTGGTAAATCAACATTGCTCCGCATTATGGCGGGAATCGACAAGGAAATTGAAGGCGAGGCTATTCCGCTAAAAGGCACCAATATCGGTTATTTACCTCAAGAACCGCAACTTGATCCGAATAAAACCGTTCGTGGTAATGTTGAAGAAGCAGTAGCGGAAATCAAATCGACGCTCGAACAACTCGATGCCGTTTATGCCGCTTATGCGTTGCCCGATGCCGATTTTGATAAACTGGCTGCTGATCAGGCGCGTCTTGAAGACATAATCAATGCCTGTGACGGCCATAATCTTGAACGAAAACTTGAAGTTGCTGCCGATGCTTTACGTCTGCCCGATTGGGATGCAGATGTTACCAAGCTTTCCGGTGGTGAAAAGCGCCGAGTAGCCTTGTGCCGATTATTGTTATCCAACCCCGACATGCTGTTACTCGACGAACCGACCAACCATTTAGACGCGGAATCAGTCGCCTGGCTGGAAAGATTCCTACACGGTTATCCGGGAACCGTTGTCGCTGTAACCCATGATCGCTACTTTCTGGATAATGTGGCCGGCTGGATTCTTGAGTTGGACAGAGGCTCAGGCATTCCATGGGAAGGCAATTACTCCAGCTGGCTAGAACAGAAAGGTAACCGTCTGTTACAGGAAGAGAAACAGGAATCTTCCCGCCAAAAAGCCATGAAAGAAGAATTGGAATGGGTACGCTCCAATCAAAAAGGCCGTCATGCAAAAAGCAAGGCGCGTCTGGCCCGTTTTGACGAGTTGTCGTCAGTCGATGTGCAAAAGCGCAACGAAACCCAGGAAATTTATATTCCACCCGGCCCTCGTTTGGGCGACGTGGTAATTGAAGCCGATAACATCAGCAAAGCTTTCGGCGACAAGCTGTTAATCAATGGTTTGAGCTTCAAACTGCCACCCGGCGGCATCGTCGGCATTATCGGCCCTAACGGCGCCGGTAAAACCACGCTGTTCCGCATGATGGCCGGTATTGATCAACCCGACTCCGGAAAACTAACACTGGGGCAAACCGTCCAACTCGCCTACGTTGATCAGTTACGCGATGATCTGGATCCAAAAAAGACTGTGTTTGATGAAATTACTGACGGCTTGGACATGATTACCGTCGGCAAATATGAAACACCTTCCCGTGCTTATGTCGGTCGTTTCAACTTTAAAGGCGCCGACCAGGGAAAACGCATCGGCGATTTATCCGGCGGTGAACGCAATCGTGTGCATTTAGCCAAACTGCTTAAAACCGGTGGTAATGTGCTGTTGCTCGATGAACCGACCAACGATCTGGACGTTGAAACGCTACGAGCTTTGGAAGAAGCACTACTGGCTTTCCCCGGTTGCGCGGTGGTTATTTCGCATGATCGCTGGTTCCTGGACAGAATCGCCACGCATATACTGGCATTTGAAGGTGACAGTAACGTAGTCTGGTTTGAAGGCAACTATGAAGAATACGAAGCCGACCGTCATCGCCGCTTGGGTAGTGATGCGGATAATCCACACCGGTTGAAGTATAAGAAATTGACTGCTTAGACTTGCTGTTTGTGGGGGCGACTTAAGTCACCCCCACTATCGTTAACCCAATATTTCCATGTAGACGTGTTGAGCTGCGAAAAGCGTGCAACCCAAGCTTGTACGATCAAAACAACCATTGTTTAGCTGATCTAAAAGTAATACCATTAAAGTATTACCATAGACATCAAGGATAATAATGCGCGTAACAAGCAAAGGCCAGGTAACCATTCCACAAAATGTGCGTGAAAGCATGGGTATTTTACCCACTGAAACGGAGATTGAGTTTATACAAGATGAGAGTGGTCGTTGGTTCATCGTGAAAGCAAAAGCCGTTAAAAATAAAGTCAGTCGTTTTCGTACAGCGCATTGGACAGGTAAATTGACAATGTGTACCGATGACATTATGGCGTTAACACGAGGCGATTCGTGGCCATCATCTTAGTTGATAGTTGCATCATCACTGATCTGGCTGATCCTAAAAGTGATTGGTTTGAATGGAGCGCAGAAACATTGGAAAGATTGGATTTAAACAATACGTTAATCATTAACCCGATTGTTTATGCAGAATGTTCAGTCGGTTATGACCGTATAGAAGAAGTGGAAGCCTTATTTGAACATTTGGGATTTCACATAAAACCTATCCCAAGAGAGGCTTTGTTCCTGGCTGGCAAAGCATTTTTGCAGTACCGCAAACGTCAGGGACAAAAAGGTAATGTGTTATCCGATTTTTTTATTGGTGCTCATGCAGCAGTTTCTAATTATCAGCTTATCACACGAGACAAGGGGCGGTTTAGCACCTACTTTCCGAGTATTGAGTTGATTATGCCAAAACCGACTAATGAGTTAAATTAAATATATTTTTCCTAATACAGAATAATAGGTTAGAGTTGAAGGTGTATCCCGAAATGCTGTTTTGTATTGGAACGTTTTTAAGGTTTAACCTCAAATTTGAGCGATTTAATAGCGCCATTCAGACTTCCAATGGGGCTATTAGAACATCCAGCTCGTAGGGTAGAGCGATAGCGAAACCCATCAAATTCGTGGCATAAACGATGGGGTTCGCGTTGCTCTAACCATACTACAAAACGAAATACAATTTCTGGCATGGCTCCGACATGGAAACGCGGCATCTTGGTTTTTACGTATCGCAAGTATATACTTTACCTCTACACCAATGAGGAGGTGAATTATGTTGCAAGGCTCTGTTTTTATGAATAACAAAACCCAAGCCGTCCGCTTACCGGCAGAAGTTCGGTTTGATATCAATGTGAAGCGGGTTTTTATTCGCGTGAAGGGCAATGAACGCATTTTATGTCCGGTTGAAAATAGCTGGGACAGCTTTTTTTTAAGTGACGAAGCCGTCACAGAAGACTTTTTAACTGATAGAACCCCGCAAACCGAGTCGGTGCGGGAGACGTTTTAATGCTGAAATTTCTGCTTGACACTAACATTGTAATTTATGTCATTAAACGTCGTCCGCTTGAAGTTTTAAATACCTTTAAAGAACATGCCGGGCAGCTGGCTATCTCTTCGATCACTTTGGCCGAGTTGCTTCATGGTGTTGAAAAAAGTAGCCGACCTGAGCATAACAGACGCCAGGTTGAAGACTTTGTCTCACGCCTTGATGTTTTGGACTATACCGCAAAAGCCGCCTCGCATTATGGCGATATACGCGCTTTGCTGGAACAGCAAGGCAATTTAATAGGCGTCAATGATTTGCATATTGCCGCCCACGCCCGTAGTGAAGGTTTGATTTTAGTCTCTAATAATTTAAAAGTATTTGAGCGGGTTGAAGCTCTACGCTTTGAAAATTGGGTGCTTAACTAATTGCCAGGTAACCATCTATAGGCCGCCAATAGCATAGCGTATTGCGCCAAATGGAGTACAGTGTAACTTTGGGACATTAAATCTATTTTGGTGTATTTTTTATGGCATCTTTACACAAGGAGAATCCCATGCGCACCAATATCATGATTGATGACATTTTAATGGCCGACGTTTTAAAAGCGACCGGAGCAAAATCGAAGCGCGAAGCGGTAGAACTAGGTTTAAAAACCTTACTGATGTTAAAACAGCAAGAAGCCATCAAAGCGTTTAAAGGCCAATTAAAATGGGAAGGTGATTTAGAGAAAATGAGGACGGATCATTGATTCTGGTCGATTCAAGTGTCTGGATCGACTTTTTTAATGGAACAGAACACTGGCAACAAAAAAGCTAGAAAGCTTGCTGCGCTTGCAACCGGTATGTACTGGCGATTTGATTTTGGCGGAAGTGTTGCAAGGTTTTAGAAAAGACCAGGATTATGAGGCCGCAAAAAACTTGCTGTGTTCTTTACCCGTTCACGCTATGTTGGGTATGAATTTAAGTTTAAAAAGTGCAGAAAACTTTAGATCGCTCCGAAAACAAGGCATTACGGTTCGAAAAACCATCGATACCATGATTGCAACTTACTGTATTGAAAACGACTTGTCTTTATTACATTCAGACAAGGATTTTCAACCCTTTCAGCAACATTTGGGTTTACAGACGATGTAAGAGCAAGGAAGCCACCCACTTTATGAATTTAAAGGTAGGATAAGTAGAGCGATAAGGCTTCCCGCAACACCTCAATCTGTTCGGTCAGCAATTCTCGATTCCGTTCTGTCAGATTAACGGTAAAAAAATAAATGCCACAATTCTTCTTAATCGCTGTAAGTTGCAATCTTTAGAATGAAGTACTATTTGGGTTCGTTAATGGAAGGATTCTTTTTTCCAAAAAAACCGGGTGGGATATGCGAAGAAAAGGAGGCGTATTATTTCGCGATTGATCAGTTTCGTAGGGGGCGAAGCATCCTATTGCCCTACCCCGCAAACACCACATCAAACCGCTTCATCAAACCCGCTATGTCTTGTCGGTAAAACTCCTGTACCGGCAAACACAGATCGGCTGATTTTAAACCTCGCTCCTGCAAGGACTCCACTTCAGTATAAATGTCGTTAACATCATAAATTTCCAGCGCTTTAAAAATGGCTGACGTATCTTTCATGCCCACACTCTCAGGATTTTGATTCTTCTTAAGCTGAAATACACCATCATCCAGCAACAATAGACTGACCTGCTGATCAAAAGCAGCGGTCGTCAAAATTATATCCAGCATTTCCTGAACTTGAGCGCCGCTATGAGGCGGTTTACGCAATACAAATAAATAACGTTTCATAGTTTCACCCAAAGACGATAAAGCGATCGGCTTCCAGTGTCGCTTCAACCAATTGCCCCAAACCGGAAATCCGAAAGCCTTCGGCCAGATCATTATCCTGTTTGCCCTGCCGTTTGGCCTCGTCGCTACATAACAAACCACGTCTTTGCGCCGCAGATATGCAAACCACTAAATCCATCTGATGCGAGCTTGCCAACTCGCTCCATTGCTCGGCGAACTGGAGTTCGTCATCCGGTGGCGTCGCGTATTTGAACGCATGGTGAATACCATCATGATAAAAAAACACCCGAAACACTTCATGACCTTGCACCAACAGGGCATTGATAAATTGATAAGCGGTGTAACCGGCATTGGACTGATAAGGGCTGGAGTTTATTTGTATTGCAAATTTCATTTGATTTTAAGGTTAACCTCGTTCCCAAGCGCCTCGTGGGAACGCAGTATCAACTCACTGCGTTGAAAAATAGTCCGCAGCGCGGACTGCATGAATTACCACGCAGCGTGTGGGAACTAGTAAAGATTGAAATCTCAATCCTGCTTAATCTCATTAAAATAAAGCGTAGCCCCAATCACCGCTGCAGGAGCGACGATGATATTTAATACAGGAATGGCCAAACCCAACACTGCAAGACCACCAAAACTTAAGGCGCCGAATCTAACACTTTTAACCAGGATTTTTTGTTCGGAAAATAAAACACCTTCATTTTCAAGTGGATAGGCCAAATATTCCAAGGCCATGCCCCAAGCTCCAAATACAGCCCATAAAAAAGGTGCAATAACATTAAGCCCCGGAATTATCGACAGAATCAACAGCGGCAAAGCTCGCGTCACCAAATAGCCGATACGTTTTGACTCAGCAACCAAAACTTTAGCCAAAGGCTGTTCTATAGTCTCCACTGACTTTCCGTCAACCATAGCCAGCGTTTTTGCCGATAACTTACCGTAAAAAGGTGCGGCCAGCAAATTTGCTACTACTGAAAAGGTGAAAAAACCGGCGATAAAAAAACTGACAAAAAATAGCGGCCACAAAATCCAGCTTAACCATTGCAACCAGCTTGGAATGAATTGATTAATCAAATCCGAAATATAAAAATAGCCTAAGATTAATGCCGCGCTATAAAGCACCACATTGATTAACATAGGAATAATGATAAATTTGCGTAATTCTGGACTCGTCAATAACTTCAATCCTTTAAATAAAAAACCGATGGCTAAAACCGGATTATTGCCTTTTTTATTAAATTGCATTTTTCAATCTCCTTACGCCTTGCTCGACGGGATTAAGTATTACGCCACGCTCAGTCACAATTGCTGAGATCAGTTCCGCCGGAGTCACGTCAAAAACCGGATTCCAGGCAGTAACCAGAGAATCCTCACTGTTATAGCAATCCGGCAATAGTTCATTGGGATTGCGCTGTTCAATCTCGATTTGGTCGCCATTGATAATTTTCCAGTCTATGGTCGAAGTAGGCGCAACCACCATTAACTTAACACCATGCTGTCTGGCTAACACCGCCAAAGAATAAGTGCCGATCTTGTTTGCTGCATCGCCATTGGTCGCAATGCGATCCGCACCCACCACAATCCAGTCAATCGCGCCAGATTTCATCAGCCATGCCGCCGCCGAATCGGCAATTAAAGTCGAAGCAATACCATCTTGCGCCAATTCCCAAACAGTCAATCTGGCACCTTGCAGCCAAGGGCGGGTTTCACCGGCATAAACATTGATAGCCTGTCTTTTGTAAGCACTACGAATCACGCCCAACGCCGTACCATAACCACCGGTGGCCAACGCGCCAGCGTTACAGTGCGTCATTACGCCTTTTGCACCTGCCAAAACATCTGCACCCAGCTCGCCCATTTTTTGATTGGCGGCAACATCATCGGCATGAATTTTTTCTGCGAACGCCAAGATAGCCACTGGCGGATTATTTAACTGCATGGCCAGCATCGCTTTCATCTGATCCAAAGCCCAAAACAAATTGACCGCCGTGGGTCTGGATTTTGCCAGCATGGCAATATCGGCCTCCACTTTTTGCCGCCAATGATTAGATTGGGCATAATGTTTACGTACCGAGAGTGCCACGCCATAAGCTGCAGCGATACCAATCGCCGGGGCGCCACGAACTCGCATACTAACAATAGCTTCGGTTACGCCAAGCGCATCGGTATATTCATCGTAAGCAATCAGTTCAGGCAATTGACGCTGATCCAACACTCTTAAAGTATTACCGGTCCATTGCAAGGCTTGTACAGTTTCGTTATTTTGCATAGTCATTGTTTTATAAAAAGTTATAATTTGGCAACCCAATACAGGACTATTCTATGACAGTTGTCGATACACTTATCCACGCTCGCTGGATTATACCCGTTGAACCGGAATCCGTAACCCTCGAACACCACACGCTGGTTATCGACGGCGGCAGGGTTATCAATCTGCTACCCACCGCACTTGCTAAACAACAATATCAAGGCAACACCACAGAAAACCTTGAACATCATGCCTTACTGCCCGGTTTAATCAACAGTCATACCCATGCCGCAATGACCCTAATGCGCGGCGTTGCCGATGATTTACCATTAATGGACTGGCTGCAAAACCATATCTGGCCGTTGGAACAAAAATGGATGAGTGAGGCATTTGTAAAAGACGGTACCGATTTAGCCATTGCGGAGATGATTCTGGGCGGAACCACCTGCTTCAATGACATGTATTTTTTTCCTGAAATCACCGCAGCCCAAGCCATACAGCATGGCATTCGCGCCAGTGTCGGGCTGATCGTCATCGATTTTCCGACCGTCTGGGCCGAAAACAGCGACGCTTATATTGAAAAGGGTCTGGCTTTACATGATCAACTCCGACATCATCCATTAATCTCCACGCCGTTCGCACCGCATGCTCCCTATACCGTATCAGATGAACCGCTGCAAAAAATCAAAACTTTGATCGACGAACTAGAACTGCCTATTCACATGCATGTTCACGAAACACGACATGAAATCGAGCAAGAACAGGAAAAAACCGGAATGCGGCCCTTGCAAAGACTTTATGACCTTGGGTTGCTTGATCCTTCATTCATCGCGGTACACATGACCCAATTAACCGATGATGAAATCGCTCAATTTGCCCAATCCGGTGCGCATATCGTCCATTGTCCAGAATCCAATTTAAAACTGGCCAGCGGTTTTTGTCCGGTAGCCAAATGTCTCGCCGCGGGTATAAATGTGGCTTTAGGCACCGATGGTGCAGCCAGCAACAATGATCTGGATATGTTCGGCGAAATGCGCACTGCCGCATTACTTGGCAAAGCCGTTGCCGGTGATGCCAGCGCCATTCCGGCCATGACCGCATTGCGTATGGCGACGATCAATGGTGCAAAGGCCTTGGGACTTGAGCAGGAAACAGGCTCGTTAAGCATCGGCAAGGCAGCCGATGTGATCGCCATTGATTTATCACAGCTTGAAACGCAGCCCTTATATTGTCCTGTTTCGCAAATTGTTTACGCCGCGAACCGTTCGCAAGTTACCGATGTCTGGGTGGCCGGGAAGCGCCTACTAAAACAGCGACACCTGACGACAGTTAATATTGATGAATTAAAAATAAAAATTACTGACTGGCAGAAACGACTTGCAGGTTGAATACCAAATAATCTTGTAAATATTGCCCGATGGATTGATACTTGATGGTGAAAATATAAATTACCAAAAAACTTGCAAATAGATAGAACACATTTTTAATACCAACCTATCATAAAAAACAGCAGCGACGCCACATATCCGGCTTCTAAATACACGCTAAAATAACCCATTTCAAGCAATAGTTAGTTTATCTATTCCAATCCAGTAAGTAACATTTTATATCCAGGTCAACGATAATGCCGACTTACCAACAAAATTTTGTTCCACATCTTTTTGAAACTCCAGGCTCACTAAACGAGAGGATCGGCTATCTTCATGAAAGGATTTTGACTACACTCCCAACCGTACATCGCATTGCTTGTGCAATTTACGATGCAGAACAGGACCAACTTAAAACATTTCTAAATAGCACCCATCAAGGCCATGCAATTACAGCCTATGATTTCAAGCTTTCCGACAGCCCTTCATTGCTCAAAATCGCCAAGAGCGGCGAACCTCGAGTAATTAACGAAATTCAAGATGTTATCAAATCAAATTCGTTACATTCAGCCTGGCTTTTGCAGCAAGGCTACCGTTCATCTTTTACCTTACCGATCTACGATAACAGCGCATTTATTGGATTCATCTTTTTTGACTCCTTAGAGCAAGCCGCATTTACGCCAGTGGTTCAACGTGATCTCGGTCTTTATGCCAGCCTCATCAATATGTCTATTTCTACTGAGCTCGCTGCCGTTCGCTCGATTGTCGCCTCGGCAAAGTTAGCGCGCGATTTTGCAAACTTACGGGATTTTGAGACTGGCAGTCACCTGGAACGCATGGCTCGATACTCAAGAATCATTGCTAAATCTCTCGCCCCAATCTACAAACTGAGTGACGAGTTCATTGAGCACATATTCCTTTTTGCTCCTTTACATGACATAGGAAAGATTGGCATACCTGACAGCATACTTCTGAAACAAGGCAAACTAGACGCTAATGAACGTCTGATAATGGAATCCCACGTCACAAAAGGTCAGGATATCGTAATTAAGATACTGGGGGACTTCGCTGTTCAACATCTGCCTGATACCAAAGTCATGACTAACATCGTAGGCTGTCATCATGAATTCCTTGATGGCTCTGGTTACCCCAATGGTTTAAAAGGCGAGGCAATACCCCTTGAAGCGCGGATCGTAACTGTTGCGGATATTTATGACGCCCTCACCAGCATGCGTCCCTACAAAAAGGCCTGGTCTATTCCAGACGCTTTTGAAGAACTAAAAAATATGGCTCATGCAGGTAAACTCGATACTGACTGCGTCAATGCCATAGTAAATAATGCTGAAGAAATAAGTACTATCGGCAAATATTACCAGGACGATTGCAGCTAAATAAACGCCTTAACTCGTAATTAGCCCATGTACTTATAACTCATCCAATTGCGCATAAGCCAGCATCAACCATTTGCTGCCGGTCTGTTTAAAATTTATCTGCACTCTTTCCTGGGCGCCCTCACCTTCCATTTGCATTACTATACCTTCACCGAATTTAGCATGGCTAACCCGTTGCCCCAGCTTGTATTTTCCTGTCGCTTGCAAAGACTGTGATTTAACTTTAACTGAAGTTACCGGTCGCGTCACTGTTGCTCGAACCCTGACTTCCTGCAGATGTTCAGCCGGAATTTCACGTAAAAATCGTGAAGGTCTGGGGTTGGTTTCCCTTCCGTATAACCGTCTGGACTCGGCATAGGTCAGATACAATTGTTGCATGGCGCGGGTAATACCGACATAGCAAAGCCTGCGTTCCTCTTCCAGTCTTCCAACGTCATCGACCGACTGTTGGGACGGAAACAGACCCTCTTCCAGACCAACCAGAAATACCTGTTTAAATTCAAGTCCTTTGGCTGAATGCAATGTCATCAGTTGCACACAATCATCAAATTCGTCACCTTGCATGTCTCCGGATTCTAGAGCCGCATTGGCTAAAAACATATCCAGCTCACCCAGATTTTCTGTATCTTCCTGATCACCAATAACGGCGGCATCAAAAAGTCGCGCAGCGTTAACCAGCTCTTCCAGATTTTCTACTTTCTCTTCACCTTTATCGGCTTTATCTTTTTGATATAACTCGATCAGGCCACTTCTTTCGACCACCAATTTGACCTTTTCGTAAAGCTCAAGGTCCGTAGCAAGTCCATCAAATTGCTTGATCAATTCCAAAAAACCGATCAAGGCATTGGTGGCTCTGGCTGACAGCGTGCGCTGATTTATCAGCACAATTGCAGAAGCCCATAATGACAGACTTTGATCACGGGCTATGCTGCGAATATCATCAAGGGTTTTGGCGCCTATGCCACGCGTCGGCGTATTAATCACCCGCTCAAACGAAGCGTCGTCATTGCGATTGGACATTAACCTTAAATAAGCCAGCGCATTTTTAATTTCCATACGTTCAAAAAAACGTAAGCCACCATAAACACGGTAGGGAGTGCTGGTGGTCATCAATCTTTCTTCAAACTGACGGGATTGGGCGTTCGAGCGATAGAGAATGGCCACATCTGTTCGCTTGCCGCCCTCGTTCACCCAAGCTCTAATGCGCTCGACCACAAAATGAGCTTCGTCCTGTTCATTAAAAGCTGCATACAAGGAAATCAAATCGCCGTCACCAGCATCCGTCCACAGCTCTTTGCCCATGCGACCGTCATTAACACTAATCACCTGGTTAGCCGCCTTAAGAATATGCCCTGTCGAACGATAATTCTGCTCCAGCTTTATAACCTGATGATTAGGATAATGTTTTTGAAAACTATAGATGTTTTCAATTTTTGCACCGCGCCAGCCGTAAATGGATTGATCGTCATCACCTACGACAAAAATATTGTCTTTGCCCTCGGTCAGTAAACGCAACCAGGCATATTGTATGGTGTTGGTATCCTGAAACTCATCAACATGAACCTGCCTGAAACGTTGCTGATAAAACGCCAAAACGTCTTCGTTATCCCGTAATAATTCATGTGCTCTTAACAGCAATTCTGCAAAATCAACCAGTCCGGAACGATCACAAAGTTCTTCGTAGGCTTTATAGATAATCAACATTTGCCGTTGATAGGGATCAAAGCTTTCCATGGTATGCCGAGCCCGAATACCTTCATCTTTTTGTGCGTTGATATACCATTGCACCTGACGCGGTGGCCACTTGTCAGCGTCGAGATTCAGGGTGCTTAACAGCCGTTTGATAACCCGTAACTGATCACCGGAATCCATCACCTGAAAGGTTTCAGGTAATTTTGCCTGCACGGCATGACGCCTTAACAAGCGATGCGCCACACCGTGAAAAGTACCTATCCACATGGATTGCGCAGACATATTGAGTAAATCCTCAATTCTGCCACGCATTTCCCTGGCAGCTTTATTAGTAAAAGTTACCGCCAGAATACTGTGCGCCGAAACACCCAAAACCTGAATCTGCCAGGCAATACGATGAACTAAAACACGGGTTTTACCGCTACCGGCACCGGCCAAAACCAGCATGGCCTGAGAGGGTGCAGTAACTGCTGCGCGCTGGGCATCGTTTAAAGGGTCAATTATTGAAGTTACGTCCATTACTTAAAGTACCTACTGTTGGGATTTTTTCACTTGCACATTTTTTGGAGCTGTGTATATTGCAACAGGTTCAATAATGACAGACTGAACCATTGCTTATTAAAGATAATAATAACTACACATAGAGGATATTAAGATGAATTTTGATTTTAAACGTATGCTTAAATTTGAACACAATGTTTGTGAAAAAGAAAAAAAATACCGCTTATACGCAGGCGTAGCGCTTCTGGTCATTTCACTTTTCGTGCCCGGCGGCGAAGTCTTACTATTGTTGGTTGGCTTAGTGCTTACAGCAACCGGTTATTCAGGCTGGTGCCCGGTTTATTCAGGTATGAACAAAAATACTTGCGGAGCAGAAGAAACTACTTCTTCAGAAAGTTAAGCTATAAAGGCACCAGGCTAAATTCAAGATTAGCCTTGTGCCTTTAATCTTCGGCCTTTACTTTTTATTCTTCTTTACGAAACTCACCTTCCAGTACGTTATTTTCAGCCGTCTTTGCTTGCTGACCATACGCCTCAGCCTTAACCAGATAATTTTCAATAACAAACTGGGCAATTTTTCGACGTAACTGCGGTATTAAACAGGCAAAGCCAATAATATCAGTAATAAAACCAGGTGTTAGCAACAAAGCGCCACCTACCAGAATAATAGGCCCCTCAATCATTTCATAAGCGGGAATCACGCCTTGTGCCAAACTTTCCTGAAATCGTTGAAACGTTGCAAAGCCTTGCTGTTTCAATAACCAGGCACCTAGCACTGCGGTAAACACCACCAATAGAATGGTCGAAAAAGGACCAATAATGCTACCCACTTGTATCAATAAATAAATTTCTGCAAATGGAATAATCAGAACGACCAGAAATAGTGTTTGAAAAATTTTCATCTAAAATGCTCTTGCTGTAATCATAGTCGCTACAATATAAGGGCAATCCGGCTTAATTTCTAGGATAATATCTGTTGGCTCCAACTTATAATCTTTGTAACATGCCTGCTAATCACCTAATAATCTTCTGCACGTGCCCGGATAAAGACACTGCTGAAAAAATTGCCAGGCGACTGGTAGAAACCAACAAGGCCGCCTGTGTCAATATTTTACCGGGTATTACCTCTGTTTATTCCTGGAAAGGACAAGTAGAATCAACCACTGAACAACTACTGCTGATTAAAGCTCATAACAACAATTACGAACTCATCGAAACGACTATTCACGATTTACATCCTTACGAACTACCCGAAATAATTGCCGTGCCAATTGAACGCGGTTTACCTGATTATCTGCATTGGATCGATTCATGCCATTCCTTAAAATAATTTTTCTCTGTTTATTACCGCTATTTAGCCAAGCCGCTTTTGCGTTAAACGCAGACGAAATTCTGCCACCTGAAGAGGCCTTCAAAGTAACAGCAAAAGCTATTGCAGCCGATCAGATTGAAGTTACCTGGAATATTGCAGAAGGTTATTATCTTTACAGTAAAAAAATACGCATTGAATCCAAAACCCAACAAATCCAGCTTGGCATACCTGCGCTTCCAAAAGGCCAGGAAAAGCACGACGAAAATTTCGGGAATGTTGTTATTTATCGAAATACACTCAATATACCACTGTCTTTGACTGTTGAGAACGGCGCCACATCACTGCAACTTTCTGTTCAATATCAGGGTTGTGCCGACAAAGGCATTTGTTATCCGCCCCAAAAAACCACCTTTGTACTAAATCTGCCCTCGCCAGTTGCAAGCAAAATCGATCCGATTAAACAATTACTTAATGGCGCTCAAGGCTTTAAATCAGCAGCAATTGAAGAGGATCTTTTACCCCCGGAACAGGCTTTTGAATTTTTTGCTTCAGTCAAGGATGGACATACGCTGAATGTTAACTGGCATATTGCCAAGGGCTATTACCTGTATCGGGAAAAATTTCAGCTTGAGTTAATAAATGCTGACGGAGTAACCCTAGGCAGTTATGACATTCCGCACGGTACGCCTAAGCATGATGAGGCTTTCGGACAAGTTGAAATTTTTCATACCTTACTCGACTTTGACCTGCCTCTTAACCGCTCCAACCTGGCAGAGCTAAACCTTAGCTTGCAGGCAAAATATCAGGGTTGCGCTGATCGTGGTATTTGCTATCCTCCGATGAGCAAAAAAATTGACCTGACCTTGCCGGCAGCTCTCCAGCCTTCAGTCCAACAAGTCACTGAGCAACCCCTGTCCGAACAAGATCAAATAGTACAATCCCTGCACAAAGACAGCTTGGTGGGAACTCTGTTCAGCTTTTTTGGTTTCGGCTTATTGTTATCGCTGACTCCGTGCATTTTCCCCATGATTCCGATTTTATCGGGCATTATCGTAGGCAACGGTAACCGTATCACTACGTTCAGGGCTTTTCTACTGTCACTCAGTTATGTTGTAGCCTCAGCCTTCACTTATACCGTGTTTGGTATACTTGCAGCCTTATTCGGCAGTAATCTGCAAACCACTTTCCAACAACCCTGGATTATCGGCCTGTTCAGCGCTATTTTTGTAATACTGTCTCTGTCCATGTTCGGTTTTTACCATCTGGAAGTACCTAAATCCTTACAGGCTAAACTGCATAATTCCAGTGAAAGACATCGTGATGGTTCGCTGTGGGGCGCCGCTATCATGGGTTCGCTGTCTTCACTGATCGTTGGCCCCTGTGTCGCCGCCCCATTGGCCGGTGCGCTAATTTATATCGGACAAACCGGCGATGCTATTCTAGGAGGTAGCGCATTATTCGCTTTGGGCTTGGGTATGGGTGTTCCGCTACTCTTGTTAGGCGCATCTGCAGGAAAATTATTGCCCAAGGCCGGCAACTGGCTTAACTCGACCAAGGCAGCGTTCGGCGTCATTATGCTTGCCGTCGCCGTGTGGATGCTTAGCCGCATTTTACCGGGAACCATGATTATGCTGCTCTGGGCCATGCTCTTGATATTACCGGCGATTTATCTCAGCGCTATTGATCCATTACCCGAGAACAGTTCAGGCTGGCGAAAACTATGGAAAGGCATAGGCTTGATGATGCTTTCCTACGGTTTAATATTGTTAATCGGCTTTAGCATCGGCAACAGAAATCCCTTGAAACCCTTGCAAGGACTGGGATCAAACACTGCGCAAGCAGCAGAAACCAAAATCATTTTCGAGCGAATCAACACATTAGCCTCACTGGAATCGCGAATCAATCAAGCCTCAGAACAACATAAGTTGGTGATGGTCGATTTTTACGCGGACTGGTGTATCTCGTGTAAGGAAATGGAAGCTTATACCTTTGCAGATCCTCGAGTAAAAAAAGAACTTGGCGACATTGTTTTATTACAAATTGATGTCACAAAAAATTCCGATGATGATCAAGCGCTGCTAGCCAAATTCAAACTAATCGGACCTCCAGCCATTTTATTTTTTGGCTTGGATCGTCAGGAAAAAACTGCCTACCGAGTGATAGGTTATCAGGACGTCGAAACATTTATTAAGTCACTTCGTTTTCTTAAATCGCCACAAATGGTCAGCTCATGAAAAAAACAGCATTAATTTTTAGCCTTGCAATCATTGCTCTGAGTCTGGGCTTAACAACCCGGCATTTTTCTGCGGCCAGCGAAAAAACCCATGCCACTCCTTTGCCAGCCTTTAGCTTGCTCGACCTGTCCGACCAGCAACACAACATTTCCGAATGGAAAGACAAAGTCTTGGTTATTAATTTCTGGGCAACTTGGTGTACACCCTGCCTGAAAGAAATTCCCGATTTTGTCACCATGCAAACACAATACGAAGATCGAGGACTGCAGTTTATTGGTATAGCTTTAGATGATAAAGAACCTGTCGCCGAGTTCGCATCCAGTACAAAAATAAATTTTCCAATTTTATTGGGCGGTGAAAATGGAATCGCTCTGGCCAAACAATTAGGCAATCTTGTTCAAGCTGTTCCTTATACCATCATTGTCAACAGGAAAGGCCAAATAATACATACGCATCCAGGAGAGCTTTCTAAAGAACGTCTATTAGACATCGTTAAGCCGCTATTACAGTAAATCCTCATTTTGCAGATAACAACTTCAAACAACTTGAATTCTGTCGTCATCTTTTGCTAAAAACAGAATATCTGGACAAAACCCGACAAATTGGGCAAAATTAACAGTTAAATGCTTCTTTAACCTTTACTGACTGCAAGATTAATGGCGACAATTACCGTTTTGAATGGGCCGAATTTAAACCTGTTGGGCATACGCGAACCTAGTCTTTACGGCAATCAGACTCTTGCCGACATAAAACACAATCTTGAACAAAAAGCTGCCGAACTTGATCATCAGCTTAACTTTCATCAAAGCAATGCAGAACACCGAATTGTAGAATTGATACATGACGCTTACCAGGCACAGGTTGATTTTATCATTATCAATCCAGCTGCTTTTACCCATACCAGCGTCGCGCTTCGTGACGCATTGCTGGCAACCCGAATCCCCTTTATAGAGGTTCATTTATCAAACGTCCATGCACGTGAACCTTTTAGAAAACACTCCTATTTCTCAGATATTGCCCTAGGCGTTATTTGCGGATTAGGCGCAACAGGATACGAACTGGCCTTACTGGCCGCTCATCAGATATTAGCCGAGAGACATTAATCAATGGATATTAGAAAAATAAAAAAACTCATCGAAATTATCGAAGAATCTGACATTGCTGAACTGGAAATTAAAGAGGGTGAAGAATCCATTCGCATCAGTCGTTATTCAGCAGCGCCTGCTACCGTCGCTTATGCACCAGCAACCGTCGCAACAACAACTTTGGCGTCACCTGCTCTAGCTGCACCTGTAGAAGAAAAGATCTCCGGACATATTGTCAAATCACCGATGGTAGGTACATTTTACCGCTCCGCATCACCTGGCACAAAAGTTTTTACTGAAGTTGGCCAAGCCGTGCAAGCGGGTGACACCTTATGCATCATTGAAGCGATGAAAATCCTTAATCAAATTGAATCCGACAAAAGCGGCACTATCACTAAAATTCTGGTTGAGAACGCCGAACCTGTCGAATATGGCCAACCCTTATTCATCATTGAATAACAGCATATAAGGGAATCTCATGTTCGATAAAATCGTTATCGCTAATAGAGGCGAGATTGCACTGCGTATTTTGCGCGCTTGCAGAGAATTAGGTGTTAAGGTCGTTGCCGTGCATTCGGAAGCCGACCGGGATCTTAAACATGTCAGACTGGCTGATGAATCAGTATGCATTGGACCTGCTGCTTCCGCTGACAGCTATTTAAATATCCCTGCTATTATCAGTGCAGCTGAAGTGACCGATGCAGAAGCTATACATCCCGGATACGGCTTTTTATCTGAAAACGCCGATTTTTCAGAAAAAGTAAAGCAAAGCGGTTTTGTATTTATCGGCCCTAACGCCGACACTATCCGTATGATGGGCGATAAAATTTCCGCAAAGAAAGCCATGTTGGCTGCTGGAATCCCGTGTGTTCCCGGCAATAATGATCCCTTATCGGATGACAATAAAAAGAATTTAAAGCTGGCTCATGAAATTGGTTACCCGGTTATCATCAAAGCTGCTGGCGGTGGAGGCGGTCGAGGTATGCGCACCGTGCACACAGAAGCTGCGCTAATCAATGCTATTCAGATGACCAAAGCTGAAGCAGGCTCAGCTTTCGGGAACCCGACCGTGTACATGGAAAAATTTCTGGAAGATCCAAGGCACATCGAATTCCAGGTCATGGCCGACTCACACGGTAACGCCATTCATTTAGGTGAGCGCGACTGCTCAATGCAACGCCGTCATCAAAAAGTCGTTGAGGAAGCGCCAGCTCCCGGCATAACCGAAGAACAACGTAAAACAATTGGCGAACGTTGCGCTAAAGCCTGTGTCGATATTGGCTATTTAGGCGCCGGCACATTCGAATTCTTGTATGAAAAAGGCGAGTTTTATTTCATCGAGATGAACACCCGCGTCCAGGTTGAGCATCCGGTCACTGAAATGGTAACCGGCTTTGACATTGTTAAAGAACAACTGCGTATTGCTGCGGGCGAGCGCCTGTCAATTACTCAGGATCAGGTAAAAATTCAGGGCCATGCCATTGAATGTCGGTTAAATGCGGAAGATCCAAAAACCTTCATGCCCTGCCCTGGCACGATAGACCAGTTCCATATGCCCGGCGGCCCTGGCATCCGTTGCGAGACCCATATCTACAACGGCTATAAAGTTCCGCCTTATTACGACTCCATGATCGGCAAACTGATTGCTCACGGTGAAGATCGCAAAAGTGCAATTGCCAGAATGAATACAGCCTTAAGCGAAATCATCATTGACGGGATTAAAACCAATATCCCGCTACAGCACGACATCATGAATGACAGTGCTTTTGCCGCTGGTGGGCAAAACATCCATTATCTGGAAAAGAAGTTGGGCATTTATTAAAGCTTTGGAGACACGTTGGGTGCGCCCAACGTGACTTAGCTTGAGGTTAGACTTAATATCGTTACAATAGATTAATAGCAAACCAAATACGCCAATTTTGCTAATTTTTAACGGTTTTGAATTTTTCTTTTATAAAAACGAACATCTGCCTAAGCATATTCATGTAATGAAACCAAAAGAATAAAGAAAGCTTTATTGATTGAGGAAAATCATAACTTTGAGTTTGAGATGAATATTTCAATTAAAGGTAAATCGGTTCATTTTGATGACCGTTATTTGCACGTTGAACTTGAAGATGGTCGTGTCATATTAACTCCAATGTCATGGTATAAAGAACTGCAAGCAACTACATTCAAACAACTGACTAATTATCAATTTATTTGTCAAGGTACTGGAATTGAATGGTCCGAACTGGATTATCACTTAAGTATTGAAAGCATGTTGTCTCAAATCAATCAAAAAGCTGCTTAGGAATTACCGACAGCAAGATATGAACCATCAAGTTACAACACGCATTCTTATCTGGGATAAGATAAGCATCTAAAGTTGATGCCTATTTACACTGATAAATTCAGAAAACAACAATGAAATGCCTGTAAATCCGCACTGATCTTTGTTATCCGCGCTCCGTTTTTTCTTTATTTTTGTAAAATATTTCACATGACCTGGCACCAAATCACCGTTATCACCAACGAAAACCTTGCCCCACGGATTGCCGACTTCTTCGACAATCTCGGTGCCGTGTCAGTAACATATATGGATGCTGAAGACGAACCGGTTTATGAACCGGCTATCGGTGAAACCAAAATATGGAGTAACACCGAGGTCATTGCACTTTATGAAATAGATGTTGATCCTGTACTGATCAAAACCAGGCTTTACGCCCAATTTAAAGCAGACCAGATGCACAACTATCGACATGAAATTATCGAAGATCAAGAATGGGAACGCGCCTGGATGGAATTCTACAAACCTATGAAGTTTGCTGAAAAGCTCTGGGTTTGCCCGACCGATCAGGAGCAATATGAAACCGGTACGGTTTGTCTAACACTCGATCCGGGCCTCGCCTTTGGCACCGGCACGCATCCGACGACTGCTTTATGCCTGGAATGGCTGGCAAGTCATGAACTGGCCGGTAAAACAGTTATCGATTATGGTTGCGGCTCAGGAATCCTTGCAGTTGCGGGCATTTTATTAGGCGCTAAAATAGCGCTTGCAGTAGACATTGATCCACAAGCAATAACCGCAACACAAAGTAATGCTTTAAAAAATAAGGTGGCGGATAAAGTTGCTTGTTATTTGCCGGAACAATTCACACCCATTCAAGCTGATTTAGTGCTGGCAAATATTTTGGCTAAACCTTTAATTGATATGGCGGAACAAATTTCAAATCTGGTTGCACCCGGCAGCCAACTGGTTTTATCCGGCATTTTATATGAACAAGCCGAGTCAGTAATGAACGCTTACCAAAAATACATCATTTTCAACCCGCCTGTTCAACAAGAAGATTGGATCAGACTTGACGGCATAAAACGGTAATTTATAACACCGTGCTTATATCGTGTTTGACCAGAAATGTTGGGTTACGCATCGCTCGGCAATAGCTCCTGCATTGCTCTAACTCCTGCATCATGCAGGCGTAACCTAACCTACAATCCTTTAATCTCATTTAACACTAATGGCTCATCCAGAAATTTATTTAAAAAAGAACGAAGACAAACGGCTTCGTAAAGGCCATTTATGGGTTTTTAGCAACGAAGTCGATACCCAGAGGTCTCCCCTCGAACAATTTACTGCGGGGGATTTGGTTCAGGTAAAAAGTGACGATGGCAAAACACTGGGAACGGCTTATATCAATCCTCAAGCATTGATCTGCGCGAGATTACTATCAAGAAAACCCAATCTTAAATGTGGAACCAATTTTTTTAAAGAACGCCTGACCACCGCACAGGCACTTCGTGAAAAACTTTTCGATCAGCCTTACTACAGACTGGTTTTTGGCGAAAGTGACGGCTTGCCCGGCCTGGTAATCGACCGTTTTGGTTCGGTATTATCAGTACAAATAACCACTGCCGGCATGGAGCAACGCAAAGAAGCACTTTTTTCTGCTTTAGTTGAATTACTAAGTCCGGAAGCTATTATTCTGAAAAATGATAATAGCCAGCGGCAACAGGAAGGTCTAAGCCTGGAGTCCGAAATAGCTTACGGAAAGCTCCCATCCCAATTAATAATTGAAGAAAATGGTGCCCGTTTTAAAATCGACATTCTGGAAGGACAAAAGACCGGCTGGTTTTACGATCACCGTGCCAGCCGAGCTCAATTAGCAGGTATTGCCAAAAATCAGCGAGTGCTGGATCTGTTTTCCTATACCGGAGCCTGGGGTATTCCTGCAGCGATGGCCGGCGCCTTGGACGTCACTTGTGTCGACGCTTCGGAAAGCGCGCTGACGCTGGCTTCAGAAAACGCGTCACTCAATCAGGTTCAGGATAAAATGCACTTTGTACGCAGTGATGTCTTTGACTTTTTAAAGCGAGCTCGTCTGGAAAACCAGCTTTATGATATTATCGTGCTTGATCCTCCTGCATTAATTAAACGCAAAAAAGACTTTAAACAAGGCTATGAGGCTTATCGCCGTTTGAATCACCTGGCTTTGCAAGTACTATCCAAAAATGGCATATTGGTATCGGCATCATGCTCACATCATCTGAGCCGTGAAAACTTGCATGAGATTTTGCGTTCATCAGGACGACATATTGACCGGCATCTGGTGTTTTTTGCAAGTGGCGGACAGGGACCCGATCATCCGATAGACCCTGCGGCTCCAGAAACCGAATATTTAAAAACTTTTTTTTGCGCTGTCTCTTCAAGCTTATAAAATATGAGGCGTTTTTATGGTCCATGCGAAAGATAAGGAACCCTGCGTACTTTGCGGGCAACCGGTAGAAATCACCGGTTTCTCTTTGACTAACAATGACGGCATGCAAAAATTTTGTTGTGCCGGCTGCCTTAGCATTTACCAATTGTTTAATGAAGACAAAATAAAACCAACTATTACCCCCCTACTAACTAAGAAAAAATGAGGCAATTAAAATAATGAAAGCATGTGACTCCTGTTCCGGCCGCGTTGAAATAGGCAAAAACCATCAGAAAATCCCTGTCCTGCAAAGAGGCATTGGCATGATTCTGATTTATGTACCCTTACTGACTTTTCCATTTGTGATTGCCAGTGCTTATCTAACCTATTATCACTTGATTATGGTTGGCGCAAAAAATCTTAAAACCTGGGGTGATTTCATCCCTGACCGGGCCAGCCATCGCTATAATCTAAAAAATCAAATCACCATGGAACGTTCTTTTTCTGTCAGTATGGCGCAATCAAAACTGTTCTGGATACTGAACTGCACCTGGTACTGCCCATACAGTGTTGCGCTGTTCGAATGGCATGCTTATATGGTCAAGATCGTTGAAAACTGGTGGTGTCCGTTCACTCACCAGAAGAAAGAAGACTATAAAAACGCTACTATTGACAAATCTTTCTGGCATTTGTATCCCACCGACACTGCCAAACTGGAAATAGAAGATCGTGAAAATCCAATCTGGAACGACGAGCAAGATAAATAACTTAAATTATAGGCGGCAAGGTAAAAGGTTCAAGGTAATCCATAAAGGATGCACTCCTTGTAACCAGCCTTGCCCCCCTTATGCAAATAGGCCCTCATCAACTTAAAAATAATCTGATACTGGCTCCTATGGCCGGCATTAGTGACCGGCCGTTCAGAGAGCTGTGTAAACAATTTGGCGCTGGATTAGCTGTATCAGAAATGGTGACTTCTAATCCTGCTTTACTTGAACATAAAAGAACCTTATTAAAAGCCGATCATAACGGTGAATCCGGTATACGTTCCGTACAAATTTTAGGCACCGATCCTCAGCTAATGGCTAATGCGGCACGATTTAATGCCGATCGTGGGGCACAAATAATCGATATAAATATGGGTTGTCCTGCAAAAAAGGTATGTGCGGTAGCCGCCGGGTCGGCACTATTAAGAGATGAAGCACTGGTAAAACAGATACTTGATGCTGTCGTTAAGGCTGTAGACATTCCTGTTACCTTGAAAATTCGTACCGGTTGGGATACACAGAGCCGTAATGCAGTTGAAATTGCACAAATCGCAGAAAATTCGGGTATTGCAGCCTTAACCATTCACGGTAGAACGCGTGCCTGTAAATTTAATGGCCAAGCAGAACATGAAACCCTAAAAAAAGTAAAACAAGCCATCAGTATTCCGGTTATTGCTAATGGTGATATTAATACCCCCGAACAGGCCTATTTTGTGCTGAACACAATTGGTGCAGATGCCATTATGATTGGCCGTGGCGCCCAAGGAAATCCTTGGTTATTTGAACAGATAAGTCACTTTATCAGTCATGGCAAACACATTGAAAAACCTACAGTTAAAGAGATACATAACACACTGATGAGTCATTTGGATAAACTTTACAGCTTCTACGGCAATACAAGCGGTGTTAGAATAGCTCGTAAACATATAGGGTGGTATTTTAAGCATCTTGAGTCAACCGCTCAAAATGCACAAAGCACTATCAACCAAGCTCAAAGTCCATCCGATCAAATACGGCTGATTAATTCGGCATTTAATCTTTTAACTACTGAAAGTGCTGCATAATATGAATCCTTCCATAAAAAGTGCTGAAATAATCAATATCGACAGTAAAAAAAGTGCCGTAATTCCTTTATCTGCACATGTTAAACAAACAGTAGAGCAATATTTTTCGCACTTAAACGGACATGATGCAGTAGGTCTCCATGCGATGGTTATCGGTGAAGTTGAAAAGCCATTACTGCAAGCCACACTGGAACATTCCGGGTACAACCAGACCAAAGCTGCCAAAGCGCTGGGCTTAAGCCGCAGCACCTTACGAAAAAAACTGGAATACTACGGCCTGTCTTAACACCCAATAAGACTCGTCACTACCCCGCTTGGTTTACCCCTTTCCCTAATGAGAACTGCATGAACAAAAAAGTGAAACGCGCGCTGATCAGCGTATCCGATAAATCCGGTATTGTAGAATTTTGCTCGGAACTCCATCAATTAGGCATAGAAATTTTGTCTACTGGAGGTACTGCCAAAATTCTCGCTGAATATAACATTCCAGCGACCGAGGTTTCAGATTACACCGGTTTTCCTGAAATGATGGACGGTAGGGTTAAAACCTTACACCCCAAAGTTCACGGAGGCATTCTCGCCCGTCGTGGAATAGATGATGCGGTGATGTCCGCGAACGGAATTAAGCCTATTGATATGGTCGTAGTCAATCTGTATCCCTTTGAACAAACAATAGCTAAAACGGACTGCGATTTTGAAACCGCTATCGAAAATATCGACATCGGTGGTCCGACAATGATTCGCGCCGCCGCCAAAAATCATGCCGATGTTGCGGTGATTGTAGACCATACCGATTACACTTCGATTATTACCGAATTAAAAAATAATAATGGCGAACTCGCAGGACAAACCCGTTTCAATCTGGCACTAAAAAGCTTTGAACACACCGCCCGTTATGACACAGCTATTGCAACTTATTTAAACAGCATTAACGGTAGTCAGTTTCCTGATACACTGAACCTGCAGTTTTATCATAATCAAAGCCTCCGTTATGGTGAAAATCCGCATCAGAATGCCGCCTTTTACCGAGAAAAAGCGCCCGCCAGCGGCACGATTACCTATGCAAAACAGTTGCAAGGCAAAGAGTTATCCTACAATAATATTGCCGATGCTGACGCCGCGCTGGAATGCGTTAAATCCTTTGACGACCAAGCCACTTGCGTTATTGTCAAACATGCCAACCCTTGCGGCGTAGCGCAGTCTGAAAGTCTGTTTGACGCCTACGACAAGGCTTACGCAACCGATCCTACCTCGGCATTTGGCGGTATTATTGCGTTTAACCGCGAGTTGGATGAACAAACAGCCGCTGAAATCATCAAGCGTCAATTTGTCGAGGTTATTATTGCACCAGTAATCAGTGCTGCAGCACAAGCTGTTTTAGCCGAAAAACAAAACATCCGTGTTATGGAATGTGGTCTGTGGAGTAACGATAATCAAGCGACCCTCGATTTCAAACGCGTGGCAGGCGGTTTGCTGGTTCAGGACAACGATCTCGGCGAAATTAGCGATACTGAAATAAAAATTGTCAGCAAACGCGCTCCGACCGAACAAGAACTGACCGATTTATTATTTGCCTGGAAAGTCGCCAAATTCGTTAAATCCAATGCCATTGTTTACTGCAAAAACGGCCAAACAATTGGCGTAGGCGCAGGACAAATGAGCCGTATTTATTCTGCAAAAATCGCCGGCATTAAAGCGGTTGATGCCGACCTGATTGTTCCTGGTTCTGCAATGGCATCAGATGCTTTTTTCCCGTTCAGAGATGGCATTGATTCTGCCGCCGAAGCTGGCATTACTGCCGTCATTCAGCCCGGTGGCTCGATGCGTGACAACGAAGTTATTGCCGCTGCCGACGAACACAATATCGCCATGGTCTTTACCGGCATGCGTCATTTCAGACATTGATATTTGAGGCAAAAGGAGAAAGGTACAAGATTAAAACCCTGAGCCATTCTCCCCTGAACCTCTCTCCTTGAACCTTTTATCTATATACACCTATGAAAATCCTCATCGTCGGTAGCGGCGGACGTGAACACGCCCTCGCCTGGAAAGCCCAGCAATCATCGCAAGTCGAAACAGTCTTTGTCGCACCAGGCAATGCAGGTACTGCGCTGGAACCGTCTGTTGTAAACATTACCATTGCCGTTGATGATATTGACGCACTATTGGCCTTTGCCCAACAGGAAGCCATTGACTTGACGATTATCGGCCCCGAGGTTCCCTTGGTTTTAGGCATTGTTGACCGTTTTCAGGAAGCCGGACTCAAGTGTTTTGGTCCTTCCGCAAAAGCCGCGCAACTGGAAGGTTCCAAGACTTTTTGTAAAGACTTCATGATCCGCCATAACATTCCAACGGCGGCTTACCAATCTTTTACCGATCTGGCGCAAGCCACAGCCTACATCAAACAGCAAGGCGCTCCGATCGTAGTCAAGGCCGATGGTCTGGCGGCAGGCAAAGGCGTTATTGTCGCCCAGACCGAACAAGAAGCCATTGCGGCTGTTGAAGACATGCTCTCCGGCAATGTGTTCGGCATAGCAGGCAACCGCGTCGTTATCGAAGAATTTTTAGGTGGTGAAGAAGCCAGCTTTATCGTAATCGCGGATGGTAAACATGCCTTACCGATGGCAACTTCTCAGGACCATAAAGCTCGTGATAATGACGATCTGGGCCCCAACACTGGTGGCATGGGCGCTTATTCACCGGCCCCGGTGGTCACGCCAGAAATTCACCAGCGGGTTATGCGTGATGTTATCGAACCCACCTTAAAAGGCATGGCGGATGATGGATTGCCTTATACCGGCTTTTTATATGCTGGCTTGATGATTTCAGCCGATGGCGACATTAAAGTACTTGAATACAACTGTCGCTTTGGCGATCCTGAAACACAGCCAATTATGATGCGCTTAAAAAGTGACCTGATTGAGCTTTGTTTGGCAGCGTTGGCTGGTGAACTGGACAAAACCGACAGTAACTGGGATGAGCGCGCAGCTTTAGGTATAGTTTTGGCTGCGGGCGGTTATCCTGACGTCTATCAAAATGGCGCTGTTATTACCGGCTTGACTAACCAAGTGCACGAAAATAGTAAAGTTTTTCATGCCGCAACCCGACAAGTTGGTAACGAATTGGTAACGGCTGGAGGACGAGTTTTATGCGCTTGTGCCTTAGGCCAGGATATAAAAGAAGCCCAAAGCAAAGCCTACGATCTGGCCAATAGCATCCATTGGGATAATGTTTATTACCGTACCGATATAGGTTTTAAAGCTATAAAAAACTGAGACCTACCGGGGTTGACCAACTGGTCAACCCAACATAATCTTCCGAAACGTCAGATTAATACGCGGAGATTTCACTTTTTTGGTTTTTGGCACTGAGTGCACCCAATGATGTTGCATCTCGCCGGCCATCACTAACAAGTCACCATGACCCAAGACAATATCCAGCTTCTCTTTGCCGGATTTATGATGCAGTTTAAACAATCGCTCATCACCCAAACTTAAAGAAGCAATAACCGGATTTTGGCCCAACTCTTTTTCATCATCGGCATGACAGCCCATTGAGTCCTGACCGTCACGATACAAATTTGCCAGGACACTATTAAAGGCACATTCACAGCGTTGCTCTATTTTCTCTCTCACCGCCTGTAATGCCAAAGTCCAGGGCAACGGTTGATGATTAACACCTGAATAGCGATAAGCAGCTTCAGCATCACCATACCAACACATCAGACGGGGTACTTTAAGCCGTTTTCCGTAAATAAAAATAGCCTCTTCCTGCCAGCCCAACTCGGATTGCAATTGTTTAAATAACAGATCACATTCGTGGAAACCGTAAAAATCCTTTATTAAATACAGTTCACCATTACACGGAATCAGATTTCTACCGACAAGTTGGCTCATCAAAAATTAATTAAAACTTCGAAATAAAAATGGCGGCTTTGTATTTCCCGATTGGAACTATCGACCGGCCAAAAAGACAAAACCTGCTTTGCTCGAAACTCTGCTGTATTTTCTCTACCCATTACATCACCACCTGCATAAGGATCTAGTGCCTAATCATCCGAACAATAAACATGTATACATTTTCAATTACCCGATAAGAAATATGCTGTGCAAGTCTGAAAATGTAGCGATAGCAATCTGTTATCTCTATATGATTATTAGTTTGCACCCGGAATTGTCATGACGAATAAAACCGCTTCATCACTCTTATCATGTACTCATGGTCTAACACCCCGGCACTTTCCCTAATACTGTGCATTGCCCACATCGGATTACCAACATCAATTGAACGAATACCCAACTTTGCTGAAGTAAGCGGGCCGATAGTACTGCCGCAAGGCAAGTCGCATCGATGAGAGTAATACTGGTAGGGAACATCTTCCTGTTTACACCAGTCGGAAAACATCGCTACCGAAATACTTTCAGAACTGTAATTATTATTAGCATTAACCTTGATCACCGGGCCTTTATTGACGAAAACTTTATGCTCCGCATCAAAGGCATTAGGGAAACTAGGCTGGTAAGCGTGCGCCATATCGGCACTAATCATAAAGCTTTTTGCCAAAGCCCGAGGGAAATCTTCCAAATTTGAAGCCGTTGCCAAAGCAATACGCTCAAGGACATCTGGTAAAAAACTACCGTCAGCGCCTTTATTACTGGTGCTGCCAATTTCTTCATGATCAAAGAAACTACAAACCAAGGTAGCTTCCGGCTCTAAGATAGATGGATCCAGTAAAGCTTGCAATGCGGAGTGGCACGAAGCCAAATTATCCAATTGACTATCTGCATAAAACTCATTTTCTGCGCCCCAGAAAGCACCTTTTTGCGTATCATAAACCGCAAGATCCCAAGATAAAATACGTGCTGCCTCTATACCTGATTGCTGCTGCAATAATTCAGAAAAAAGGGCTGCGGGTAATTGTTCATCGGCCAACGTTGATAAAATCAACGGCAATTCAGTTTGTTTTTGCAACTTTAAACCATCTTCATTGACCGTCCTGTTCATGTGTATGGCAAGATTTGGCAAGCGCAACAATGGTCGTTCAATTTTAATCAGGCTAGAGGTAATATGGTCTTCATCGTTTTTATAAGCAATGCGTCCGGCAATACTTAAATCCCGATCTGTAAACGTTGCCAAAATTGGTCCGCCATAAATCTCGACACCCAGCCTTAACAAACCATTCGAGCCACTTGCCGCATTCGGCTTTAGCCTTAATCCGGGTGAATCGGTATGCGCACCGATAATTTTAAAGCCGGTTTCAATCAGCGGTTTCTGTCCCTGCACAAACAGTATAATTGACGAATCATCACGCACCACGTAATAACGCCCGCCTGGCTGTATAGTCCACTTGGCAGATTCTTCCAGTCGCTCCCAACTCTGCGTTTGCTCTGCAAGCCAATCCTCGATATTTTTGATAACATGGAAGGGACTGGGACTGCCATCGATAAAATCCAGCAAATCTTGAACAACTGTCTTGGCACTTAATGTCACACTCATCACCTGTCTTTTAGGTCCAATGACGCAGAATTAATGCAATAGCGTAGTCCCGTTGGTTGTGGTCCATCCTCAAATACATGACCTAAATGAGCATCGCAGGATTTACAAACTACTTCGACCCTACGCATACCATGAGTAATATCAGAATGTTCGGCAACACTACTCTCGGATAGTACCTTCCAGAAGCTTGGCCAGCCGGAGCCTGAATCATATTTGGTCGTCGAATCAAACAAGGCATTACCGCAACAGACGCAATGATAAACACCGTCTTTTTTACAATCGGCATATTTGCCGGTAAAAGGAGGCTCAGTTGCCTTCATTCTGCAAATGTTAAATTGTTCCGGCGTTAATTTGTCTTGCCACTTCCCATCCTGACCCAGAACTTTATCTTTCATATTTTCACACCTAATTACAATAACTTATAAGATAAAAACGAAAATATTCGATTTTTTTAGCACACTGCGCACAACAATTCTCGCTCACAACCTCATATCTAAAAGACTAACGATCAAATAAAAGATATGAAAAAAGACATCGATTAGTTATGATTTTTGCCTATGATACAATGCATAACTTAAAAATTCTAAATACGTGAAGAACCATGACTGAACAAATGACTAGCGGATTCGAATTAATGTTTGCCGGAATGGGCATAGTGTTCCTGTTTTTGACTTTATTGGTCGTACTGATCAACGTCATGTCAACACTCGTACAGCGTTATTTCCCAGAAATACCGATGTCAAAAACAGTACCGGGCATTACCGCCGACATTGATAAAAGCGTTGTTGCCGCGATAACTGCCGCCGTGCACTTGTATCGCAAAAAACATAACTAAAATTTACCATGGTTTCTGGAGAATCAATAAGCATGTCCACTGATAAAAAGCAGCCCTTAGGTATCACCGAAGTCGTTCTGCGTGATGCTCATCAATCCATATTGGCAACTCGGTTGCGTATTGAAGATATGCTGCCAATTTGTGAACAATTAGACCAAATCGGTTACTGGTCTATTGAGTCCTGGGGCGGAGCAACCTTCGATGCTTGCATCCGTTATCTGGGAGAAGACCCTTGGGAAAGGTTGCGCCTACTAAAAGCCGCAATGCCTAATACACCACAACAAATGCTATTCCGTGGACAGAATATCCTGGGCTATCGACATTATGCTGATGATGTAGTCGACAAGTTCGTCGAACGCTGCGCAATTAACGGTATTGACGTGTTCCGGGTCTTTGACGCCATGAATGACATGCGTAACATTGAGCATGCTATCAAAGCGGTACTGCGAACCGATGCCCATGCGCAAGGCACTATTTCTTATACGACCAGTCCGGTACACACCATGAATTTATGGGTGGCTTTGGGCAAACAAATCGAAAGCATGGGAGCCCATTCCATATGTATTAAAGATATGGCCGGACTGCTTAAACCTTACGATGCCTATGAACTGGTCAAACGTCTGAAAAAAAGCACTAAAATCCCGATCCATCTGCATTGCCATGCCACCACCGGCTTAAGTGTCGCCACTATCATCAAAGCCGTCGAAGCCGGCGTTGACAACGTTGATACCGCGATTTCTTCTCTAAGTATGACTTATGGTCATAGCCCAACAGAAGCTATCGTTGCCAGCCTTGAAGGAACCGGACGGGATACCGGTCTGGATCTCGTCAAACTGGAACATATTGCCACTTATTTTCGAGATATCAGAAAGAAATATGCGCAATATGAAGGCAGCTTGAAAGGTGTCGACAGTCGCATCCTGATTTCTCAAGTACCCGGCGGCATGTTGACCAATATGGAAAGCCAGCTTAAAGAACAGGGTGCTGCCGACAAGTTTGACGAGGTTATGCTGGAAATCCCCCGCGTCCGCGAAGACCTGGGCTTTATTCCACTGGTTACGCCGACCTCACAAATCGTCGGTACCCAGGCAGTCATTAACGTCATGACCGGTGAGCGCTATAAGAACATCACCAAAGAAACCGCCGGCGTATTAAAAGGTGAATATGGCGCTACGCCCGCACCTGTTAATAAAGCTCTTCAAGATAAAGTTCTTGATGGTGGCACTGCGATTACCTGTCGCCCTGCTGATTTGATTGCACCTGAAATGGACAATCTGATTGCAGAAGTTAAAGAAAAAGCACAAGTCGAAGGTGTGACACTCGCCGCCAATGTTGAAGAAGATGCTTTAATCAATGGCTTGTTTGCACAAGTCGGCTGGAAATTTCTGGCTAACCGAGGAAATGCGGCAGCTTTTGAGGCATCACCTGATGCGCAAGCTGAAGCACTGGCCAACGTACCTCAGTCTACCGACCCTATGAGCAAATCACCCAACCAACCTCTGTCTGAAGCTTATACGGTTAATGTTGATGGCAGAAATTTCAGTGTAATCGTCGGTTCCCATAATGCAGATTTGTCAATCCAACCCATCGCGCACCCAACTCATGCTGCCTTGATAGCCAGCAGTGGTGCTGTAGTTGAATCCCCAATGGCCGGAAATATTTTAAAAATCCTGGTTGATGTGGGTAGCATCGTTGCCGAAGGCGATGTGGTGGTAATTATGGAAGCCATGAAAATGGAGACTGAAGTACGCTCAAAAACAGC
>SESH01005045.1_pt1 | contig 32936 bp, 32 predicted proteins | sample 3171561 | NCBI WGS metagenome assembly SESH01 (sample SAMN10866947, study PRJNA518727) | freshwater metagenome | biome: subpolar coniferous forest; feature: holomictic lake; material: water; isolation source: holomictic Lake 442 2011 16.5 m and 2014 13 m | place: Canada: near Kenora, Ontario
TTTTTTTACCGGACGCTACTGGGTATGCATGGCCGTTTGCGTTTTCTTTTGATACTATTTCTGCGTAAGTGCCAATTCTTTTGATACCGCCATCGGCGAGTTCGACTATCTGTGTGCAGTTCTTCAATGTTGTGAGGCGATGGGCGATGATGAGAATGGTAAGCTCTTCGCCGAGGCTTTCGATGGCCTGCATGACGGCCTGTTCGGTTTCGTTATCGAGGGCGCTGGTGGCTTCGTCGAAGATGATAACATCAGCCTGTTTATAGAGAGCACGTGCAATGCCTATGCGCTGCCGTTGCCCTCCAGAGAGACGAATACCCCGTTCGCCTACGTAGGTTTTATACTTTTTAGGCCAGCTTTCAATAATCTCCGAAATCTGTGCCTGTTGGGCAGCTCGCTTGACCCGGTTATGATCAATTTTACCTTTAGGTATGCCGAAAGCTATGTTCTCTTCAATAGTGCTGTCGGAGAGATAAATTGCCTGTGGCACATGAGCAATATGCGCCTGCCATGCCCTGTTGTTGCTTGTGGTAACAGGCTGACCATCAATAGCAAGCGCACCATCGGTAGGTTGCAACAACCCCATAACAATATCAAGCAAAGTGCTTTTACCACTGCCGGTAACCCCGATAAAACCAGTGCGGCTCCCCCTGGAAATCGCAAGATTGAGGTTGTTAAGCACCAGAGGTGTCTGCTCGGTATAGCGGAATGAGAGATTTTTCAGCTCAATCTGTTTTTGGAACGGAAGCGGCTTGGCGGGGGGCTGATCGACATATTCAGGGAGGGGCTGGTCGAGCAGGTCGAGTGCATCTTGCAGTGAAGCAGCCCCCCCCTGAATACCCGACCATGATGCGTAAGCCAGTTGCAATACCGGTAAAAGACGCTGGGCACCAAGTGCGAGAACACCAAGAACCGGAATGGCCTTGGCGATGCCATCGGGTTGCAGGGCGAGAATGTAGGCAAGACAAGAGATCAGCAACATTCCCAAGGCTTCAAGTGCATAACGGGGACTCATACTAATAAATAAGTTATTGCCCTGAGCATGACGTAATGGCAAGTCAGAATTGCGATAAATATCGCAGTAAGTAGCCTGGGTACCATCAATCAGTACATCACGTATACCACCTAACCCCTCCTGCAACGATTTGATGAATTGCGTAGACTCGTGAGCAATACGCTGACTGTTCACCTTTAACCGGCTCCGGGTAATCTTTATAATAAGCGCATAGAGCAATCCAAAACCAGCAAACGCTGCCACAGCAATAACGGGATCAACTGAAATCAGGGTAATCAGGATTGCCAGTAAAATAATGGTTGAGCTGATGAGATTCAGAATACTGGTAAAGGTACCTATAACCGTACCTGTTTTGCTCAATATGCCATTGATAATTTCACTGCTGTTGCGTGCCACATGCACCGCATAAGGCTGGTAGAGGGTTCGTCGGTAAACGCTTATGCTAAGGTCTGCCCCTGTTGCGTAGGATAAACGAGTACTTGCCCAAAGAAGCAAGAGACGTACCCCTCCAGAAATAATCGCTGCCAGCCCGAAAATAATGGTGAGCGGGAACAGAAGCTGACTGGTGCTGACCATTCCTAATGCCCTGATCAACGGTTGGGCTGCCGGAAGCTGAAATATCCTCTCCGGCGCCGTCAGAACCGCAAGAAATGGGAGCACGGCGCCGATGCTGAGGATTTCGGCAAATGAGGCGCTGACCATCAACACTAGCAACAGCCCGAATTGCCCCCTTCGCCTTGGGCTGATGTGGTTCCAGAGACGTTTTAGATGCGATGTTATTGACCGTGTAGATTCCATCTTAAACTGTAAAACATGGGGGAGATTGTTGTCTGTCGCGAAGTTTGCTTGGGCTAATCCCGACTTATCGTTGCGGGCCTCAAACACCAGACAAACTGAGTCAACCGAAGATAAATCAGGTGATAACTGAATGCGCAAACCACAAAGCCGACCATCAATACCACGGTATTCGAAAACCATACCGTCGAGGCCAAAGAGCATACAAGAGAAATGGGCCACAAAAATAGTGAGGTCAGGCTATTTTTAAACTGAGGCTTTGCATTTGGAAGCAGATTCCTGGCAACCCGGGAATACAGTAATGAGTGCAGATGCAAACTATCAGCCTGACCGGGATGCTGGCCAGAACGATTATAGCGGCGCATCATTGAAAAAACTGTTTCAAGAATGGGGTGGGCACAAATCAGAAGCGGAGCCCAGGCAGAGACTTCGTGATTGCGAAAAGGTAGCATGACAGACACCCATGCAAGCATAAATCCCAGCAGATAAGCGCCACCATCACCCATAAATATTTTACCAAACGGAAAATTAACCACAAGAAATCCTGCCGCGACCGCAATGAATACAACACACAACCGCGCTAACTCAGCATCACCAACCTGCCAGGCAATGAAGCCTAAAGCCGAAAAGCAGATCATAAGGGTGCCTGCCGCCAAACCGTTAAAACCATCAATGATGTTAATGGAGTTGACCACTCCTCCCACAGCAACAGCCGTAAATGCGACAGAAAGGGGCACATAAGCAAGGAAATAGTCGATTGGGGAAATATCGATATCATTGAGGTTGTATCCGGTAAGCCACCAGGCAAGGAGAGCACTGACCATTGTCGCTAAAAGTCGGTTACGAATAGTTACTCGCTTGGTAAAGTCTTCTGTAAGTCCCGCAGCGAAAGCGGGGAGTCCGGAAATCAACATCAGCCCGAGCTGTTTTGATACTGGATCGGGGGCGAGAAACCATGCTGCGAGTAATCCGGAAATGATCGCTATTCCACCGATACGGGGCGTTGGGGCGACATGAACTTTTTGTACCCCTGTATGGGAATCAAAGGAGTGCTTGCCGTGCAATTTTTTGCTTATTATAATCAAAACCGAAATTGCCACAGTAGCAAAACCCGGGATGCATAAACTAACCCAGGTAACAGCTTGAAAATACAGGTTTGGGCTTAATTCCAACGGAGGTAGCCTCTAATGGTTTTCATCTGCTCGACACTTTCTCCATTTGTTTTTGACCTCTGATATGCTTCAATTAAAAAAGCTATAATCACGGCAACAAATAACGCCGCTATCGCAGCAATAGCCACTGAGTTACTTCGAAATGGGCCTGATTTCTGTTCAGGTACCAAAGCGCGGTCGATCACTCGAATCGATGATTCTGACCTCGCTGCGCTAATATTGGCGAGTGTCAATTGCTGAAGTGCCATCTCATAGAGTGCTTCGGCATATTTTAGCTCCTTGGTTTTTTTCGTAAAATCGAGTATTCGTTCCGGCACATTACTCACAGTCCTTGAACCTGCCTGAGCTTTGCCAATTTCCGCACGAAGATTATCAAGTTTTTGTCTTGTTCTTATGTACTCTGGATTATTGGGTGTTGCAAAGGCTCTCATGTCAGCCAACTCAAGCTCGGTACTTTTAATCGTTGCCTGAAGCATTCCAATTTGAGGCCCAACCATAATGAACCCCGTTTGTTCCTGGAGTTGTTTTATTGCCAACTCAGCATCGCCAAGTCTGTTTTTCGCTTTAATAAATTCCGCTTCAGCAAGGTTGCGATTCCGGTTCGCCTCCGAAAGAGCTTGTTCATTGTTCATTTGGAGCAACGCATCCACATATCCATTAGCCAGTAGTGCCGCCCGCTTTGGATTTTTTTCCGTTATCATGATATGAATAAGGCCATCTTTGCTTGACTTGACTTGGGTTGCACCTGCCAGAGCACCACGTGCACCTTGCTGTGAAGTTGTTTTATAAACCTGCATGAGCTTGAACCGCTTGATCAGGGCATCCTGCATGGTACGGCTGTTGAGCAATGCGATATAAATATCGTCAGTGCCCGACATAATACCTCCGCCGCCGCCGCCAAACATACCGGGGAGAGTGCCGAGAGAAGCTATCGCCAATGCACTTGATGCCTGTTTGGGCGGCATAAATGTTGTGTCGGCAGTATAGAAATTTGGACTCTGAAATGTAACAATTAGAGCTATAATGGACGCAACAACCGGGGCGGCAACAATAAGCTTTATATATTTAGCAAGCACGATAACAACACCAAGCAGATTAATTTCGAATTTATCTTGCCCCGGTGATTGAAGATTATTGTCCACTATTTTCAATTTCTAATCGTTTTAAGAGCCGCAGCTCCGAGACCAAATTGATACAGAATAGTTGTCCATTCTTGCAGGTTCTCCATGAAAATAGCCATAAAACTGCGTCCACCTCTTTCAATTTTTTCCGGTACTACCAGGGCATCACCAGGGTTGATGTAGCCGCCCATGCCCCCATGGCGTTTGCTCTGTATGGTGCCATTTGCACAGATACGATACATCTCCGAGCTGTCACCCGAAGCGCTGACACCTCCGGCAAGCATGAGATAGTCGTTGACGCTACGCTTTGGCTCAAACATGAAGGTGTTCTGCTGGTAAACTGAACCGACCACGTCAATAGTCGATAGCATGGCCGGTATATAGACCAGATCGCCATCCTCAAGAGGAAAGTCAGGCAGGTCACTGATTGTGGCCTCCGGATTCCTGATGTTCAGAATGATGCGTCCCTCTGATTTCACCCTTCGCAGCTTCGGTATCAGCATTTTCTCTGCCTCCTGCTCACGGGTTATGAGTGCGATCTGCTTTGGATCATTCTCTCTGGAAAGCCGTTGTTTGGCATTAAGTTGAATATCTTTTTCAAAGCGGTCGACCGTTTCGTCAATCTTTTTCTGCTGTTCCAGCTTTACACTTTCGCGGCTAAGCCGGGTTCCATAGATGTATCCCTTTTCAGTAATACCGGTACGGGCAACAAAGGCCCTTAGGGTTTCACCTTTCTCTATCTGGAACACCCCCTTTTGTTTGACTTCTCCATCAAAACGCACGAATGCTCTCTCTGCTTTGGTTGGCATTGGTACGGCGCCAGGCGCAAATACGCGGATGATGTCGGCTGGCTGCAGCATAAATTTTGAGAGCTCTGTTTCAATTGATGATGACTCTGCACGCAACTCAGCAACCGTCTGGTAGTTGTTATCCACATTTTTTTCAATAATAACATTTTTCAGAGCTGCAGAGGATTCAAAGCCGCCAGCCCAGTTCACAATTTCAGCAATAGAGCTTTTCTCCCTGATTTCAAAAATTGCCGGTTTTTTTACATCTCCAAGAAGGGCTACCAGGGGGCCTACCGCCGGGATAAAGATTACATCACCATCTTTCAGGGGAATGTCGGAGTTTTTGTCGCCATGGAGAAGAATATCGTATAAATCGAACGAGACCAGCGGCTGCCCGCTTCGTTTAAGCTGGATGTTACGCATGCTGCCGGTTCCTGATGGGCCGCCGGAGGTAAAGAGAGCGTTAAGCAGCGTGCTCATGGAGCTGAGGGTGTAGGTGCCGGGACGCTGTGCGTGGCCTACAACATAGATCTGTACGCTTCGGGTTTGGGCAATGCTGGCACTTATTTCGAAGTTGTTGTATATTTTGCCGATCGATTTTTTCAGGTGTCCCTGCAGGTCGCGATATTTGACACCGGCAACCTGTATTGACCCAACCTTTGGAAGATAGATTTCACCGTTGCGATTTACCGTGGCGGTGACATTGATATCAACCATTCCCCATCCCCGCACCTGCAATACATCCCCTGCGCCAATCAGATAGTCAGCATTGACCTGCACCGCGCCCAGTGGTGCATAGGTAGAGGGGACTTTTCTGAACAACTCCGCTCCGAAAACATCCAGGCTGGCACCTGTTGACGTTGTGACATAATTCTGAAACCGGCTTTTGATAATTTTGGCATCAGATATTTTTTCCTTCTGAGTTTTGCTCTCTTCTGTCCCTGGAACAGCAGACTGATTGCCGTTAGCCGTATCGTCGGTTATGGTTATCTCCTCTGATGCTGCTGTTGGTGCGGGTAGTGTTGCCGCTGTTTGCGCGGGCAGTGCGGCCCCAGCCATGCTTTCTGTTGAATATCCTGACCCTGTACCAGAAGTTTCGACTGCGAGGGCGGCTGTTGGAAGTGAAAAAAGTAACGCTGCGGCAACGAAGAGATGGGTGTAACGCATGAACTTGAAACTGTTATAATCTGGAATTGTAAGGCTCCGCCTCTTTCAGTCACAGATGAAGTGCACTGAAATAGCATGTAATCCGCCACTAACGCTTCGCGATGGTGAGTGGCCACAAAGATTTAATGTACTAAAAAAAGATTAAATCTTCAACGGATTTTCCAGGTACCAATAGCCCAAAGTTGGTATCTCAGGCTTGACCATCGCAAAATCGGTCGATCAGCCCGAGAAACTGTCGCCCGTACCGTTCAAGCTTTACCTCACCCACTCCGGAGATGGTGAGCATGGTTTCGGCACTGCGGGGTGCGTGATTTGCCATATCATGGAGGGTGCGGTCGGAAAAGACGATGTAGGGAGGAATCCCCTGTTCATCGGCAATCTGCTTGCGGAGTGTTCTGAGGAGTTCAAAAAGTTCCGGGTTGGCAGAAAGCTCAGCTCTTGCATGTGGTGGCACTGCCGCTTTTTTCTTTTCAAGAACCCGCACAATCTCGATTCGCTCTTCACCCTTGAGAAGTTGAACTGCCTTTGGGAGAAGGTAGAGCGTCGGGTATAGCCCTTCTGATTTTGCGATCACGTTGTGGGCAAGAAGTTCGTCGATGAGCTGACGCCAGTATTTTTTGTCGTGCTCTTTGCCTACTCCGTAGGTTTTGATGCGGTCGTGACCAAAGTCGCGAATTTTTTTGTTGGTGCTGCCGGTGACAATATCGACAATGTGCATGGCGCCGAACCGCTCTTCGGTGCGCACCATGGCTGAGAGCAGCATCTGCGCTTCACGGGTGCAGTCGGCCACTTCGCGGGTGCCGAGGCATATATCGCAGGAGTTGCAGTTTTCGTCTGGATAGCTCTCTCCGAAGTAGTCGAGCAGGGTTCTGCGGCGGCAAACGGAGTTGCTGGCGAAGGCGATCACTCTCTGGAGGGCTCCCAGTGCCTTGGCCCGTTCGGTTTCATCCGCCATGGCATCGATAAAGTAGCGCACTTTGGGAATGTCGCCCTGGGCAAAAAGAAGCGTGCATTGGGCTGGATCGCCGTCACGGCCTGCCCTGCCGGTCTCCTGATAGTAGTTTTCGATGCTTTTGGGGAGGTCGGCATGGATGACAAAGCGGATGTTGGATTTGTCGATACCCATGCCGAAGGCGATGGTGGCCACCATCACGTCGGCTTCGTCGCGAATAAAGGCCTCCTGGTTGCGTTTGCGGTCGGGGTCGCTGAGGCCTGCGTGGTAGGGGAGCACCCGGAACCCTTTTGCGGAGAGCATGGCGGCGGTATCGTTGACGCTTTTGCGGCTGGTTCGGTAGATGATGCCTGCTTTGCCGGGGTTGCTTTTGAGCAGGGCAACGAGTTGGGATTCCGGATTGTCTTTGAAACGCACGTCGTAGATGAGGTTGGGCCGATCGAACGATGCCCTGACAACGAGTGGAGTGCGCAGGGCAAGTTTGTCGAGAATATCTTGCTGCACCCGGTTTGTTGCTGTTGCGGTAAAGGCGGCAACCGGGAGGTCGGGAAAAATGGTGACGAGTGCTGAAAGCAAGAGGTAGTCGGGGCGGAAGTCGTGCCCCCACTCTGAAATGCAGTGCGCTTCGTCAATCACAGCCATGCTGATGGGCACCCGGGCAAGTGTTTGCCGGAAGTGGTCGAGGCTGAATCGCTCGGGGGCGACGTAGAGCAGGTCGAGGGCGTTTGCATGGAGGGCGCGCACCACCTCATCACGCTCGTCAGGATCCTGGGAGCTGTTGAGAAAGGCGGCGCGAATTCCATTGGCTCGCGCGCCGTCCACCTGGTCTTTCATGAGGGCGATGAGCGGGCTGATAACGATGCAGGTACCCGGCAGCAAAAGGGCTGGCAACTGGTAGCAGAGCGATTTGCCTCCACCGGTGGGCATGACGGCAAAAACATCTCTCTTGTCGAGAATTGCCCGAACAACCTGCTCCTGGTTGGGACGGAACTCACGAAAGCCGAAGACTTTGCGAAGGGTGTCGAAGATGGTGGTGTCAGAAACTGGACGATTGCTCATGCGGTATCATAATGTTCAATGGTGACTATCTTCGGGAGGATTTGAGTTCCGTGTCGATTTGCGGGTCGATTTTATCACCTCCGACGCTTTGTGGAGCGACTGGCGCGACTCTTCGGCATCGGGGCGGCTGTCGGCAAATTTTACGAGGTCTGCCTGTTTGAGGAGGTTCATGATGCTTTCGAAGCCTGCGACACCGAGTTTTTTAAGGTCGCGCTCGATCTCCTGCGTGACGGCTTCGAGGGCGCTGATGCGGTAGTGGGTTTCGAGAAAGGTGCGCATGATGTTGCTCAGCTCTTCGTAGCATTCGTGGGGGGGCATTCCGGCTGAAAGGCTGGAGCCGAGTTTGCGGAGTTTGCGCTGGGCCACCTGGCCGGAGTCAACATCTTCGGCGCTCTTGCGCACGAATCGTTTGACCAGAAAGAGCAGCAGGAGCACCACCCCGGCAGTACCAAGCGCTCCAAGGATAACCGTCATGATGAGGAGCAGTGGAATCGACGGCTTTAGTGGTGGCTTGATTGGCCGCAGCTCGTGCATGGTGGAGTCGGTGAGCGCACGAACAAAAACGGAGCTTGAGGGGCTGTAGGTAACTTTTTTTGTAATCGTTCCTGCGCCGTCGCGATGCGTTACGGTAAATGGCGGCAGGGGTTGCTGGCCTGCGCCAAATACGGCATATTCAAATTCGAAGCTCTCCTTGCGGCTCCCGGCACGGGGCGCTGAGGAGAGTTGTTTTTTGCTGATCAGCTCGAACGCTCCTGCCAGTGCGGGAGGAGTGTTTTCAACCGTTACCGTCTCACTGGCCGGGTGGCGAAGATTGATGGTGCAGTGAATGCGGTCGCCAACAAGGACGCTGTCGGGAGTAACGGTGACGGTAACAACAGGTTGCGATGCCCCATCCGCTTTAAATGGGGCTACCTGAACGGCCAGGAGCAGCAGGAAAAAAAGCCCTGCCGCCAGCCTCTCAAACCTTGCGTTCACGGTAGCGAAAAAAAGAGTTCAGGTCGCCAATAAAGGAGCGATCGGTATCAAGAAATATCGAATCGATGCGCATTCGCCGAAGTCGCTGGCGAAGGTCGTCGTGCTGCAGCAACTGCTTCTGGCGGTAACGGGCAATGGTGCGAGGGCTGGCGGCGTCAATGGTGAGACGCTGCCCGGTTTCGGGATCGCGGAGGTCGAGCAGCGCACTGAGAGGGAGGGCTTTTTCGAGCGGGTCGCTGATGTGCACCAGAATAAAGTCGTGGCGGGTATTAAGCTGTTTCATCCCTTTTTCGTAGTCGTTGTCGACAAGGTCGGTTAACAGAAAGATAATCTCCTGACGCTTGCGGGTGTAGCGGATGAAGGAGAGAACGGCGTTGATGTTGGTTGTGCGGCTCTTTGGCTTCAGCCGAATCAGCTCTTCGAAAATCGTGAGCAGGTGATGACGACCTTTGTGGGGTGGAATATAGGTTTCGATCTGGTCGGTAAACACGAGAAGCCCCACTTTGTCGTTGTTCTGGAGGGCGCTGAAACCGAGCACGGCGCACACTTCGATGGCAAGGCTTTTTTTGCTGCGCTCCCGGCTGCCGAAAAGCATGGAGGCTGATGCGTCCACCACGAGCAGCAGACTGCGTTCCCGCTCTTCGGTAAAGAGTTTGACATAGAGTTCGTTTTTGCGGGCAGAGGTGTTCCAGTCTATGGAGCGGACATCGTCGCCGTATTGATATTCGCGCACGTTGCTGAACTCGATCCCCTTTCCCTTGAATGAGGAGTGGTATTCGCCGCTGAAGAGCTCGCTGGCCATCCGTTTTGAGCGGATTTCGACTCGCCGGATGGTGTGCTGAAGCTCTTTCAGATATTCTTCACTATTCTCCATGGTAACCTCCAATGTGTCAGCCACCACTATTCAGGGCACCTGCACGTTTTGCAGAATCTGTCGGATAATGTCGTCTGATTTCATGTTGTCGGCCTCGGCTTCGTACCCTGGCCTGATGCGATGGCGAAGGGTATCGTAGGCGATTGCCTTGACATCCTCCGGGGTTATATAGGGTCGATGGTGCAAAAATGCGTGTGCTTTGGCGGCAAGGAGGAGAAAAATCGATGCCCGGGGCGATGCCCCGTATTCGATCATGGCTTGAAGTTCCGTCATGCCGTAAAGCCCCGGATTTCGGGTTGCCACAACCAGGTCTACAATGTAGTGCTGCACCCTTTGGTCGACGTAGATGCGGTCGATGAGCGCCCGCGCCCGAAAAATATCCTCCGGCTGCACAACCGCCTTGACTGGCGCTCTGGTGGCTGTGGTGGCTGACCGGATCATTATTTCCAGCTCTTCGTCGTAGGAGGGATAGTCGACAATCACCTTCATCATAAAGCGATCCACCTGCGCCTCGGGGAGGAGGTAGGTTCCTTCGTGCTCAATGGGATTCTGGGTCGCCAGTACCATAAAAGGCTCCTGCAGTGGAAAGGTCTGGCTGCCAATGGTCACCTGCCGTTCCTGCATCGCTTCGAGCAGCGCGGACTGTACTTTGGCGGGGGAACGGTTGATTTCATCAGCAAGAATAATGTTGGCGAAGACCGGCCCTTTGCGAGGGTAGAACTCCATATCCTTGGGATTGTAAATCATGGTGCCAACAAGGTCGGCTGGAAGCATGTCGGGGGTAAACTGAATCCGCTGGAACTTCAGGTTCATTGCCGCCGCCGCCGTGCTGATAATAAGCGTTTTGGCAAGCCCCGGCACCCCTTCCAGCAATATGTGGCCGTTAACCAGCATGGCGATAAAGATTCGCCGGATGACATCGCGCTGGCCGATGATCCGGAGTGAAAGCTCGGCTTCGGCTCGTTCAAGAAAGCTGGAGGCATCAACAATTTCAGCTCCCAGCTCCTCCAGTTCTACGGCATGTTGCATCGTCTCTCCCTTATATTTTTTTGTACAGCCCGTTGAATCCAAGGCCCAGCAGCGCCACCCCGGCAATTACTGCTGACCAGGTGTAGATGTCTGGAATATAGAGAACGCTGTTGAGCATCCCGAAATTGGGGGCGAGGAGCATCATGAGATTTGCACCCATGAGAACCAGAAGCAGATGAAAAATGCTTACCTTGGCGCGCGGGTTGTTTTTGTTGCCTGATTTGTCAGCGTTGGCCATTGAAAATATTTTCTGAAATTGTGTTGATGAGCATGAATATTCTGGGTATTGAAACCAGTTGTGACGAAACATCGGGAGCCGTGCTCTGTGATGGAGTGGTTCGCTCGAACATTATCAGCTCGCAGCTTTGCCATACCTCATTCGGCGGTGTTGTGCCTGAACTGGCCTCCAGAGAGCATGAACGGCTGATTGTCTCCATTGTCGATGCGGCCGTCACAGAAGCCAATATACGTAAAAATGAGATCGATCTCATAGCGGCAACTGCTGGCCCAGGCCTGATTGGTGCGGTTATGGTGGGGCTCTCTTTTGCCCAGGGGCTGGCTTATGCTCTCGATATTCCTTTTATACCGATCAATCACATCGAGGCGCACATCTTTTCGCCCTTTATCAGTGAGGGTGCCGGGGAGCCTGTTCCTGAAGCCTCTTTTGTATCGCTGACGGTCTCTGGCGGCCACACGCTCCTTTCTGTTGTTGAGACCGATCTTTCATACACCGTTATAGGCCGGACGCTGGATGACGCTGCGGGTGAGGCATTCGATAAAACCGGCAAAATGCTTGGCCTCCCCTACCCTGCAGGTCCGGTGATTGACCAGCTTGCGAGGGAGGGCGACCCCTTTTTCCACCAGTTTCCAAGGGCTCTTACCTCGCAGTCGCAAAGCAGTAAAAGCCGGGAAGGCAATTTTGATTTCAGCTTTTCGGGCCTTAAAACCTCCGTGCTCACCTGGTTGCAGAAGCAGACTCCCGGGTTTATTGAACTTCATAAAGCTGATATTGCGGCATCAATTCAGGCGGCAATTGTGGGCGTTCTGGTTGAAAAAACAATGGCTGTTGCACGGAGCCGGGGTGTCGGTGCGGTTTCAATTGCCGGTGGAGTCAGTGCCAACTCGGCTCTGCGCCAGGCGATGAAACAAGCTTGCGACAGGGGTGGATTGAGGCTCTTTGTGCCGGGTTCCACCTATTCAACCGACAATGCTGCCATGATTGCCACGCTTGCCAGCCTGAAGCAGTCGCGCGGGATGGTGGCAGAGCGCCGCTATAATGTGGCGCCTTACGCAAGCTTTGCTGCCGGTGCAAAGAGGGGGTGATTGAAATAGTGCAATAAATACATTACATTCTCACTCACTCTTAAATAAACGGAACTCCACGCTATGTATAATACACTTTTGACACTTTTTCTTTTCTCTCCCCCAGCAGGAGGCCAGACGCCGAACCCATTGATTCAGATTGTCCCGTTGGTCCTTATTTTTGTTGTTTTTTATTTTTTCATGATCCGCCCGCAGCAGAAAAAACAGAAGGACAGAGACAAGGTGCTCGACTCTCTTAAACGGGGCGACAAGGTGGTTACCATTGGTGGTGCCCATGGCACGGTTGCCGGAATTGATACTGAAAAAAAGACGGTTCTTGTTCAGGTAAGCGACACCACAAAAATCAAGTTTGACCGCTCTGCCATTGCCAATATTGACAAACAGGATGCGGGCGATAAACTCACGACCAAAGAGTAAGAAGAGATAATGCAGCCAACACGCGCAAGACTGGTACTTGAAAATGGCTCTCTCTACCGGGGCACGGCTTTTGGCCACAGGGGAGAGGCGACCGGAGAGGTGGTTTTTAATACATCACTTACCGGATATCAGGAGATTTTGACTGACCCTTCGTATGCTGGTCAGATGGTGATGATGACCTATCCGTTGATAGGCAACTATGGCATTAATCCAAAAGATAATGAGTCCGCAAGGATATGGGCCTCTGCCTTTATTGTTCACGAGGTGTCGCGCATTCACAGCAACTTTGAGGCCTCACGGAGTCTTGACTCCCTTCTCAGGGAGGCTCAGGTGGTTGGCCTTGCCGGTATTGATACCAGGCGGCTGGTGCGCGAAATTCGGGAAAAAGGCTCCATGAGGGGCGTTATTTCTCTGCTTGACGAGAGTGATGAGAGTGATGAGCGGCTGAGAGAGAGAGCCTTGCAGAGCCCTGAAATGGCTGGGCGCGATTTGGCCAGCACCGTTACTACCAGAGAGAATTATACTCTTGAGCGGGAGAATGCACGCTATCATGTAGCCGCTTTCGATTATGGCATAAAAACCAATATCCTCCGCATGCTGCACGATGCGGGGTGCAGGGTGACGGTACTGAAGGCCAAAACGACGGCAGAAGAGGTGATTGCGCTGAACCCTGACGGGCTGTTTCTTTCGAACGGGCCGGGCGATCCTTCGGCTGTCGGCTATGCCATTGAGACCATCAAACAACTGGTCGAGTACAGCCGTTCCACAAGGCCATTGCCCATCTTCGGGATTTGCCTTGGCCATCAACTGCTCTCGCTGGCTTTGGACGCAAAAACCTACAAGCTGAAGTTTGGCCACCATGGAGCCAACCACCCGGTCAAGAACCTGGCAACGAGCCAGATAGAAATAACGGCACAGAATCACGGTTTTGCAGTGGCTATGGATTCGCTGCCGGAAGAGCTTGAAATGACACACCTTAACCTCTACGACAATACCGTCGAGGGTGTTAAACATAAAACGCTTCCCTGTTTTTCGGTGCAGTACCATCCCGAAGCCGCGCCTGGGCCACACGACTCGCACTACCTCTTTGATGAGTTCACTTCGCTTATGGATTTACCACAACCCACTTTCCTGAAGAGATGAAAAAAAGATTATTTACCCCAGGGCCGACTCCGGTGCCCGAAAATGTGATGCTCCGCATGGCAGCTCCAATTATCCACCACAGGAACCCTGAGTTCATGGAGATTTTGACGAGGGTTCATGCCGATCTCAAATATTTGTTCAGGACAACCCAGCCGGTTGTTGTGCTTAGTTGCTCCGGTACTGGTGGCATGGAGGCAACTATTTCAAGCCTTTTCAAGCAGGGCGATAAAATTATTACCGTCAACGCTGGCAAGTTTGGTGAGCGGTGGGGCGAGCTGGTTCGCGTTTTTACCGGCAATTGTGTTGAGGAGAAGGTTGCCTGGGGTTCGGCCATTCAGCCTGAACGACTTGCCCAACTTCTCAAAGAACATCCTGATGCCAGTGGCGTCTGCCTCACGCATTCGGAAACCTCTACCGGTACGGCTACTGATATCAAGGTGCTCAGCGCCCTGGTTCGTGAAGAGTCGGAGGCGCTTGTGCTGGTTGATGGCATTACAGCGGTCGGGGCGCACGAGTTCCAGTTTGATGACTGGGGCGTTGATATTTGCATCACTGGCTCACAGAAAGGGCTGATGATGCCTCCGGGACTGGCACTGCTTGCCATCTCTGAGCGGGCGCAGGATGCCATCAAAGGAAACAGTGGCACCCCGCACTACTACCTGAGTCTGAAAAAAGCTCTCAAGGCACATTCTGGCGATGATACACCCTTCACTCCGGCGGTGTCGCTGGTGATAGGGCTTGACGAAGCGTTGCAGATGGTGAAGGCGGAGGGAATTGAACATATCTGGGCACGGCATGAAAGCCTGGCCAATGCCTGCCGCGAAGGGTGTAACGCTCTTGGCATGAAGCTTTTCAGCAACTCTCCCTCTTTTGCCGTTACTCCGGTATGGCTGCCTGAAGGGGTAAAATGGTCTGCCTTCAACAAGGCGTTGAAAAACAGTAACGGTATCACGGTTGCCGCAGGGCAGGATGAGTACAAGGATAAAATTTTCCGCATCTCTCATCTCGGTTTTTATGATGAGCTCGACATGCTGACGGTTATTGGCGGCATTGAACGGGCACTTCATGAAATTGGCTTCTCTTTTGAAATTGGCGCTGGTGTCAGCGCTGTCCAGAGAGCATTTTTGGGCAACTGACCTATCTTCTCCCAGCCATGATCTTCCTGCACACTCTCCTGCTTGCGGCTGCATTGATGACGTCAATGCAGGAGAGGTTCCGGGAGTACCGTCTGCAACTGAAAGCGTACTCCCTTTATGAGCGTCGCGCCTACAGCCAGGCGGAGAGTGCTTTTCGGCAGCTTGCCACGCTTGTACCTGAACAAAAAGAGAGAATGGTTGCCCGATACAACCTTGCCTGCGCTCTCTCCATGCAGGGAAAGTATCCTGACGCGGCTTCACTTTTTGCGCAAAACACGAAACCTGACAATGAGTATCGGGAAATCAGGCTGAAGTCGCTTTACAATGAGGGCACTACCCTTGCCCTGAGAGCCATCGGAAGCAGTGAAAAGGAGCAGAAAACAGCGCTCTTTCGTCAATCACTCAGCCGATTCAGATCGCTGCTGGTGGCCGACGCTGGTGATGGAGAGGCCAAACTCAATTATGAAATTGTACGTCGTTACCTATCTGAGCTGGAAGCTCCAAAGCGGTCGAAGTCGTCATCTGCCGAAAAGAAAAGCTCTCCACAACCTTCATCCGGCATTAGCCAGGAGGTTGCTGACCGGCTTCTTGAGAATGCCCAGCAGAATGAGTCGTCGCTGATGCGCCAGTTGCCACGTACAGGAACTGGTGCGGGACGGGGTGGCAAAAACAACAAGGACTGGTAACGCACCATGAAACCGGGCAGGCGAAAAAAACCATTTTGCCTTATGCTGAATAATTTTTAAACTGCTTGTCACATTTTTTACAAAAACCACACCCGGCACAAACAATCTAAACCTCATTACATAATGACCATGAAGCCTCTTCTGCCCGTTTTGACGGTGTCTCTCTTTTTACTCAGCGCCTGCGGCCTCGAAAAACCACCTGCCTCACTTAAATTTCCTGCAGGAAAGAAAGAGGCGGCTCCGGCTCCGGCTGCGGCGCCAGCGGCTGCAACTGCCGCAACTCCTTTAGATCCAAAACTGGCGGCTGGCAAAACCGTTTATGATGCAAATTGCGCCGCCTGTCACGATGCTGGCATGATGGGTGCGCCGAAACCGGGCGACCAGGCTGCATGGGCCCCGCGCATTGCTCAAGGAGTTGATGTTATGACCAAAAAGTCTGTTGATGGATTCCAGGGCAAGGCAGGTGCAATGCCGGCAAAGGGTGGAAATGCGAGCTTGACCAACGATCAGATTGCGAACGCCGTTGCCTATATGGCTGACAGGTCGAAGGGTGACTCGCCAAAGGTTGAAGCCCCAAAAGCTGATGCTGCCAAGGCTGATGCTGGCACTGGCACAGGAAAAACTCTTTATGATGCAACTTGTGCCGCTTGTCACGAATCCGGCATGATGGGCGCTCCGAAACCTGGCGATAAGGCTGCATGGGCTCCACGAATTGCGCAGGGTGTTACTGTTCTTGTCAGCCATGCCACCATTGGATTTAAGGGCAAGGTTGGAATGATGCCCCCAAAAGGTGGAAAGGCGACGCTTACTGACCAGGAGATCACCAGCATCGTTGGCTTTATGGTTGACAAGTCAAAATAATCAGGCAGATATTTGGATTTCTTACATTAAAATTGTATTAAGGAGGTTGTGCTTTCTATCGGCACAATAAAACAATCCAGCCCATCATAAAAACTCGTTAAAAACAGGAGAACACGCTATGTCCCGTTTTCTTTCCGCAGCACTTTGTGCGCTTTTTGTTTGTTCAGTTTGTTCAACCGAAGCATCGGCGGCCGCTCCGGATGCAGCCAAAGGTCAGGCCGTTTACGATGGTACGTGTGCAACATGCCATAAAACAGGCTTGATGGGCGCTCCAAAATTGGGTGACAAGGCTGCATGGGCACCTCGTATCAAAAAGGGAAATCAAGTGCTTGTGGACAATGCAACAAAAGGATTCAAGGGTGCTGTTGGCGTGATGCCTCCCAAGGGTGGAAAAGCTACTCTCAGCGATGGTGATATCGCCAATGCCGTTGCTTATATGATAAAGTAGAGTAACTAAGGTGTATTGTTTGTTAAAAAGGCGGGATACACTCTCGCCTTTTTATCTCCTGCCAGCCTCTCCAAAAGTGATATGAAGTCTCACAACATTGCCAACTTTCTCTGCCAGCGTATGAGAGTGAAGGTTTTGAGCTTGATTACCTAAACAATCGTCAGAGTACCATGGACCCTCTTCATCTTGGTTTTATCGGGACGGGAAGAATTGCCCGTGCTCTTATTGCTGGCCTTTGCAACCGCGAGGGTACCGTTATTTCAGGATTTGACAAAGAGCCTGCCGCCCTGGCATCCATTGCCGCTGATTATCCGCTCCATCCCTGCCAGTCGAATGAAGAGGTTGCCCGCAAGGCGCAGGTGATTATTCTTGCCGTAAAACCTTACCAGATTGCCGAGGTGCTGGGGGAGTTGAAACCATCGCTCACGGCCAACCACCTGCTGATCAGTGTTGCTGCGGGGATCTCTTCGGAGTTTATCAGAAACAATGCCATGGAGGCGTTGAAGGTGATCAGGGTTATGCCCAATACTCCCGCCTTTGTTGGTGAAGGCATGACAGCCCTCTCCCGTGGTAAAATGGCAACGGATGAGGATGTTGCCCTTGCCTCCAGCCTTTTCAGCTCCATTGGCCGGGTAGCCATTCTTGATGAATCGCAGATGGATGCGGCAACTGCTCTGTCGGGCAGCGGCCCTGCCTATATGTTCTCTATGCTTGATGCACTTGCTGAGGGAGGGAAGGAGTGCGGCCTTTCGTACAATGAGGCACTGCTGCTCGCGGCACAAACCATGATCGGCGCTGCAAAAATGGTGCTCTCCGGCAGCAAAAAACCTGACGAACTCATGCGCGATGTTACCACACCGGGCGGAACAACGGAGGCGGGACTGAGGGTTATGGATTTGAACAATATCCGGCAGATTCTGGTAGAGACTGTTGCCTCTGCGGCGGCCCGTTCCAGGGAACTTATGAAATAATCCCTATGGCTACTGGCTTTGCTCATTACCGCTATGGAGCCCTCTTTCTGCTTCTCCTTGCTGCTCTCTGGACTCCGGCAGTCGCAGACTCCGTCGAAAAAAGGGATAATAAACCATTTCTTGCCGCTTCAACAAGCAGCAACGCCCCTTTCGTTGGTGAAGAGATCGTGCTGACCTACACGCTCTATTTCAGGGATGTAGCACCAAAAATATTGAGTGAATTCAACCCTTCGCTCCAGGGATTCTGGGCAAAGGAGGCCACGCCGGAACGTTTTATCAAAAGCCGGGAAGAGAGTGTTCAGGGAGAGCGCTGGAGGAGCGCCGTCGTCAAGCAGTTCAGGCTTGCTCCGGTACAGAGCGGCAGGCTCGCTGTTTCGGGATACAACATGCAGTGCCTGCTGCCCCACCAACAGGTGAGCACCGTCGTAACGGAGCAACCTGATATCCGTGTGCGAATCACGGCGCCTGCTGTTATTATCACGGCCCGCTCCATCCCTGACCCGGTACCGGATGGCTTCTCCGGCGGCGTAGGCTCCTTTTCGATTAACCTGCTGCCCGACAGGCAACGTCTCCGCGCAGGAGAGCCCTTGACGCTCAAACTTATTCTCACTGGCACAGGTAGCCTGCACACCCTGCAACTTCCCAGGCTTCATCTCCCCGAAAGCTTCCGGCAAAATCCTCCCGACAAGATCCTTTCTCTGAACAAGGGCACAGGGGTAAGCTCCGGCTCCATAACCTCAACCATTACAGCCTGGCCTCAATCGGAGGGAGAGTTTCAAATTCCGGTGCTTCGTTTGGTTGTGTTCAATCCGGTCAAAAAGCAGTTCAGCACGCTTCTTTCAAACCCCATCACGGTGAGTGTTGTGGCTGCAAAAAAAGAGATGGCTGGAGAGACGGCAGCTCCCCCCAGGCCTGCGCCGGATGATCGCTCTTTGTTGCCTGGCTGGGCTGCAATAGCGATAGTGCTCCTGCTGGTTGGCGCAGCACTGCTCGTAGCCAGAAAAAAACAGATAAAACGCGCCGGAGGAGTTGAGGCTCTCGCTGGCCTGCCGCCGGAGAGTGAACAATCGGCAGGAACAATGAAGCAACAGCTTATAGCTCTGCTTGAAGAGGCTGGAATAAAGTGCCCCGGCGCTCTGACAAGAAGAGAGCTGAAAAGTGCGTTGATGAATCTCAACATGACCGATGAGGCCCGGGCAGATCTCCCCGCAGTGCTTGACTCACTCGACAAGCGCCTCTACAGCCCTGCTGGCAAAAAAGAGGGACAACTACCAGCGCGGGTTGTGGCAAGGGTCAGCACGTTGGTGGATGCCCTGAAAAAGGCCGTGCGTACTCGCTAAAAAGGGCAATGGCATGTTCAGGATAGTCGGTGATGATGCCATCGGCGCCAATCTCTTTCATGGCGAGCATCTCTTCGGGCAGGTTCACCGTCCAGGGTATCATCCTTATCCCTTTTTTGTGGAGTGAATCTGTCAGCTCCCGATCAACAAGAGAAAAATGGGGATTGAGATAGGCGGGCAAAAAGCCAAGTCCATGGAGAGCCTGCCTGGCATTGGTTTTTTCGTCAATGAGCAGGCCATAGCAGAGTCCCGGATTCTGTTTCCAGGCTTCCTGAACCACCCGCTGGTCGAACGACTGTATCCTGACACGCGATGAAAGCCCTGCTCGCCCAATATTCTGGAGAACAAGTGCCGCATAATGCTCTGGCGAAGGATGAAATATTCCATCCTTGTTGGGCCATGATTTTATTTCAAGATTGTATATCATGCTCCCCGGCAAAGCTGCCAAAGCCATAAAGGCGTCAACCTCCCTGAAAACTGCGGCAAGAAGTGGTTTGGAGGCAGCAATCCGGTGCTGCTGCGGAAAAGAGGGATGAGGCAACCCGCAATCAAACCGCGCAATTTCGGCATAAGGCATCTCGTAGATGATGTAGCGCAGCCGATCCTCGATGCTGAGTGGACGGCCTTCTGGATCCGAGCAGAGGGGTGCCGAGAGCCATGGATCGTGAGAGACCAAAATCTTATCGTCTTTTGATACAACGAGATCCATCTCCAGAACTCTTACGCCAAGCGAGGCTGCATGGCAGAAAGCCTGGAGAGTATTTTCGGGAAAGCAGGCTCGTGCTCCCCGATGCCCCTGTATTTCAAAACCCATGTTTCCTTTCCCCAGGGTCGCTTATGGGTTTGGATTGCGTTTGCCGTTTTCCGGACGGGGCCCCTTTGAAAAAGGCTTCTTTTTCGGTTTTCTCTTCGGGAGCTTGTTACCGTCTACACTCTTTGATGCAGGGTGGGCACCTCCGCCACCTGCACTGAAATAGTCGGAAGGGCTTTTGGATCTGCTTTTGTTATACCTGTTTTTGCGATATTTTTTTTCAAGGTCAGCGTAGGGACTGGGCGGGTCTGGAGAGGTATTGGGGTTATTAAAATTTGGTTCGTCAATAACCTCAACATCATCCATTGCCACGTCGGGATGAACTTTTTTTAGCAAGTTATTTCAATTTATGTTCAACAAATCAAGAGCACTCTTTTTACTCAGTGATTATCTCTGAAGGGATATCAATTTACATTTTTACAATCAAAATGCAAGTAATAAGCGTTTGGCAAAAAGTCATTCCGTAATTCAGCATAGAGCTTTGCTTGAATCATGAGTGCCTTGAGCAAACTTGTGTTGGAATTTATAATCCTGTCATTTCGAGCGTCAGCGAGAAATCTTGATTATTGTGCTATAAGATTTCTCCTCACTTCGTTCGTCGAAATGACAAGGTGATAGTTCCAAATCGCGTTTTTGCATTGGTTGTTGTTGGTATAAGTGGTAAATTCAGGGAGATTTTACAACAATAACCGGAGTTTGACTATGGATATTCGCAGATGGGTTCTGGCTGTTATTCTTCCCCCTGCCGCTGTCACGAACAAGGAGGTTGGCACCGTTATGCTGACCGGGCTTCTGACACTGCTTGGCTGGCTGCCGGGTGTGGCTTTTGCATCCTATATGATTCTCCAGGAGAAGCGCCAGGCAGAGGCCTGACGCTTTGCTTCTTCCCGGGTTTTGTGAAACACAGTTACTGAAGCCGGTTCAGCGCGCTGACTGTTGCCTTGATTGATGCAAGGCTGCTGTTCGAGTCTATACCAACTCCGAAGGAGATTCGTCCGTCGGCGCAACTGATTTTAATGTATGCCGCAGCAAGGGCTTTGGCGCTACGCCCGATAGCGTGCTCACTGAACTCGTCAATACTGAAATCAAGCCCGCTCTCTTTGACAAATCCCTTGACAAAGGCATCAAGCGGACCGTTTCCCTGCACTTCAAAACTTAACTCTCTTTCTTTCGTCTGTATAATACAGGTGATTACGGTTGCCTCTTCGTCATTTCGCTCAAGATCCTCGTCATCCCATCTGATCTGGCATTTTTTGATGGCAAGTGGCTCCTTGAGTTTAACATACTCGGCAAGAAACAGCTCATGGATTTGATCCGGCAAGAGTTCAATGCCGGTGGTGTCGGCAACGCCCTGCACCGCTTCTGCAAAATCGGGCTGCATCCATTTCGGAATCTGGATACCGTAATCCTTCTCAAGCACATAGGCAACTCCGCCCTTTCCTGACTGGCTGTTGATGCGCACAATGGCTTCATAACTGCACCCAACATCCTCCGGGTCAATCGGCAGATAAGGAACTGCCCATAACCCGCCCGGCGACGACGGTTGCGCTTTCATCCCTTTGCTGATTGCGTCCTGGTGTGAACCGGAAAATGCGGTATAGACCAGGTAGCCTGCATAGGGATGGCGGGGGTGAATATCCATTCGGGTGCAACGCTGGTAGACCTCGCGTAGGCGGGGCAGATCAGAAAAATCGAGTTCAGGGTCAACCCCCTGACTGAAAAGGTTGAGTGCCATAGTCACAATATCCATGTTGCCACACCGCTCACCATTACCGAAGAGAGCACCTTCAACGCGGTCAGCGCCAGCCATCACGGCCAATTCTGCCGTTGCAACGGCAGTGCCACGGTCGTTATGAGCGTGGACACTGATCAGGACGGCATCGCGCGCCTTGATGTTGCGGCAGAACCACTCAATCCGGTCGGCATAAATATTCGGTTGCGACATTTCCACTGTGGAGGGGAGGTTCAAAATAATTTTATCCTCCGCCGAAGCGCCCCAGCTATCCATCACCGCATGACAGACTTCGAGCGCATAGTCGAGCTCCGTGCCGGTAAAACTTTCGGGAGTGTACTCGTAGCGGATAGCTGCATTGCCTGACTCATCCTTCAGACGGCGAACAAGCGCGGTGCCTTCAACGGCAATAGCCTTGATCTCCTCCCTGTTTTTGCGGAACACAACGTCACGCTGCAAGCTTGATGTCGAGTTGTAGAGATGGACAATGGCATGTTTTACGCCAGATATCGAATCAAACGTTTTACGGATAAGATGTTCGCGGGCCTGGGTAAGCACCTGGATGGTGACCTCTTCTGGAATAAGGTTGCCCTCTATCAGACGGCGCACAAAGGCATACTCCGTCGCTGATGCTGATGGAAAACCAACCTCAATCTCCTTGAAACCAATAGAGACCAGAAGCTGAAACATGGCAACCTTTTCATCCACACTCATCGGCACCGGAAGTGCCTGGTTGCCATCGCGAAGATCAACGCTGCACCACTTTGGCGCTTTGGTAATCGCTTTATCGGGCCAACTCCTGTCGAAAATGTCGACAGGAGGGTATGGCGCATATTTCTTATAGTTCATTCTGTTCATACATCATTTTTTGCATTTAAACAGGTTTTTGCCCTGTTCCAATAAACTGCGGTCTCCTGGTTAAACCTTTATCGGCAAGATAACAAATGGAATGCCGTGTACATAGAGGTTCCTCTGAATGGCAAAAACGGTATAATTGTGCAGCCAGCGATCCATAAGAGACTCCTGGGTAAAGACAAGTTGTCCGCCAAAAAAGACAATATCCGGAAATTTTTCCCTGATAGAGGGAACAAGCTTGTTGACCTCCTCGACGACATCAGTTCCCAGTGAAAAATATGACTCTGCATAATATCCATGCTCGGTCATGTAGTCGACATATTTTGATGTTTCGTTACAGACAAAGCTGCCGAGATTCTCTATTTCATCAGCCCCCTTGAAGTTCCCCGCATCAATCGATCCAATTTCAACAAAAACATAATTTTTGTAGCTGTTTCCGAATAGACGGAAAACACTGAAGAGTGTGTGCAGGCCAAGCCCGTTAAACCCGCTCACAAGAATAGCGGCCGTTTTGCCTTTCGGGTCAAAAACAGGAACCGGAGAGGTGTAATCGCTCTCTTTGTCATGAACATCCGAGCCTGTCAACACAGCAGCCTCAACAATAACATCAAGCCGCTTCAGTGTATCATAAGTTTTTTTGTAATGACCTTTTATAATGAAAGCGCCCAAAACCAGCGTACCCGTTATCACCATGGTAACCCAACCGCCTTCATTAAACTTGAGTATCAGCACCGAAATCAGGATAAAGGAAGTCAAAATCAAACCGACACCGTTGATCATCAGTTTTTTGAACCACTGGCGCTCAGTATCTCTTTTTCCCCACCAATGGCGCACCATGCCAAGCTGGGAAAGGGTAAAGGTGATAAACACATTGATACTGTATAACACAATCAGAAAATCAACCGATCCGTTGGAGGCCAGCATCATAACAAGAGAGGCAATGCCCATGACCAGAATTCCCTTTTCAGTCACAAGCCTGTCGCTCAACATGGCAAAACGGGCAGGTAGCCACTTGTCGAGAGCCATATTAGCCAGAACCCTCGGCCCGTCAAGAAAACCAGTCTGTGCAGCAATAAAAAGCAGTACCGCCTCGGAGAAAAGGGTAATCCATACAAAACCAACACCGTAAAACCCTCCCCAGGAGGCTGTGACACTCTCAAACAAAATAGCGTTCAGGGTCTTGCCCGGGGCATCGCTTACATCAAAAAGAATATAGGCCAGCATGAGTCCCATGACGGTCACGGAGAGAGAGATCGCCATATACTTCATGGTTTTTTTTGCCGTATCCACTTTCGGGTCACGCAGCACAGGTAGTCCGTTACTGACTGCCTCAATACCGGTAAAGGTTCCTGCGCCGAGACTGTAGGCTTTCATCACAAGAAAAAGCACTCCAAAAACACCAAGCGTATGGAATGAATTGGTAAGCTCCTGACCTGTTTCATGATAGACCGTGCCAAAATCCGCCAGATGGGTTACCACAGCATAAACAATAACAATAAGGTGGGTGACGACAAAAAGGAGAAAAATCGGAACCAGAGGCATGACAGCTTCCTTGATTCCCCGAAGGTTCAGCAGCAAAAGAACAGTAACCCCGAAAACAGCAAACCATAATTTATAGCCGATCAACCCGGCAGGCAAAAAACTGAAAATAGCATCCGCGCCACTGGCAATCGAAATGGTAATGGTAAGCACATAATCAATAAGAAGCGCACTGCCGGAAATGACGCCCATTTTGGGTGAAAGCAGTTTGCTGGCCACCAAGTAGCCTCCTCCGCCATGAGGGAAAAGTTCAATGATATGTGAATAACTTGAGGCGATAATGAGGATGGTTATTCCCGTGCCGATAGCAACAAAAATCCCGAGCGTTGGATGCCCCTGCAGAGCCTTGAATGCTTCCGGAGGGCCGTAACAGGAGGAGGAGAGGCCATCCGAACCCAGCCCAACCCAGGCGAGAAAAGCCGAAAGTGCCAGTTGGTGAAAAATGTTGCGGTCCCGAAAATCGCGCGCCCCGCCAAGAAAAAAGGTCTTAAGCTGCTTTTGTACTTTGGTTAGTGCCATAATAAACAGGCAAAATAAGTGTTTAGCAAAAAGTCATTCCGTAATTCCGCATTGTAAGCATTGCCGTGAATCATGGTAAATAAGGAAAATAAGGCATTCCTCCGCACCAGTTAAAGCAAAAAGGCAGCACACTCGGTAAAGTGTGCTGCCTTTTTTTGCTCCGCGGGCAGGACTCGAACCTGCAACCCTGCGATTAACAGTCGCATGCTCTACCATTGAGCTACCACGGAATCTGCGTCGGCTAATATACATCAGTTTTTTAAAAATACAAATCGCACCTCGCGTTTTTTATAAACGTTGTGCTGATGAGGGCTTTCATTTTCCATAATAATTTTTGTACATTGGTTCTCTTTTATTGAAAAAAGAGCATAGGGGGTATAGATGAAATCGCTGATAGAGATTCACACAAGCACTCTTGCAGAGGGGTGCAATGAGTTTGATATTACCTGCAAGGCTCGTGATTTCGATGGGTGGCAGTTGGCTGAAGCCGGTTTTACCGGGGATATTTCAGTCAATGTGGTTGCCGAAAAAAAAGGCGACGAGCTGGCGGTCACCATCAACACCTCGGCTGTGGCTGATTTTGCCTGTGACCGCTGTCTTTCGCCGGTATCGAAATCGCTGACCGGGACTCTTGATCTTTTTTATACCTTCGGCGCTGCTGTTGATGATGAGCATGAAGAGCGCCGTCGAGTAGAGAGAGGCGCCGAGTCTCTTGACATTACCGCAGACGCTTGCGAAACACTCCTGCTGTCGTTGCCCATGAAGGTGATCTGTTCCGATAACCCTGACTGCAGGCTGTATGGCAGCAATCGAACCGATAGCGGAACAATGGAAGTTGGAGAGCCGCAGGCCGGAGAGAAGAGATCGTGGCAGGAGTCCCTTGAAAAACTGAAAGACAAATATTGTTAACCGATTATAAATAAAGAGTAGCACCATGGCCAATCCTAAAGCCAAAATGTCCAAATCCCGTCGGGATAAAAGACGCGCCCAGTTTAATGCCCGCACCAAGCCAGCCACCACGGTCAATTGCCCTAACTGCGGCGAGCCAACCCTTCCGCACCGTGCCTGCCGCCATTGCGGCCACTACAGGGGCAGATGTGTCGTCAATAAACTGGCCAAAAGCTGATTAACTAAACAATAAGGCAAAAACCCCATCATGTTGACCATTGTTGTTGACGCCATGGGCGGCGACCACGCTCCCGCCTGTGTGATCGAGGGAACTGTTCAGGCTTTGCAGGAGAGCGGCAACAGATTTAAAATCATACTTATCGGCCAGTCGGAGAAGGTGGAGCCGCTGCTTGCCGAGTATGATACCAGCATGCTTAACCTGAAGTTTCTGCACGCCCCCGAAGTGGTGACCATGAATGATATTCCTGCCACAGCCGTAAAGACCAAACAGCAGTCGTCGCTTGTTCAGGGGTTGCTGCTCTGCAAGGCCAAAGAGGCCGATGCTTATGTAAGTGCTGGCAATACCGGAGCCCAGATGGCAGCCTCGCTCTTTGTGCTTGGGCGGCTTCCGGGAGTGCTTCGCCCCACCATTTATGCCTATTTTCCTCGCATTGGGGAGGGGCTGACCAATATTGTTGATGTTGGCGCCAATGTTGACTGCAAGCCGGAGAACCTTGTGCAGTTTGCCGAAATGGTGACCATCTACCAGCGTTATGGCGCAGGAATAGAAAAGCCGATCACCGGGCTTCTCAATATCGGAGAGGAGGAGGGCAAGGGCTCTGAGGTACTCAAACAGACCTACCGGCTGCTGAAAGAGGCCGACAGCAAGGGAAAAATAACCTTTATCGGCAACATTGAGGGACACGATATTCTGAAAGGGAGAGCGACCATCGTTGTTTGCGACGGCCTTGTCGGCAACACTATCCTGAAGTTTGGAGAAAGCATCCCTGAATTTCTGGGAACACTGTTCAGCCAATCATTGGAGAAACTTGTGACGTCCGGTCAGTTTACTCCAGAAATTGCAGCGTTGACGACAAGCATGTTCAAGGGAATGTTTGAACCTTTTGATGTCGAAAAATTCGGTGGAGTCCCTTTTCTTGGGGTTGACGGTATCTCCATTGTCGGCCACGGACGCTCTTCATCGAGGGCAATCAAGAACATGATTTACATGGCTGAGCACATGCTCGAAAGAAGAGTCAACGAGCATATTGCCGAAGTACTGTCAGAAAAATAGAGCAAACCGGAGCCTTATATCATGAAATTTTGTCAATTGTGCCTGAACTTACTGCATAGAAACGCATGAAAGCTGCAATAACGGCGACAGCCAAATATTTACCCCCCGATATCCTCAGTAATCGTGACCTTGAGCTTATGCTTGAGACAAACGACGAGTGGATTCGTTCACGGACAGGCATTAGCGAGCGAAGAATACTGAAGGATCCGACCAAAGCAACCTCATTCATGTGCGGAGAGGTTGCTCGGCAGCTTCTTGAAAAGCGGCAAATTGTGGCTGATGATATTGAGCTGATCATTATTGCCACCATGACGCCGGACATGCTTTTTCCATCCACAGCCTGCCTGGTACAGAGCATCATTGGAGCAAACAATGCCTGGGCCTTCGACCTTAATGCGGCCTGCTCGGGATTTCTCTATGCGCTGAACGTCGCTTCGCGCTTTATCGAAAGCGGAGCACACAAAAAAGTGATGGTCATTGGCGCCGACATGATGTCTTCAATCATCGATTATACTGATCGCTCGACCGCCATTCTCTTTGGAGACGGTGCTGGCGGCGTTATCCTTGAACCGGCAAAAGAGGAGGGATACGGCATTCTTGACACTCGCATGTACTCTGATGGAGCAAGCGGCAAGGATCGCCTGCTGATGACGGGCGGTGGCAGCCTTCATCCGGCTACCCACGAGACGATTGACAAAAAGATGCACTACATCTATCAGGATGGACGACAGGTTTTCAAGTCGGCAGTTCTGGCTATGGCTGAAGTGGCTGGTGAAATAATGAGCCGCAATAACCTTTCGGCTGACGATGTTGACTATCTTGTGCCTCACCAGGCCAATCAGCGAATCATCGACGCCACAGCACAGCGAATGGGAGTTGACGATAAAAAAGTTGTGTCGAATGTTGCCCGGTATGGCAATACAACGGCAGGAACTATTCCAATCTGCCTGGCAGAGCTTGATGAAGAGCAAAAACTGCACTCGGGCTCCAAGCTTGTGCTTGTGAGTTTTGGCGCAGGCTATACCTGGGGCGGTATCTACCTAAAATGGCAATAACCTAAGCTCATGAAAGCGTTTGTTTTTCCGGGACAGGGTTCCCAGTGCTGCGGCATGGGCCGCGATATTTTCAGCCTTTTCCCTTCAGCCCAGGCAATGATGGAGAGGGCAAATGAGATCCTCGGTTACTCGATAACCGATATCATGTTTTCGGGAAGCGAAGATGTTTTACGTCAAACAAAATATACCCAGCCAGCCATCTTTTTGCACAGCATCGCAGCCGCGACACTGATTGGGCGAAACGGTGTTGCCATGACGGCAGGTCACAGCCTCGGCGAATACAGCGCGCTCTGCTTTGCGGGATCCATCACTTTTGAAGATGCCCTCCGCATTGTTGCAAAACGGGGTGAACTGATGCAAAATGCGGGCCAGCAGAACCCGGGAACCATGGCAGCCATCATCGGCATGCCCGACAGCGCGCTTGAAGGGCTGTTGGAAGAGGCTCGGTCAGAGGGTATCGTTCAGGCAGCTAATTTCAACTCTCCAGGGCAGATTGTTCTCTCCGGAGATATCGCTGCTGTTAAAAAAGCAGTAGCACTGGCCCCCTCCAAAGGGGCTCGTATGGCTAAAGAGCTTGTGGTTTCGGGTGCATTTCACTCACCACTCATGAAGCCTGCCGAAAAAGAGCTTGCCGCCGCACTTGACCGGATTGAGATACAAGATGCTGAAATTCCAGTCTGCATGAACGCTGTTGCCCGTCCAGTAAACAATGCTGCTGAAATCCGCCACAACCTGATTTTGCAACTGACCAGCTCTGTGCTTTGGCAGCAGTCGATTGAAGCAATGGTGCAGAGTGGCATAAAAGAATGTATTGAAGTGGGCCCGCAGAAAGTGCTGCAAGGACTGATCAAACGAATTGATAAGGGTATAAAAATCAGTGGCATTGACACTGCTGCGGATATTCAGGCGCTGGTTTAATCATTAACATCAACCCACAGAAACTATGTTTGAAGGAAAAATTGCTGTTGTCACCGGAGCGGCCAGAGGAATCGGGCAGGCTATTGCATATAACCTTGCAGCCAGAGGCGCCGATATTGTGCTGGGCGATATTAAAGCTGAGTGGCTTTCAGAGAGTGCCGAAGGGGTAAAAAAACTTGGCAGAAAAGCATGGTGTTTTGAGCTTGATGTCACCAACGCCACTGCTGTGCAAAATGTCTTTAATGATATTGCAGCCGAGACCGGAAGAATCGATATTCTCGTCAACAATGCAGGCATTACCAAAGACGGCCTGCTGATGAGAATGAGTGAAGAGGATTGGGATGCGGTACTCACCGTCAACCTGAAAGGTACTTTTGCTTGCACCAAAGCGGTCAGCCGTATCATGATGAAGCAGCGTTCCGGTTCAATCATCAATATCGCTTCGGTCGTCGGGCTCATGGGCAATGCTGGCCAGGCCAACTATGCTGCATCGAAAGGAGGCGTCATTGCCTTCACCAAATCTGTTGCAAAGGAGCTCGCTTCCCGCAACATAAGGGCAAACGCCGTCGCTCCAGGATTTATTTCATCGAAAATGACCGACGCACTCTCCGACGAAGTTCGCCAGAAAATGCTCGAAGCTATCCCGCTTTCCAGCTTTGGTACTCCTGATGATGTAGCCAATGCAGTAGCATTCCTTGCCAGCGACCAATCCTCATACATCACCGGTCAGGTCATCAGCGTCAATGGCGGTATGGTTATGTGATTTGGGTAAGCTTATTTTCTTTGTATATTGACGGACTTTTTTAAAATTTTCATCATAACAACCAACTCTTAATCTGGAGAACAACACAATGACTCAGGCAGAAATCAAGGATAAAGTATACGATATTATCGTCAGCAAGATGGGCGTCAACAAAGATCAGATCAAGCCGGAATCCAAGTTTTCAGACGATCTTGGTGCTGATTCGCTCGATACCGTTGAACTGATCATGGAGCTTGAAAACGAGTTCGGCGTGCAGATTCCTGATGAAGATGCTGAGAAAATCGGCACCGTGCAGCAGGCTATTGATTACATCGTCAAAAAGAAGTAACCTGGCATTACCGCAAAGCAGGCAAACGGCAAACAGTTAAATCAGAACCTATGGCTCAGGAACGCAAAAGAATAGTAGTTACCGGGATAGGAGTCTTGACTCCTGTAGGCCTTTCCAAAGAGGAGTTCTGGGACTCCCTCTATCACGGAAGGAGTGGCGCTGCGCCAATTACCTATTTCGATACAACTGATTTTGCCACAACCTTTGCCTGCGAGCTTAAAGGATTTTCGGCAGCAAACCATATCGACAGAAAATCTGCCGACCGGATGGATCCCTACTGTCAGTATGCCGTTATTGCCGCAGGGCAGGCGCTGAAAGATTCAGGACTCGACCTGAAGGAGATTGACCCGCTGCGAATCGGGGTGGTGCATGGTTCCGGCATTGGCGGAATGACCACCTACGAACATCAGTTCAAGAATTTCCTGGAAAAAGGGCCAAGACGCATCAGCCCGTTTTTTATTCCCATGCTGATCCCCGACATTGCTGCCGGGCAGATTTCAATTCGGTACGGGCTCATGGGGCCGAACTATGCAACCGCTTCCGCCTGCGCCACATCGCTTCATGCCATTATCGACTCCTACCTGCTTATTCAGGCAGGGATGGCCGATTATATGGTTTGTGGCGGCTCAGAGGCGCCAATCACTCAAATGAGTGTCAGTGGCTTCAACGCTGCCAGAGCACTCTCCACAGCCAACGACCGGCCACAACAGGCATCACGACCCTACGACCGCGACCGTGACGGCTTTGTTATGGGCGAAGGGGGCGGATCGCTGATTCTTGAATCGCTTGAGTCGGCAAAAGATCGTGGAGCAAAGATTTATGGAGAAATCGTCGGTGTTGGTGCTACCGCCGATGCCTATCACCTTACCGCTCCTCACCCTGAAGGAATCGGCGCAGTCAATGCCATGAAAAACGCCCTCACCATGGCAGGCATTACGCCTGAACATATCGACTACATCAATACCCACGGCACATCGACACCGCTCGGTGACCTTGCCGAAGTTGCTGCCATCAAGACTCTTTTTGGCGAGCATGCTTACAAGCTTAGTATCAGCGCAACAAAATCAATGACGGGGCACCTTTTGGGCGCTGCCGGAGTTGTTGAGTCAATTGCCTGCCTCCTCGCCTTGCAGCACCAGACCGTTCCGCCGACTATCAACCTCGACAATCTTGACCCGCTGGTTGACCTGGATGTTACGCCGAACGTGCCGAAAAAACGGATCATAGAGTATGCGCTCAATAATGGTTTCGGTTTTGGCGGGCACAATGGCTCTATTATTTTCAGGCATGGTTCTTCGCTCTGAGGGAGCTGAAATTGCTGATTTTGGAGAAGTTGTGGCGAAGGCTGGGGGGGTTTGGGAGTTTGGGGAGTTTGGGTGATGGGATTTATGGGGCAGGGCTGACTGGTGGGTGTGAGCTTTCAGTGGGGAGTGTGGAGTATTTGAGGGGGATTTTAGGGGAGGTTGATGGCTCCATGAATGGCTCTATGATGCTCTACCAGACGGCGTTGACTCACCGCTCTTTTGTTAACAACCCTGCTACTTCGGAACCTGTTGAGTCGAACCAACGTCTTGAGTTTCTTGGCGATTCGGTGCTTGGGCTCTTGATCTCTGACTACCTTTTCAGACACTTTCCTGAGAGCGCCGAAGGTGAGCTTTCAAGTACCCGTGCAAAAATTGTCAACAGTCGATCGCTTGCGGGATTTGCCCGCACTATTGCACTTGGCGACCATATTCGCCTGGGTGAATCGACCGATCATCAGAACATCAGGGGTAGTGAATCGGCCCTTGCTGATGCTTTCGAGTCGCTCATTGGTGCTATTTATCTCGACAAGGGGCTGCAGAAGGCCTATGATTTTGTGATTCGTCATATCATCGAGCATGTCAACTTCAACTCCATCGTTGCCGCCGAGCACAATTACAAAAGCCGCCTCATCGAGTATACCCAGTCGCACCATCTGCCGTCACCCATCTATACGGTTATTACCGAAGCCGGTGCTGAACATGCAAAGAGCTTTACCGTCACAGTAACATGCAATGAACAGCTCCTTGGAACAGGAACTGCTGGCCGCAAAAAGGATGCTGAGCAACTGGCGGCCAGAGAGGCTATGGAGACAATTGGCGGAAATAATGTTTCAGGGAACAATGCTTGAGCATTGACCCCAGGGAACGCCGAGCTGGAGCTCGGCGTTCCCGGAACAGGTACCTCGCCAAGCGAAAAATAATTTTTGAATGTCTTGAGCTTCTCTTTCCCATCTTCTATATTGGGGAACAGCATATAATTCAACCGCCTCACCTCAAGCCGCAGCAACACCATGAAAGAAAAACTGATTTTTGATCTTTCCCGCGAGGGACGCAAGGGATACAGCCTCTCCGGAAACGATTGTCCTGAACTGCCTCTTGAGAGTATCATCCCCTCAACGTTTCTGCGCAAATCACCGGCCGATCTGCCGGAGGTGCCGGAGAGCGAGGTGGTGCGCCACTTTGTACGGCTCTCGAATCTGAACCACCACGTTGACAAGAATATGTATCCTTTGGGAAGCTGTACCATGAAGTACAACCCCAAGATAAACGACTACACCAGCGATCTGCCGGGATTCAGCACCCTTCACCCCTTGCAGCCTGCGGAAACCACACAGGGAGCGTTGCAGCTCATGTATGAACTGGCGGAGATGCTTCGCGAAATTGCCGGAATGGCTGCCGTCACCCTGCAACCGGCGGCAGGCGCCCATGGAGAGCTGACCGGCATTCTGTTGATCAAGAAATATCACGAGGCACAGGGAGGAGCAAAACGGCACAAGCTGCTGGTGGTTGACTCGGCGCACGGCACCAACCCCGCTTCAGCCGCACTGGCGGGCTATGAGATTATCTCCGTCAAGGGCAATGCCGACGGACGCACCGATCTGGAGGATCTTCGCCAAAAGCTGGATAGCGATGTGGCCGCGCTGATGCTGACCAACCCC
>SESH01011109.1_pt1 | contig 32882 bp, 27 predicted proteins | sample 3171561 | NCBI WGS metagenome assembly SESH01 (sample SAMN10866947, study PRJNA518727) | freshwater metagenome | biome: subpolar coniferous forest; feature: holomictic lake; material: water; isolation source: holomictic Lake 442 2011 16.5 m and 2014 13 m | place: Canada: near Kenora, Ontario
GCTGAGGCTTGTAGTGAACTACCCAAAGCCAGTCCCGCACTAAATCCAGCACCCGCATTTTGCTTACTTTGCACAACATCAATTGCCCATTGCTGGTTCATGTACTGATTATCGTAAAGAGGATCGTTGTAACCTGGGTAAATAGATGCAATTTTATGATTTACTCGATAAAGAATATTAGAAGCGCCTCGACCTAGATTAACATTAAGGTTACCGCCTAGTGCGTCAGGCGACGCAGCTTTAAAGCTAGCATCCAGCAACATGCCTTCACGCGCAGTCAGATTAACCGTACCGCCATTGCTGGCAACATTTGTTGGCGTATTGAGAATATCCAGCGTAGCGCTACCACCACTTACGTCAAGTAAAGCTCCAGATTCAGCAACGATGAAACCTTTTTGGGCATTCAACGAAACTGTTCCACCATCATAGACGACACCAGCACGCAAGCCCGTACTATTAGGAGTAATTTGGCTATACCCAGCAGCTAGCAGCTTGGCGTGACTGCCTAGCCAAATAGCCTGAGACGCATTAAAGTCACTGTCATTAACATCGTTGACAGGATCACCATTCATCGTGATGGCAATAGTACCGCCATCCGCCCTAAGCGTACCATCGACATAAACCTGATTATCCCAACCCGACAATGCAATGGCAGGTACCATTTTATTGCCCCGCGAATCAATCTGTAGCGATGCACCAGTTTCCACCATTACGCTACCGCGGCCGAAATTAATCCCTGAAATATTAAATGGTGTTGTAGAAACCAAGGGGCTTGCTTGCTGACTGGCTAATGTTAGGCTCGTTGAGCTTCGCAAAAAATCAGCTAACAATGTCGTTTTTGCAAAGTCGGCAACATGCGCGCCTGTTTGAGCTAATTTATAATTACTGTTGAGCTGGTAATTCTTAGCCTGTACATTGACCTGAGCATCACCTTTGACCAATACACCATCACGCCCAGTCAAACTGTAGCTAGTAAAACCGCCATTCTGAAAGAATAACGGATTGAGCAATAATTCACGATCATCACCAATACCAGTCGCACCAATGGTCACAAATGGCGCAGTGATACTCAGTCTACCGCCTACGCCTAGCGCATAACCCCGCAACTCGCCAGCCAACACAGGCTTAACATCAGACGATGCGCCAGTAAATGTAAAGCTATTATCTTTAAGTCTATTGGCTTCAATGGCAATACTACCCGCATCGCCATTAGCAACTTTACCGGCGCTGTTGAGCCAACCACCACCTGAAACGTCCACCAAACTGCCTTGACCTAAAGAAGCAGCACCTAATGCACTGATATTAACGCTACCGCCTTTATTCACAATACGGCTAGTAGCTAACGCTGGATTAATATAGTCATTGGTCCACAAGCCAGAAACATCTAGCTTTACGGCCGGATTAACATCAATACTTGTATTCGTGCTTGTCAGATTTATTGACCCACCGCGAGAAACAATATCATTATGAATTGCGATTTTTTGTCCTGTCAGGGCAAGCTTGCTAGCTAATGCGAGATTAAGTATGGCGTTTGTAGTCACATTCCCAGCAGTGCTGAAAGAAAGGTTCTCAAAACCACTACTACTCAACATTCCCGCATCTATCAGCGTTGATGTAGCAGTTAGAAGGTTGGTTGATGTAAAGCTATCTGGTAAAGTCGTAGCATTACTCTTATTCAGAAACTCGATATCTTCAGGATTGTCTTTATTAATACTAATCGTTAGGCTAGCGCCTAAGTTAGCACTGTTGCGCTGATATTCTCCATATGTTGCGCCACCCTTAAACTGCCCGTCCAGAGTGATTGCTAAACCATTCAAAGTTACCATACCGGCTGCGGCACCCTCACTATAGCCGTGTTCCTGATAGCTTTTATAACTACTATTATTGACAAAACCAGTAAAAGTGACCCCAGCAGGTGCGCTACTCAAGGCATAGGCATTGCCATTAGCATCCTGCAGCCAAGTTTCCTTATGCGTTCCTGCAGTATATTTAATTGAACCGCCAGACACATCTACAACGGACCCAGTACGCTGAATAAGATCACCTTCAGATTTAAGGCTAACGCTACCTGCAGCAGTCAATTTTTCACCAATATCACGTGGCACTTGTTTTAAATAACCCGCCAAACTTGCAACACGGGTATCAGGTAAATGACGGATGTCGAACCAGATATTCTTGTGATAAAGAAAGCCGGCTTTATTCAGTGGATCATCCTGCAGATCATTCGATGTAAGTAGCACTTCTACAAAATTACGGTCTAATGACAATGAAACATCTTTTAGCCCTGAAGCATCAATAACAGTATTTTTATCAAGATATAATCTGGTTGGGCTGGAAAGTCTGGAGATAGATGTAGCAACAGTTGCGGACAGGTTAATAAAACCACCTGGCACAACAATATTGGCGCCATCATTCAAAGTCACGGTATTTCCAACAGCCTCTAAGGTTGGCGCATTAAATATTTGTTCATCGCTAACGGTATTACCTGTCGGTGATAATGCAGCAAGCACAGTATCCACAAAACTCTTTTCATTAGCTTGTGGTGCAGGCTCATTAATTTGAGTAGTGCTAAGGTGCTGATTTGCAAACGCGATACCTGCCGCATGTTCTGGCAATATTAGCGTTTGACTGTTATCACCAAATATAAGCTCACCAGTACGGCTACCTGATATGACAGTATTGCCATTTGAGGTGGCCGTACCATTAGCTGTATATCCAATGGCATCAGTGTCAACCTTCGTATCTCTGGCTAACAGGCGGATTGATCCTTTTTGTGAAACAGAAGTAGTTGCGACCACTCGACCTGACTGGTTTACCATTAAAGCGGCCATAGTAATGTTGCCGCGCTGCGCCAGAATACGGCCTGAAGCTTCGTTAGTGACTCCCAATAAATCCTGCGGGATGACTGCAACATCTTTTGCCTGAGGATCCACCTCAACCAAAACCCCTGCCAACGCACGATATGGAGAGTCTTTTGCATAACTAGCCGGTGTAACAATATTCTTTGAATCAGCTGGATCAAAGTTTAAATCAGGCGCAAAGGATAGATAAACTTTTCCACCAGCGGCCAGCACTACTTGTCCCTCGCTCGTTTCGATGCTACCTTTGTTGATTACACTTGTACCGAACAACATGACAGAACTACCTAGCGCAGCTTTAATCCGTGCATCTGGCTCCAACTGCACTAAAGAATCTGAAAATGCTAATCCATTAACATTTGCGACACCTTGATTATCCGTATTCCAAACATAGGCAGCTCTTTTTTTATCGGTATAAGCATATAACTGACCTAGGTCATTCATAAAATCGCTATCACGCATATTGAGCGTAGAGGCAACTAAACCATTCACATCAACCCTTGCGCCATTACCAAATAGAATACCATTTTGATTGATCAAATATATCTGCCCATTAGGTGAGTTAAGCGCTCCTTCGATAGTAGTTTTTGGCCCATCAGATATGCGTATAAGCGTTGCAGAACCGGCCCCGCCAGTATGATTAAAGTTCACCACACTGGCACGACCAATGTCAAAACTTGATCCAGATAAAATGGCTTTTTTATCAGCTTGCTGAATGCTAAGTAAGTATCCTGCACTGTTAGCAGGGTTCACCATAGGTGCCTTTATAATGGTATTAGCACCAACTGTCACACTAACATTTGGGATAGCATTAATTGCGATGGTTTTAATTGCTGGATCAGCCCATGCATCAGAAGCCATTATTATTAATGCAAACAACATAAAATGCCGAGATCTACGCACACGCTTTGTACCGCTGCCAGGCTGATGAGATATAGCCATTTCTGACACCACCATCCAAATGGAACGAAACTTGTTATAGACTAAGCGATAAATCCCTGCATTCATATCCAACACTCCAAAACTTTAACTATGCCAATCATTATGAAATAAATATCCAAAAGTGGATTTCTATATACCGTTTTAAAAATGGCATCAGCCATTTTTAAAACTGCACACCTATAAACAAAAAAACCCCCCCGCAAAAAACGGGGAGGATGATACTTAATTCACTAACTTACCGTGAATAAAAAACTACTACTGTTGAACATGCAATGGTGATGTTGTATTACCTTGACGAGTTAGGTCAGCTACGTTATCTGTAGCAGAACCGTCAGCCGTCTTAGTGTACAAAGCTGGCAATGCAGCGTAAGCCAAAGGTGTTGTGTTGTTTGCTGAACCAACAACCATATCAGCAGGGTTACCTAAAATTGTAAGCAACTTGTTGAAGAAACCTGTTGTGCCAGTGATGTATGACTTAGTACCAGAAGTACGATATTGCATCGTTGGCTCAACGGTAAAGTCATAAGAACTATTTAAAATATTAGCGCGACTTGGCGCAATACCAGTTGACGTACCGGCAGTAGTAGCCACTTGGTTTTTAATATCATAAGTACCGTTACCATTCAAGTTACGGAATGTGTATTGACCTGTAGCAGCTGTATTACTTGTAGCAACACCATTACCATCTACAGTAGTACCGCCAGTTTTTGTGTAACTATCAACTGATAAAACACCAATTGCTTTTGAACCTGCACCAGCAAGTGAGAATTTCAAGTTATAGTACAAGCCACCACGGCCTTTTAACGTCACATCAGTACCAAGTTGCGCAGCTTGTAAACATTTACGTACGTCACCAGAACCGTCTGCTTCAAATACTGTGAAACCAGCACTTGGATCAATCACGATACCATGAGTTGAATCAACACCATTAGCACCTGTAACCGCACCAGCGTAACCATAGCTATCAGTAGTAATGGCTGGGTAGCTATATGCATAACCAGCATATGCAGCTGTATTTGGGAAGCTATTGAAGTAGCTGTTATAAGCGGCTTGTGTACCAGAACCTTCGATACGACGGCAAATGATCATTGGGCTAGATGAACCATCTGCCTTAGACCAATCATTGTAGTGACCAACCAATGCTTCACGGATGAAATTATTGCTAAGAACAGTAGTATCAGCAACCGCTTTAGTGGCAACAATACCTTCAGCTAATTGCGCCCAGCTCTTTACAGTTAATGTAGCTTGCTGTGCAGCTGTAAGTGCAGTGAAACCATTTTCAGTATTGATGCCAGTGAACATTTTTGGTTCTACATCAGAAACACCAACGTCAGGAACCAAGCCAGCAGCATCAGTTGTATCAGCAACTGAGTAATTTGTACCTGAAACTAATGTACCAGTATCCCATACAGGCACGTTAGTTTTAGCGCTTGTGCCTAAAGGGATAACGCCGATAGCTGAACCACCAGCTGAACGTTTGATGATCAATACATTAGAACCTGAAGCCAAGCCATTCCATGCAGCTTTAGTAGTACCGTACCAAGCTTTTGAGTTTGCACTTGTAACAGAAGCGGAAACATTGATAAGGCTAGATGCAGCAGCGCTCATGTAACCATCGATACCAGAAGCACCAGAAATAAACACAATGTTATCTGGCGTTGTTGGAATACCAGTTGAAGCAGCTTGAGCTGACATTACGCCCAAAGCCATTGAAGTTGCTAAAGCAATTTTAGAAAGTTTCATTTTTTTCCCTAAATAATATTAAATAATTGACTTGTAAAATTTGGTCATAACAGGGGTTATGACCAAGAATATAAACCTAAGCTTGCTTACCATTACGACGACGAGCGATAAAGCCCATTAAACCAAGACCAACTAACATCATTCCTGAAGTATCAGCTTCTGGTACTGCAGCTACAGCTGAATCAATACTTAGATAGGTAGTACCACCCAAGCTGTAAGTAGTAGCAAACACATTGTTACCGTTGTAAGTTAAATTCGACAAACCTGCCTGAGCTGAAGTGGTTGAACTTTTTGCCCAAGTCACAAACAGATTAGATTGGCTACCCAATGCGTTAGATGAACCGATAAAGCCGTTAGTAGCCAAGTTATCACCCCAGTTAGCACTATTTGCATACCAACTATCAGCACCTGTAGCTGTGGTACCAGTAACAGTGCTCGCAGCTGCGCCCAGTCCAATATAATTAGAAACACTAGAAGTAGTAGAGTTTACTTGTGCGTTAGTTGTACCAGCATAAGCGGTATCCGCATTAGTAGTAAGCATACGTTTACGGCCAGTACCATCAGCTGCAGCTAAGTTCCAAGACCCTGATGTTAGATTAAAGTCAGCCAATGCAATAGTTGCGATTGTATGGCCATCACCAGTACCAGCACCAGTATAAGCACTACCAGAAGCCGTAGTCCAAGTACTAGGATTGCTTGAAGCAGCATCGGCACCGATAAGGTTATTTAAGTAAAGACCTAGATCGAATGAGTAACTTGCACCAACACCAGCATTAGCAGATGCATCCCATGCAGAGAAAATCAATGACGAACCGTTGACACCTGTTGCTGTGTCAGCAGCGTTTGCACTAGTAGCAGCTGCGGCAGATAAAGCCAACACAGCCACTAACGTTTTTAATTTAAAATTCATTTCCATACCCCTATAAAAATTTAACCATCATGTTTAAAACAAAATTTACTACCTATAAAAACTACTTAAATTATTTGCTACTCAAACATCACACCGAATTTGGTTTGTTGGTTTAACGCTACATCATCTGCGTATAATTTATACTGCTTCTACCAAAACCTGCGCATGCCGTTTTGTGACCCTTCACAATTTACAAACCATTTGTGAAGTCAGTGTGTTGAGTTGTAGTTCTTTTGGTCTATACAAACGCTCTTTATATTTACCAGCATCATTAAAAATCGCTGCTCAAAATTCTCATTCACAATGTTGAATAACTATAAAAATCTAATATGACAGACTTAAGGGATGCGTGTAGTGCTTATGATCTATTCGTAAATAATCATATTTTTTAGTCGCCCTTATCAAAGCCTTTGTATGGCAGTATTTAAGCTATGGAAGGGTTGGATATGAAATTTATCTGAAATTTTTCTGTTAATCTTTAACTAAGTTTTATGCTATAAAAATTCTTAATGAAACTAGTCACATTATCGTAATTTTAAAATCGTATGATCTTTACCAATCCTTTTAACCTACTTTCCAATCAATACCTTTTTTTATTTACCACAAGGAATAGCAATGGCTATATCAAAAAATTTAAAAACTAAATTAATATTCGCAACTGTAGGAATATTGTTTGCAGGCGCATCTTTTCTGGCACAGGCTAATAGCGCTGACGATATTGCAGCGATTAAAAGTAATCTAGAAATGCGGACACCGCCGATCAAAGCAAAAAGCATTAAGCTCTCACCTTTAGCTGGCTTATATGAAGTGTTTGCCAGTGGTAATATTTTTTATGTAGATAAAACGGTGTCTTATGTAATGGTTGGTGGCTCATTACTTGAAGATACCTCTAAAAAGAACCTAACCGCAGAGCGATTAAAAGAACTAACCAGTATTAAATTTGACGATCTACCTTTAAAAAATGCTATTGAAATTAAAAAGGGTACTGGCGCATATAAGTTTGCAGTTTTCACCGATCCCGATTGCCCTTATTGCAAAACACTTGAACAAGGATTTGATAAAATGGCGGTCACTAACTACTCCGCTTATGTGTTCTTATATCCACTAAAAACTCTACACCCAGATGCAGCCGCAAAAGCAGAGTCGATCTGGTGCGCAAAAGACAAACAAGAAGCTTGGTTAAACTGGATGGTAAAGGGCACTGCCCCAGTTAAAAACACCTGCGACAACCCGATTGAATCTAATGAAAAATTAGCAGAGGATCTTGGCGTTGCTGGCACGCCGACGATTTACCTGAACAACGGCAGTCAAACTCAAAACCCACAAGAGCTTGTTGCTGCAATCAAAGAGAAAAAGTAGGGTTAAAAATAAGACTAACTTTAAGCATGGGGGTCAAGCATTTTCTTTGTTCGAACCCCATGCTTAGCATAGCGAACCAATCTTGGTTTAACTCAACTTCACCATGCCTAGCCTGTAAGCCTTAGCTGAGGCTTGCGCCCTATTCTCAACACCAAGTTTTGAGATAGCGCTATGTACGTGGTTCTTAACGGTATTAGTACTGATATAAAGAATCAATGCAATTTCAGGATTTGTCTTTCCAGAGTGCACCCATTGTAAAACTTCTTTTTCTCTCTCAGTAATCGGCTGTTTTTCAACATTGCTCTGCTCTAGTTTACTGATAGATTTTAGTCCGTATTGAGCGCCCATCATGCGCACCAGCGCTGCATGCATGTGCGGAACCAAAAGTTCTAGAAAATACGCATGCCTGGCATTTAGTTCGCCAGGCATACGAGAAAAACTGAAAAATGAAATAACTTGACCTTCCTTTGACGCCAAGCCATGAGCAGCTATATTCTTGAGTTCAATTTTTTGCAACGCACCAGGACTCTCAACAAATGGCACCATATGCGTACCCAAGTCACTAACACTTAGTCCATCAGCAATCAATATAGGTCGGTGATTTTTTTGCCAAACAGTGATGGCACGAGAGATAATACCGTCAGTATGATGAGTAGCGATATTCACATGATCATCAGTTACATAACGTGTACTGATAAAACTCTCGAAATGCAACAGAGTTTTGTTTTCTAAACGGATGCCGCACAACAACACTTCATGTGGAAACAAACTTTGAAAGCAACCTTGTAACCAGGAGAAAAAATGCTTGCGCTGATGAATGCGTAATGAAGCTTCAAACACCTCAATAAATAGGCTTGATTCTTCTGCAGTTAACCCACTTATATTTTTTATCATGTTGATTAGTCATCTTGTAGTTTTTTTATTCCTAAAATATACAGTCGCTTCATGTCTTAAATATGAAATGTTTATTGCAGTTAGGTTTCAGTTTCATGATTAAGTCACTATTAATACAAAATATATTTCATCATAGCGTCATGTAAATAACTTAATGTAGATTGATGTCTATATCTCTTAACTTTTCAATTTTCTTGTCACTAGCCGCAGTGCTGGGTTTGCCCAATATGGCTGAGGCAGAAATATACATGCAGCAGAATATTGACAATGAAATCGTACTCACCAACCTAGCGCCTGAGGCAGAATCAACTTCTACAGCAAGTGATAGCAATCACGACAAAAGTACAAATGACGACAAACATGATGGCAGTAAAAGATACATTCTTCTCGTTGAAGATGAATTACTTCCAAGTAATGAAAAGTTTCCAACTAAAACTACTGACAATTCATCCAGCAATCTTATTGCAGATGCCGTCACTAGGGCAGCTAGACTAACTTCTATTGAACCAGCTTTATTACATGCAATCATCCGTGTTGAGTCTAATTACAACCCTAACGCACTCTCACCACGTGGTGCTCAGGGTTTAATGCAGTTAATGCCGAGTACTGCGAAACGTTTTAATGTTCACAATGCTTACGACCCTAAGCAAAATATTTTGGGTGGCGCACAATATCTGAGTGAATTGCTAACCTTGTTCAAGGGGAATCTTCAACTAGTGTTGGCCGCTTATAATGCAGGGCCTAATGCAGTGACTAAACACGGATTTAACATTCCACCTTACTTAGAAACGCGGCTTTACGTACCCAAAGTATTAAGCTTTTATCAGCAACTCCGCTGAGAAGCTTAGCGATAAGCTGGTTTAATCTGGCTTTTCTGGCATGGTTGATTTAACCCCATTAGCCTGACCGAATATCCAGTCTTGATATGACTGCGCGCCAGTAAAGCTAGCTTCCGTCAAACTAAAGCCAGCTTTCTTAATTGGTTTAGCTTGCGATGTACTATAAACGCCTACAACATGTCCTTGCAGTTTCACTAGCCCCCAGTTAGGCTTACCCGTCATTGGGTCGGCGTAGACCTGCCGCAAATGCCGCTTAACATTTGGTGCGCGCTTATCTAGTAGTAAATCGTTTAAGGTGAGTGGGTAAACTTTAACCTCAGAAGTTGAGCTGTCAAAATAGCTTTGAATCGCGCTAGCAATTTGCCTACCGGCAAATAATAACTGGCGCTCTTTTTCAGATTTGACTTGATATTGCCAAGACAAACCTGCTGCAGACAAGCCAATACCGGCAATTGCAATCAACAAAAGCAAGCCTATATAAGTAAAGCCACTAGATTGATTTAAGTAAACTTTCAATTTACCACTCGGAATACGCTGACCCATCTTTCGCACTTCCTGCCGCACCACTCTTAATATCATATATCGCCCCAGTAATATCTAAGCCTGGAGATATGATTACCCAGCTGTCATTGGTTTCCGTGATGGGATCTACCGGAACGGCACGTATATATTTTTTAGTGACCAGTTCTTGAATAGAGCTGGGGTAACGCTCGTTGTCGCCATAATATTTATCGATTGCTTCTCGCATGACACTAAGGCTTTGCTTTAGGGTAGCTTCCTTTGCGTTATCGATACTATGAAAGTATCTTGGCACGGCAATGGAAATGAGCAGCGCAATAACCGTCATGACCACCATTAATTCGATTAAGGTAAAGCCGCCGAATACTTTCTTTAACTTGCGGTATTGTTGTTGATGAACAGTCATAAGATTACCACGAGCTATACCGTGTCCCGTTAATCGCTTTTCTTGAACTTAACGAATAAATGTCATAGACATCGACACCTTCAGTGGGTGATGCTGCATCGCTTTGATAGCTACGTTTACCCCATGTTTCAGATGGCTTTAAATCCGCATCGTTATTCATAGGATCTCTTGGTATTCGGCGTATGAATTTAATCAACTTATTTTTCGGGTCAGCTTGATTGACGACCCCTTGCTCCAAAACCTCTAAACTAGCTGGATATCCAGACTGATCTATCGTTTTCTTTACTTTTCCATCATCAACAGACTTCTTATAAGCATCAATAGCCTCTCTAACTTGCCTTAAAGCTTGTTTGAGTTCCATCTCTTTATTACGCTGCATGGTCGTTTGCATGATAGGCGCCGCGCCTGTGGCTAAAATAGCCACAATCAATACGGTTACCACCAATTCAATTAAAGTGAAGCCTTGGTTTTTCATTTATGGCGCTGGCACTGTTGGTAAAGGAACACCTAGGTCTTGAACAACATCAGGAACGAGTTGTGGCGGCTCAGACTGAACTTCTGGCTCGACTAATTCTGACTGCGGCTCGCGTACTAAATGAGGGCGTCCACCAGTCGCACCGATAGACACATTAATCTGTGGCTTATCGGTAATAACCGTTTCAGTGCCTGACCAGTACTCAGAGACTTCGGCATCTGGCCGGCTAATATTACTCAAGATACGTGGGGTAATCGCCAATATAATCTCGGTTTTACTTTTACTATCTTCTTGGTTTGAGAATAAGCGACCTAGCAACGGGATATCACCTAGCGCAGGTAATTTATTGGCGTTTTTGCGTTCATTATCCAGAATTAAACCGGCTAGCACTTGTGTTTCGCCATCTTTAAGTCTTAATAACGTGCTGGCGTTACGAGTTCCAATGGTATAAACCGTGGCACCATTACGCGTGACTGTTTTCTCACCAAGTGAACTCACTTCAAGCTCAATCTTAATATTCACAAAGTCATCCAGAGTAATTCTAGGCTCCACATCCAACTTCAAACCAACATCTACATAACTAACATTTTCTGATATACCGACATTAGCCGTTGAGGTGGTGGTAATGATTGGCACTTTATCGCCTACCAATACTTTGGCTTTTTCATTGTTACGTACGCGGATACGTGGGTTTGAAATTAAGTTCACATCCCCTGTAGTTTTTCTGAAATTAAGCGCTGGGTTAGGTGAAATCCCAAGGGATCCACTAGTTAAATTCCTCAAACTTTGAATTGTCAGCGGTGCCGTTATCATGGGCGTTGATACGACTGAAAGTCCAGCACTCGTAGTACTCGGATTAGTAATTTGGTTATTCACCGCAATCTGATTAGGATATGCAATCCCTAACTCTTGCAAACGACTGCGACTCACCTCTAGCACTTCTATTTCCAGCATCACTTCTGGGTCTGCCAAATCATTGGCAGCCACCAATTTCTCAGCGATACGTATCACTTCTGGCGCATCACGCATCACGATCATATTAAGCCTGTCATCAACGACAACATCTTTAGTTTTCAGAACGGTTTTAATGGTTTGTGCCACCTGCTTTGCAGACGCGTTAGTCAGGTAAAAGCTACGTATCATTAATTCTTTATAATCTTTTGTTTTTTGTGGCGTATTCGGAAATATCAAGGCGCTGGTTTCTGTCAGCGCTTTTTTCTGCAGGCCGTTTGTTGCAAGCACCATCTCTATCGCATCTTCAATTGGGGCTTGTTTGATAAAAGCCGTCGCTTTAGCCTCAGGCTTGATGTCCTTATCTAATATAAAATTAATGCCGGTAGCACGGGAAAGTGCCTCAAACATCATTTTAATACTCACATCACGGAACTCCAGCGTGACTGGCTTCTGAAATGGCGGCTTAAGCTTTGGTGGTTCAATTAGCGTAGCTTCTTTGTGACTACGAACTTCACGTTGCAAGGCTAAGGCGTCAGCGTTCTTTGGGCTTTCGATTAAAATGCCATGTAACACAGATAATGCCGCATCTGAATTATTATTAGTATTCAGTGTGCGAGCTTCATCTACCCGAAGCGCATGATTTTTTTCCCGCTCTATACTGGCCATGCCAGAAATTGCACGAACGTTATTAGGGGCTAATACTCGAACCCTCTCATAGAGTGCATTTGCCTCAGTAAATTGTCGATTATTACGAGCATTTTCTGCCCCAACTAATAGCTCTGTCACGGATTGGTCTTGTGTGACGATAAGATCCTTGCGCGGGATAGCGGCTTCTGGCTTTTCTAGCGCTTTTTCCTTTGCACTATTCATTCGTTCTTCTGGCGTTTTACCTGTAACAGCAGATTTTTCCCAAGGCGCAAAGGCGCAACCGGTAAAAAAAAGTGACCCTAAGCTAATAAGCAGAATGTGCTTCATTTGACTATTTAATCTACTGCTAAACATCATTCGAAAATTCCTTGGTTTAATGATCTTAATGGCTTAATGTTAGTTTTCACTTGTTGCTTCCCCAGAATTGTCAGCAACGGCGGTGTTGTTGGCAGAAGTAGCACGAGCCATCTTGGATAGCACTTTTGGCAAGCTCAAAGGAATGTAGGTAAAATACAGCGTATTGGCATCCTCTTTATCTAACCGCCACATGGGGTCAACGTTCTTCCCCGCAATAACCGACAGCACCTTGTTACGTGCCGATAGAAAAACAAGCGTGCCCTGCGGAGTATTTTCAAGCTTACCCATATAAATAAAAGGCACTGGCGGCGCTTGCGGTATAGGCTTTACAACTTCCGTGACAACTACTTTAGGTGGTGGGGGCGGAATATACCAAGCATGAGGCTGAAAGAGGTCCGTCTCTTTCTTAGCCGCGCCCTTAGTCACATTTTTAGTTACATCACCCTTAGCCGCATTATCAGCAAATATTGTTTTATGCGACAAATCTGGTAGCGATTCACTTAATGAGTCGCTAGATGAATTGGTGGTCACCAGACTTTTACTTGCAATCGCTGCAATACGTGGTTTTGAAGGCCCAGCCACAGCGATATCGGTAGTGTTTTTATCCTCGGACTCATCAAGCATATACATTGCGCCCAGCGTCAACAACAACACCCCACCAATTAAAAACCATCGTTGACGAGATTGCATAGCCATTAACGACTCCTCACCATCAATAACACATAACTCAGTTTAATTTGAACCGCAGGATCTTTTACCGATTCTCGCTTTACATTGACTTCAGTCAGACCTAATGTCGGAAATTGTTGGCTAGCTGATGAAATAAAATTTCTTAGATTTTTGTAACTGGCTTGTACTGGAAAAATAATTTCATAACGAATTAAATTAGGATTGTTTGCATCATTGATTAATTTGTATTCGCCATTAGTCAAGCTGATACCCTTATTCGTAGCCAACTGATGCAACTGCTCCAGCACCTTGGATAAGTCAGTGATTGGTGGAAATTGATTATAAAATTTATCTAGCGACTGCTCATCATTGAGTACCGCTATTTGGGCAACAGGGTTAGATTTCGGCTGAGTACTGAGCCATTGCATCTCGCCCAACTTGTGCTGCAATTTATGTTGAGCAGGCATGACCAAAGTTAAGCCTAAGAATAAACAAGCTATCAGCGCAAGCAACCCAGTTATACCAATCAAGCCTAATTGATAGCGCAAAACTTCCAATGCACGCAAAAGGGTATTCATCGTTTATCTGCCCATTTAGCAGCCAGTACAAACCGAATAGGATGTTGATCAACATCCTCCAATATTTCATGCTTAAGTAAATAGACAGCAGATAGCTCTGGCGTATCCTCCAGTCGTTGCATATAACTAAACATCACATCTTTATTTTTTGCTTCGGCGGTAATCTTAAGCTGGCGTTTTTTTGAATCTGGCTCAATAGATAACAGAGCAGTGTCTTCCAGCGAGGCGGATTCCAGAGAAGCGAACACATCACCCCATGGGATTAGCAAGAAATCGGCTACCTTTTTGGCATCGTCCATTTTCGCCAAGAGCTCGGAGGAAGACTTTGCTTTCACTTGCACAGCAGGCTCCTTTAAGCCAGATTCTTTTTTCAATTTCTGTATTGTTTGGTCTGCCAGAAGCATACTTTGATTGATGCTGCCATACCTTTGCCAACCGATGATGAAAACGATTAAGGACAACGCAAATATAACCAACCCAGCTAAAGATGGCCAATTGGATGATGCATAATCGAGTTTAATTGATCGCATGATTACCCGCCTACGCTCACTGCACTCATTGCCATGGCGTAAACTTGATCGTTATTTGCAGAGTACCCAGCAATGGTTTTATTAGAGGATTGCACAGTTTTCCAGGAAGTATTTTTAATGAATGACTCAGTTATTTGCAGGTCTTTTGGATTGCATAGCCCTGAAAAATAGATGGTTAGCTGCACATCCCTCCACCCAGCAAGAAGCATCTCGCGCGTAATTAATGACACTAATGATTGCGACCAATCCTGCCCTACTCCACAACCAGCAATACTTTGCCATCTGCCCTCGTTTGCCAGCGCAATACTAATTCGTCCAACTTCCAACTGAACATAGCAACTAGGGTGATCGTTGACTTGGCGTCTAATGCTATTGAATCCACTCATCAAATACGGTTGTATAGATTTCAACTTACACGCATATTTTTTACTTAACGTTTCTAATGCGTTGACCAGAGCAACATCAACGGCACTAGCGATTAGCGTATCGCCATCTGGCAGAGAATTTACACGAATGAGCCAGCCATCGACGATGTCGCCGTAGTTCTCCCTGAAGCAATGTGTGGCAACCGTGATAATTTTGTCACTTGCAGTCAAAGGTGGCATGGCTGGGATGATGATGTAACGCACAAACTGATTAGAAAGCACTACAGTAATAGGCAAGCCACGCTGAGCTTTCATTAGCAGCTTTTCCAGCGCGGCCACAGCGCTTAACCACGGCTGAGCATGATTTGATACAGCGCACTCAACATGCAACTTTTCTACAAGCTTAGTTTTAAAGCCGGACTTAAGTCGAACCAGCGACACGGAGTCAAGCGTAAGGCTCGCAACGTATTGATCAAACCATGAGAATTTACCCTGCAATGAAAGTGACACGATTAATCTCTTCCAAGGTTGTTTTACCGTTTGCCACGGCTTCTATTGCAGTTTCACGCAACAATCTTAAACCCTTGCGACGCGCTGTTTCTTTAAGCTTGCGGATTGGGTCGCGCGCTACAATCATTTCTCTAATTTCATCATCCAGAATGAGCAACTCGGCAACGGCCATGCGTCCTTTGTAGCCAGTGCCGCGACATTGACCGCAACCTTGCCCCTTCAAGAATTTCATCGAAGCGGCTGCTTCAGCACTTACAGCAGACTCTGCTAACAATTCAGGCGTAGGGTTATCTGCAACTGCACAATGCGTACAATTTAAACGCACCAATCGCTGCGCCAAAATTCCGTTAAGGGCAGAGACAAAGCTATAGGTATCTACTTCCATATTGATAAAACGGCCAATCACATCAAAGACATTATTCGCATGCACCGTAGTAAATACCAAATGACCAGTAAGTGCGGCCTGCACTGCAATTTGTGCAGTTTCAGAATCTCGGATTTCACCCACCATGATTTTATCTGGGTCGTGCCTCAAGATTGACCTTAAGCCTCTGGCAAAAGTCAGGCCTTTTTTCTCATTGACAGGTATTTGCAATACGCCGGGTAAGTGATACTCAACAGGGTCTTCAATGGTGATAATTTTATCTTTGCCGGTATTCACTTCTGATATTGCGGCATAAAGTGTTGTCGTTTTTCCACTACCGGTTGGTCCAGTGACCAGCACCATGCCATAGGGCTCTTTGGCTAACGCGCGAAACTGGTTGCGCGTAAGCTCATCAATACCAATATGTTCCAGGGTCAAACCTTTAGATTGCTCAGTCAAGGCTTTACGATCAAGAATCCGCAATACTGCATCTTCACCATAAACACTCGGCATTATGGATACACGCAAATCTACTTCACGGTTCTGGATATGCACCTTGAATCTACCATCTTGTGGAATGCGGCGCTCAGCAATATCAAGTTCAGCCATCACCTTGATCCGTGAAATAACATGTTCAGCCATTTCCGCACCCTGAATCGCGCCTACTGCATCTAGAACACCATCTATCCGATATTTAAGTGCCAGCCCAGCACCGGTCGTTTCCAGATGAATATCACTGGCACCAATTTTCATTGCGTCATACAAGGTCGAATTCACCAACCTGATGACAGGGCTACTATCGGCAGAAATACTACTAAGCGAGAGCTGTTCTATGCCGTCAATTTGCAAATCTATACTCTGCCTAGATTCATCTTCATGCGCGAGCACTTTATCCATCGCTTTAAGCGTTTCTTCAAAACGTGATAAATAAGCTGCGACATCTGCATAGTGCGCTAATCGCAATTCGAACGTCTCACGCACCTTTTCAAGCAACCAGTTGACCAAGCCCTCAGCAAAAGGATCGCCAATAACAATGAACAGACTGCCGTCTTCAGCGCGTAGAGGAATGCATTCGCGCTTGTAGGCTTCTGCAAATATCAGCGCATCAAAGTCTGCATTCATCTCATGGAGCACTTTGTTATCCAGCGTCGGATACTTGAACGCTTCACCTAAAGCGGCCAAAAAAGCACCCTGAGACAATTCACTTTGATCTGCCAGCACTTCTATCAAGCGGCGACGGGATTGCTGTGCAAGTATCCTTGCGTGTTGGATGGATTCTGCAGAAATTCCAATTAACGGCATTTTATTAAGGAGCATCTGATTCACTGAATACTCCCAGCCAGATCAAAAATCGGCATATACAACATCAACACCACGAAGCCGATGACGAAGCCAATAAAAAGCATTAATAGAGGCTCAAATAACTTGGTGAACCAATCTATCCACCTTGCAGTTTCTTCATCATAAAAACTTGAGATTCTTTCCATCATCTCGCCCATCATGCCGCTTCGCTCACCGACTCGGAGCATTCTCAGTGCCACTGGCGTAGAAAGATTATTAACTTCCATGGCAACTGAAATAGTCTGTCCCTGGCGAATCTGCTCTGAGGCCGCTAGCATTCTTACTCTCAAGGCAGGCGCCAGCAAACCGGAAACCATTTTCAAGGCAGTAAGGATAGGTATTCCGGCAATCAGCAACATGCCTAATGATCGATAGAAACGAGATAACTGATAGATCTTCATACGTTCACCGATAGCGGGTATCTTCCAGACGAATTCCATCAAACGTGCGCGTACAGATTTAAGGCTCAACAGATAGGTACTTACAGTCAAAAAAACAGCAACACTGACCAACAGTGCAAGGCCATGGTTTTCAATAAAACCGCCTAATGACAATAGCATTCGAGATAAAAAAGGCAGGTCAGTGCCCATATCTTCATAGATGTGAGCAAACTTAGGGACAACGTAACCGATTAAAAATAACACGACCAAGCCACCCACAGACAATAGCATCGAGGGATAGATTGAAGCCGAGACGATTTTTTTCTTAACCATATCTACCTGGCTTTGGTATGCAATATAACGCTTCAAAGATTCAGGCATACCACCGGTTTTTTCACTGGCTTGCAAGGCTGCAACATATAAAGGAGGAAATGCCTGTGGAAAAGACTTCATAGCGGTAGACAAGGGTTGCCCTTCACTAAGCAACCTAAGCACACCCTGCAAAGTCTGCCTGATATCTGGGCGCAACTCTTTTTCTGCAAGTGCTTCAATCGCCTCCATCAAGTTCAGACCAGCCTCTAGCAAAGCCAACATCTCTTGGCTGAATAACATCAAGGGGAAGCGTTCGCGCTTGGAAAACAACTTTTGCCAGGCGTCACCGACTAGTTTGATAGAAAATACGGTATAGCCTAAAGACTTCGCGCTATTCACCGCCATCTGCTCACTGACGGCATCAAGCCGCAGTGACGAATATTCTTTACCACGTAATACGCTGAGATCGTAAAGCATGTCTACCAACTGACGATGTCAGACATTTCATCTACGCCGCCAGGTTGCCCATCTTTACCAAAAGAAGACAAGTCATACTCTCCATGCTCGCCTGGAGACTTATACTGGTAAGCTATTCCCCAAGGATCTAAAGGAACATTTTTCTTAAGATATGGACCTGACCATCGCGATTCGCTGGCAGGCTTGATCATTAAAGCTGATAAGCCCTGCTCAGTACTCGGATAATGGCCCGTATCCAAACGATACTGATCTAATGATTTCTCTAATGAATCAATTTGCGCACGCGTTGCCTTGATTTCAGACTTCCCAATTTGCGCAAAATACTTAGGACCAACATACCCAACAAGCAAACCAATAATAACCATCACTACCAGCAACTCAAGCAAAGTAAAGCCACTTTGGCAATGGTTTACTTTTTTGCCTTTCAACAGATTGCTCATGCGATTGCCTTCCGAAATATTTAAATCAACTAAATTTAACTGCCTGTGATTTTATATGACGATTTTGACAATAATGTTTCAGTTAAATGACATTCCTTGTAACTTCGCAATGGATGCACGGTTAATGGACCCATCATGCAAAATAGGAGCCGAAACTCCTATCTGCATTCCTTTAAATCTACCTAAAGTTTAGGCTTGTTGATTTTTTCTGCGACGCGCTACAAAACCCAATAAACCTAACCCTAACATGAGCATTCCGTAAGTTTCAGGCTCTGGCACTGGTGCTGTTGATGTCAATACAATGAGCTGTGACTTTGGATTAGGATCCAAAACATTGCTACCATCCTGTATCTGTTCAGCCACTAGATAAATTGTACCATTTTCGTCTACCGTCACACCTTCAATACCATTGTGAGCAAGCACATTAGTGAGGTCAAACGAACTTAATATCTGACCACTTCTATTTACTTCAATTAACCGACGAGAACCAAGACTCAGCACCAGTAAGTTATCTGCAGCTGCCGTGCCAAACAAAGCGTCAATTGGTGACAAAGTCTGCACATCAGACAATGTAGTCAATCCCATAAACGTTGGGTCAAACAACGATACCATTGTCGAATCACCACTCCCATTTGGGGAAGCACCATCTTTTGGTAGCGTACTTGGTAGCCCTCCAGTTGCGCTTGAGAACGTTAAGTTACCGGCTAGAATATTCTGTGGGTTCTCTTGCTTAATCGTCACAAAGCTTCCGTTACGTGGGTCGTAGCTAATGCCTTCCATACCGCTATTACCCACGGAAGTGTTGCTAATAGACACGAAACTATTTGCTAAAGTTACGCTACTGTTTGCAGTGTAATTGAAGCGATAAGCATCTTGTAAGCGCTCTTCAGCAACAACAAGGACACCATTCCCCATATAGGTCAAACCTTCAGTATCATGCTTTGTGCTACCTGTACCAGTCCAGTCAAACGTCATGTTGCCGACTGTTTGTCCAGTCTTTGAAATTTCAATGACGCCAGTACCTTCATCACCAACAAAAAATAACGTACCGCGATCACGCGCATAGGTAATAGCAGAACCTTCTAATCCAGAAATACCGCCACTTGTGCCGTTAAGAATATCAAGCGCATAAGTGGCTGCAACAGAATAGCCACCTAGATTAATTGAGCTAGTTGCATAGGCAGGGGCAGATATAGCTGCCATCAATGCGATAATAATATGTGAAATTTTCATAATATTTAGTCCTTACTATGCTTGACGTTTACGGCTGATTGCACCGATGAGTACAAGACCAGCCATCAATAGCGCATAGCTTTCTGGCTCCGGCACTGCCGCTGGAGAGCCGATTTCCGCAGTATTGAATGAAGTGATTGCACCGCCAACATTCAAAGCACTTAGTGTTGAAATCGTGCCAGCCAAACCAGCAGAGTTGTCAAAGGTTTGACCCGCAGTGGATGCACCGAAGCTAACACTTGCGATGTTTGTTCCAGTACTATTAAAAATATTTACCGCGTCGCCACCTGTGCTGAGACCAACTCCGGTACCGCCATAGTTAGCTAGAGTAACATTTGCTGGAACGTTAGCCCCAAACCAAGCCGCCAAAAATGCAGCGTTCAATGTACTGTCGCCCGTACTTGTACTGGCACCTTCAATAAAAATAACGGATTTACCCGCAGCAATGCTAGTCACACCTCGCAAGGCAACTGCACTTAAAAAAGCATTGGAGCTATCATCCATTTTCCAACCCGTGATATCAATGGCAGATGAAGTGGTGTTAGTCAGTTCGAACCAGTCTCCAGCATATGACATGCTGCTACCACTTGCGTCGACTTCTGAGATGATAATTGATGCTGTAGGCGCTGCATTAGCTGCTGCTGAGGCCACAAGAAGTGTGGCAAGTACTGCTGATTTGATGTTTAACAATTTCATTTTTATCCCCATTTATTCAAAATTAAAATATTCATTCATTAAATGTAGGGCTCTTTGATTACAAGATTACTCGATACTCTAGTTACTTCAGTCTATATAACTAGTGAGCTTTGCACGCTGCTTGACATGCTCGAAGCTAAATTGACCACGATTTTTTATAAAATCCACAATTATCGTCATTGCAGCTGAGGCGCGAATTCAGGCGAATCAAAAGGAATATATTAGGCATTACAATCACAAAAGAATTAAGACCAAATTAAAAGGACTGAGTCCTGTGCAATACAGAACTCAGTCCTTATTTTCAAACCATGCTTAATGTCCAATTTTTAGGGGACAGTTAAACATATACTGGCCCTTCAATTTTTATGTGGTATTTTTATATCACTTAAGGCTTACTATGCTTGACGTTTACGGCTGATTGCACCGATGAGTACAAGACCAGCCATTAATAGCACATAGCTTTCTGGTTCCGGTACTGCAAATGGAGATCCGATTTCACTAGTACTGAATGAAGTGATTCCTGCGTTAACACCCAAAGCACTTAGCGTTGAGATCGCGCCAGTCAAACCAGCCGCGTTGTTAAAGGTTTTACCTGTAGTTAAAGCACCAAAGGTAACATTTGTAATTTTCGTTCCAGTACTATTAAAAATGTTCACTTGATCACCAGAAGAACTTAACGTAACTGAGGAGCCACCGTAATTACCCAGAGTTATATTCGCTGGAATATTGGTTCCAAACCAAGCCGCCAAAAATGCAGCGTTCAATGAGCTGTCGCCCGTACTTGTACTGGCACCTTCAATAAAAATAACGGATTTACCCGCAGCAATGCTAGTCACACCTCGCAAGGCAACTGCACTTGAAAAAGCATTGGAGCTATCATCCATTTTCCAGCCAGAAATATTAATCGCCGAAGCCGTGTTGTTAGTTAGCTCAAACCAGTCTGCACCATATGACGTATTACTACCGCCAGCATCGACTTCAGAGATGAAAATTGTTGCAGGCGCCGCATTCGCTGTTGCCGAGGCCATGATAAGTGTTGCAATTAGCGCGGTTTCTATACTTAAAAGTTTCATTGATGCATCCCCATAGGAATTTTATAGTTAATAGATAGTAAAGTTTTTTTGTTACAAGACATCTCGACGCACTAGTTACTTCGGACTATAAAATATATGTGCGGCGCTAATTTCATATCAACCACTTTTATAAAAAAAATAATTGTCAATAAAAGTATTATTGGGCGGTTTTATTACAGAGGTATGCGGGCACTCTAGTTACTTCGGTCTATAAAGCCGATGTGCGGCAGTCGTTTTAAGCTGCTTACGCAAGTTACTAAATGCAAGTCATTAAGATCTGATCTGACAGGAGATTAGGCTGTAGCGTATAAATGAGACAAGATAATTGTCACTCAATATCAGGCGGCGATTAAGTGTATGAACGCTTAAACTTGAACACAATAAAAACTAAGGTCGGGCATCGCCCCAACGTAGAGTGCAGCGATCATCACCAATATAATAAGTCTCACCACTTCTATCAACGCAATAGTTAGGAGAAATAATCATCTCAGAAAAGGTCATTCCTTCACTAATCCGAGTGTATTCAAACAATACTGAACGAATCACTTTAGCATTTTTGTGTATATGCGAACCATGCGAAATCCAGCTTGGTCCGATAATTTCAGCGCCAGCATCAATTTGTGTACCAGAATCGATATATACGGGCCCTTCTATTTTCACGTTATCCCAATCGATACGAGTATTCAGGCCAACCCAAACGCCTGGCTTAACTTCTTTCCCTGGCATTTCCATATAACTAATCTCACCACGTAATACACGTTGTAGCACCTCCCAGTAATCTGAGATTCGACCGATATCGATCCAATTGTAGAGTCTATTTTGCGCATAAAAAGGCATGCCTTTTTTAACCAGTAAAGGGAATAACTGACTACCAATATCAAACACCTCATTAGATGGAATCAAGTCAATGGCTTCTGGCTCAAAGAAATAGATGCCAGTACTTGCAAGATTAGAGCGGGCATCTTTCGGTTTTGGTTTTTCTTGAAACGAAACCACACGGCCATCAGCATCAGTTTCAACTATTCCGTAATTATTCACCTCAGTCGCAGGCACTGGCATTGTAACGATGCTCACCATGGCCTTTTTCTGCTTATGCTCGAAAAGCGCAGCACCAATATCAAGGTCAATCAATGCATCCCCACAAAGCACAATCGTTGTCTGGTCAAAGAATCCACCAAAGTCCTGAATACGTCGCATGCCGCCAGCAGAACCAAGTGGATGCGGTTTAACCTCGCCATGGTCATATATACCCTCATAAGAGTATCCAATATCAACACCCCATCGACTGCCATTACTAAAATAGTGTTCAATTTTTTTGTGAGAATGTGCCACATTAATCATAATCTCACGCACACCATGGCGTGCTAAATGCTCAATCAGATATTCCATCACTGGCTTGCCCAAAATTGGAATCATCGGCTTTGGCAAGTCTTTTGTCAGCGGACGTACCCTTGTCCCTTGACCAGCCGCAAGAATCATTCCTTTAAGTTTATTGCTCATTTAAATCATCTTCCTATATTTTTCGTGCTAACTGCAATCAATGATGATTAGCAAATGCTGCTTTAAGTAGTTTTGCAATCTTCACGCAAATTTTAATTATGTTTTAACTGAGATTACGACCTTCCGTAATGGTCATCAAATCGCTCAATGTCGTCTTCACCCAAATAACTACCAGACTGCACTTCTATAATTTCCAACGGGATTTTTCCTGCATTCTCTAAACGATGCTGCGTACCAAGAGGAATATAAGTTGACTCGTTTTCCGTCACAATAAAACTGCTATCGCCACGCGTCACTCTTGCCGTGCCTTTAACCACAATCCAATGTTCGGCGCGATGGTGATGCAGTTGCAACGAGAGCTTTGCGCCTGGCTTAACCATAATGCGCTTAACTTGGAATCGCTCTTCTATATCCACGCTGTCATACCAACCCCAAGGACGGTATACCTTACGATGCAGTGAGCCTTCAGCACGCCCCTGCAGCTTAAGTGCATCGACTATTTTTTTCACATCTTGCGTTTTACTCTTATGGGCAACCAATATGGCATCAGGCGTTTCCACCACGACTAGATCACTCACACCTACACAAGCCACCAATCTGCCGCCAGATAATGCCAACGTATCAGTACAGTCAGTCAGTATCACATCACCTTGCGTGGCATTACCTTGAGCATCTTTTGGCAACACCGCCCATAAGGAATCCCATGCACCTACGTCAGACCATCCGGCAGAAAGTGGAATCACTGCCCCTGCTGGCAAATTAGGCTGTCCTGCAGCTATTCGCTCCATCACGGCGTAATCAATGGAGTCACTCGGGCAGCTCTCAAACTCGGCTTTACCTACTCGCACAAAATTGCCATCCAACTGTTCGACTTGCCATGCAGCTTGGCAAGCTGAAAGAATATCTGGGCGACATTGCTCCATCGCCGCGATCCATACTGAAGCGCGCATCATAAACAAACCGCTATTCCAAAGATAATCGCCACTATCCACATAATGCTGAGCAGTCTCGCGATCAGGTTTTTCAACAAATCGTGCGATGCTGCAAGCACCAGTAGATAAAGTACCTAAAGAATCACCAGTTTGAATGTATCCGTAACCTGTTTCCGGGCAATCTGGTGTAATACCAAATGTTACAACCATACCTGTGGCCGCTAGCGCTGCGCCTTGGCTAACCACTTTTTGAAACGCAGCGTTATCCAAAATTACATGGTCGGCCGGCATCACTAGCAATACTGGGTCATCGCCTTTGGCCACCGCCTCAAGTGCGGCTAAGGTAAGAGCTGGCGCAGTGTTTCTACCCACTGGCTCAAGCACAATTACGCCATCTTTACCCATAAGGCGCAACTGCTCTGCAATCACAAAGCGGTACTCTTCATTGCACACCACCATTGGCGCAGCCAATTTAATGCCGTCAATACCATCCACCCTGCGTACTGTTCCTTGTAATAAGGAATCTTCACCAAATAACGGCAGTAACTGTTTTGGGTACTTTTCACGAGAAAGTGGCCATAGGCGTGTGCCTGAGCCGCCAGATAGAATGACTGGCTGAATCTTTGTATCAATAGCTGTTGGATGCATTTCTGTGACTCACTTAAAAAATTAATCAAATTTTAGCGTCTGCCGATGGAAATGCAGTCCATCCAAGCACTTTTAAATTGCAAATAGTAAGACATATCACCTTCCGGAATGACCTATCTCTTTAGCATAGCATTAGTTCCAAAACACACATAAGACTCAGCCAACATAAGCAGCGCCAAAAATGGTGATTTAAAATTTACTTCTCATGCGAATAACTTTAAGTGAGAAATACTAACGAACTAACATGACAGTTTCAGGACACTGAGATCAATTACTCTAAGCATGACAATCGACGCCTAACCTGACATGCGGCTTAATGGATAAAGTACTTATATTTTTATTTGGGAAATATAAAACAATACGAGTCTCTCGCAGTACGAAAATACATAAAAAAATTTATTATTCTGAGACACTAATTACACATCATATCCGTTTAAATTTCCACTTTGCCAGCGCCATGCATCACTACACATAGCGTCAATGCCAAGCTCAGCATGCCATCCCAGTTTGTCAGCAGCTAATTTTGGATCTGCATAGCAACAAGCAATATCTCCTAATCGACGTTCCACGATACGGTAGTCTATTTTTTTTCCGCTAGCGACTTGAAATGCTCCAACCATTTCTAATACACTATAACCACGTCCAGTACCAAGATTAACGGTCAAAATTCCTAAATTATTAGACAAGTAATTCAGGGATGCTAAGTGCCCCTTAGCCAAATCAACAACATGAATATAATCACGAACACCCGTGCCATCTGGCGTCGCATAGTCGCCTCCAAAGACCCTTAAATACTCTCTTTTCCCTACCGCCACCTGCGCCACGAAAGGCATTAGATTGTTGGGGATTCCATTTGGATCCTCACCAATCAATCCGCTTTGATGAGCGCCAACGGGGTTGAAGTACCTTAAAATAACAATGCGCCACTCCGGATCTGAAACCTGTAAGTCTCGCAATATATTTTCAACCATTAATTTGCTTGCACCATAAGGGTTGGTCGTCCCGCCAACGGGGAAGTCTTCACTAATAGGCATAGCATGGGGTTCACCATATACTGTTGCGGACGAGCTAAACACAAGGCTTCGTACACCTTTTTCAGCCATCACTTCACATAGTGCCAGCGTACCAGCAACATTATTATCATAATAGCTGAGTGGCTGTTCTACAGACTCTCCCACAGACTTAAGACCTGCAAAATGAATTACAGCCTTAAAAGAATACTGGTCAAAAATTTCACGCATGCCTTTTTTATCGCGAATATCCATCTGATGAAAATTCACTTTGCGCCCAGTTATACCCTCAACCCTTACTAACGCCTCCTGCTTACTGTTGCTAAGATTATCCACAACAACTGAATCATAGCCCGCAGCAAGCAACTCTACACAAGTGTGAGAACCGATATAACCAGCGCCACCAGTAACTAAAATCATTTCCAACCCCTATATTTTTATAAATTAAATTTGAACCGGATTCAAAATGCATCATCGTTGATGATCAAAAGATATACTTACAATCAAATCTCACAGCCTATAAATCTAGAAAATAATTTTTGGTGTGTTGATGCACTTCAGGCGACTTCATTGCATCCTCAATAGTCCACCATTTCAATTCGGCATGCTGCTCATCGGCAACTGGTAATGCAAAATCATTAGGACACTCTACTTTGTGAGCCAGTACTACATAATGGGTAGTAACACCAATATCTCCAGCGAAACAGTCTGAGTACATGTGCTCATAAGCCCCATGAAAACTGAGCGTTAATTCACCCTGACCAATAAGTTTACCAAGCCCAAGCTCCTTCTCAGCAATGCGAAAAAGCGCAGTCCGCATCGACTCATCTTTAAAAATTCGCCCACCTGGCACAAACCAAGAACCCTTTGCAGGCCGATTATTCCGTAAGCCCAATAAGACTTCCCGACCGCCACGCAGCACAACTAGATCAATAGACACCAGCGGCGTTACCGCAACAATATTAGCAAAAACTTGACTATCGAGCATTGCCAAACACCAATTGTTTAGCCGCAAGAATGATAAACAATGTATTAGTTACTAGATAGCGCTTCCAAAGCCTGTTTGGCTCTGATGCCAAACGATGCAACCATTCCAGCCCTGCATGTTGCATCCATTTTGGGGCTCGGACAATCGTGCCTGCGTGGTAATCAAACGCAGCACCTACACCAATCATCACAGCATTAATACGCCCACGATGCGCCGCCATCCACTTCTCTTGTTTAGGACAACCTAAACTTACCCAAACCGTACCTGCGCCTGAAGCATTAATCATTTCAACCACAGCATCATCCTCTTCAACCGTCAATGCTCTGAATGGTGGCGAATAAGCACCAGCAACATTCAACCCTTTAAACATAGCCATCAAACGGACTTGAAGAAGAGTTAATGTTGCAGGCATGCTGCCATAAAGATAGATTGCCTCACCACGCGATGCTGCAAGCTCACAATACTTCCACATTAAATCAGGGCCATTAATACGTTGCTGCGTAGGAAAACCCAAGCGCTTTAGCATCCAAGCAACAGGTGCGCCATCAGGTGTTGCCATGTCTGCTTTAGCAACCACATTTTTAAAGTCATCATCCTGATTGGTTGTGACAACAGAATGAACATTGCAGATACACACATAACGGCTTTCTCGCTTTGATGCCCAATTGGAGATTCTACCTAGTGCAGATTCCCAAGTTAAGGCATCAATGGGTGCAGTTAATATCGACACTAGCTGTCTAACATCCTGTTTCATACATTCACCTATCTTGTTGTTTCTTCTATTGCATCGCTATAAATCGCGACAAGTTGATCATAATTTCGGTCTGCGGTATATTCAGCCTCATAAAGTTTTCGAGCATTCTTTCCCATTTGTAGCATCTGCGCTGGATTTTCTTGCGCCCACTGCATCTTGATGGCTAAATCTTTAGCATTGCCTGACTCAAACAAAAGCCCAGTCACACCATCTTCAACAAGCTCAGCAAGTGCACCAATGCGACTTGCAATGACAGGTAAACCACATCCAAAAGCTTCTACCAGTGTACGTGGGAAATTTTCATACCAAATACTTGGGAGTACTAATGCTACTGACTGATTCATCTCAATACGTACAGCCTCACCTGACAAAGCACCGAGTGACTGTAAGCCGACAACATCATGGAGCAGATAATCTTCAGGTCCTGTCCCGGCCACGCGCACAGTGGCAGTAGCCTTTATTTGACGAACTGCATCCACTAGAACATTCACGCCCTTTTCTACTGACAAACGCCCAACAAACAAAAATCCATGACGTGAAACTTCAGTCGGCGCAGAAAAGTCGACAAAATTAGGCTTAACTACAATACGATTTTCAGGTAAACCACCTGCAATAAACTTACTACGGCAAAACTCATTGAGCGCAATATAGCGAGTCACTTTGTTTTGCCATGTACCGACTACACGATGCACCGTCACCATACTCGCTAATACTAAACTTTGAGCTTGTGATCCTCGATAACAGCCGCGAACAACACCTCGCCACGGAACCTTCCCCAAACAGTCTTCACAGACTTTAGACTCTCGTAAAAACATAGCTTGAGGGCAAAGTAAACGGAAATTGTGCAAGGTTTGAACAACGGGAACCCGGGCGCTATTTGCAGCCCAATAAAGTGAAGGAGAAATTAGTGGGAAAGTGTTATGAACGTGAATAACATCCGGCTTAAACTTAGCAATAACTGCAGCAACATCCTCATAAGTATGTTTCGACCAAAGAGTTTGTTGCATGAGCTTGAGTTTCGATTGTGCAGAAATCTCATCATTGCTACGTGTATACAATTCAACAACATGACCTCTACTACGGAGCATTTCAATTTCCGCATCCACAACAGAGTCTTCACCACCACGTTGCTGGTAGGTGTTATGCACCATTAACACACGAAAAAGTCCAAATACACTCACGTTGGTAGCCTTAATATTTTTGCTGGGTTGCCGCCAACATCGACCCCAAGCAAAGCGCACCGCCTGCGCCAAACCCATTGCCGCGTTGCTGTAAGAGTAATCAGCCACAGCATTTCTCGACGCCACTGACATGCGCTCGTACAAAGTATCATCCTGCAACAATGACACTGAAGCATCTACCCAGCGTTCAAGTAACAGTGGCAACACAAATCCGTTCCGTTCGTGCTGCACTAATTCACCAGCAGCCCCAGAATCTGGGGTTACAAGTACTGGCAAACCAGCCGCACAAGCCTCATTCGCTACTACACCCCACGGATCCCAACTGGTTGGGAACAGCATGATTCTCGCTGACATGTAACGTTGAGGTAATTCAGCTTGAGTAGCAAAGCCAGGAAAACTCACCTCCACTTGGTCCAGCATGGTCAGTGCACGTTGCATCATGACACCTTCCATTTGACCGGAACCTACGAACATGAGTGATACCTTGCGCCCAAGTCTATTGGCCGTCTCATACGCCACATCAAGGGCAAATAGTGGATTTTTGACAGCCTCAAAGCGCCCGCAGAAAATAAAATCGTACCGTTTCTGTGTTGCTGATTGATTCAAAAATGCCGAATTATTAGCGCACAAATGCGATTTAAACATGCGTTTACGGTCAATGCCGTAACTACTAAAAAGCTCAAAACTACCTTCGCTAGCGCCTACGAATGCCTGCGTCCCTACATAAACAACCCGCCTGACAATTCGATGAATAAAAGATAATTTCTTCTCTGAGCTAAATGTTCCATCAGTCATGGCTATATGTCGCGCCCCGTGCAACCATGCATAGGCAATTGCCATCATATGGGTGGGATTAAACCCACTGGTAATCACGACATCCGGTTTAAATGCCTTCAAGGCACGCCACACATCAGTATTGATGTGAATAAAACGCCCTGAAAAGGTAATATATCGCTCCCGTAAATATTGTACGGGGATATCAATTTCAGCAAGCTCCCATGCGCGGTCCGGTTCTTTTCCACTGCAATAGAACAACTTCAGATCGATGTCTTTTTCCGCCGCCATTCCTTCATAAACAGGCAAACGATACGGTGCAGGTATGTTGGTCACCATGGCGACACGTATGCGTTTTGGATTAGCGGCAGCGCCAACACCAAGCGACGTACTTGTTACAGCTAAATTATTTTGATGCTGCATGAGCGCCAGTAACCGTTCTAATTAACATTATCCGCATGAGTACTATTTCACACACTTTGTAATCGCTGATAGAGATCATGCCAACGCGCTGTGAATGCCTCCGTAGAGTATTGGCGAACAGATTCAACCGCAGCACGTGACATCACCTCCAACTGGTCACGTTCACGCAGCAAAAGCAGCATCCATTGATGAATAGATATAGCATCACGGGGTACTTGCCAACCATTGATGCCATTAACAACAAACTCCTCAGCTCCGTAAAGCCCCTCGCTCACTAAAGTAGGCAATCCACTAGCTGCAGCCTGCAAAATGGCCAATGAAAAGATTTCATAAGATGATGGAAAGGCATATACATCAGAAAGCCAAAGATAAGGCATCACCTCTTTCTGCAAACCGACAAATATAAGATGTGCATCAACACCATGCTGTGTGGCATAAGACCGGAACGTTTCAATTTCACCTGCCTGACCGCCTATCACCAGTAGTTTCAAGCCGTTCCGCTGTTGTTTATCGAGTTTACCCAGCGCTTCAATCAACAAGCCTAATCCTTTGCGCGAAAAATCTCCCAACGCCATAAAACTCAAAACAAGATCAGTCTCAGCCAAACCTAGCTTCACTCTTGCCTCATTCCGATTAAAATCTGCCGGACGTGAAAATCTATCCATAGACACTGGATTAGGTATCACCTCAATCTTGTTGAGCGTTTCTGGATATTCCTGAGCAAGCTCCCTAGCCAGACCTTTAGACGGCACCACCAGTACGCGGCAACGCGCAAAAGCCTGTTTCTCAAAGAATGCGTTGAACTGATGGCTCATCCAGCGCGCCCAGCGCCGAGGCCCTACTACCGTTGAATTAAGCCACTGATTCTTAAGGTAAGCGCGATGACAAAAATGTGCATAAGCAATATCAGCGGGCGGGTGTTGGCCTTGCGTTGCCTGAACAAGAGCAACTTGCCCAGCACGTAATCGCCAAAGTGCGTAGACCAAAGGTGCTAGGGCATGAAACACAAGATAGCGCAATAAAACCGGGCCACATGGCAACCGAACCCGCAACCACTCAATACGATCAGGATGATCATTCTGCAACTCACCAGTAACGGCCAGTATGCGATAAGTATCTGCAAGCCCATTGATTTCAGCTAGCACGCAACTACCAGCGGGGCTACTCGCTGTCATATTCATATCAAAAACAACAATTGTCGGTACAAGCTGCTTGGCTAGTTCGCTCATAATGTTTTACTCAGAAATAAGGGGTTAACGCACACTTTTTGAATCATGAATGTATTTTGTATTCGATAAACAGTGGCTGGGGGCCTAACTCGAACCGAACTCCTTTATCCTGATTGATTGTGTTGAATGAATTGGGGGTAGTATCTAAAAAATGCTCTATAGAATTAACACCCCAATTTGGTGGGGTAGGGAAAAAATAGGATCCTTTAGTTTCCGACCAAGCAATTACAAACTTTGTACCAACACGCTCCCCCTTGCAAATAACAGCTTGTGGCAACATCTTTTTACAACCTTGCATTTTGGAACCAATCAGCCATTTCTGTACTTTTTCATAACTCTCAAGGCTTGGTAGTCTTTCACCAGACATTGTCAACATCCCACTCCGCGGGTTATCCCAAGCGTAATGATAATAATGCTCCAGCCCAGCAGCGCTACCAAGAATCAAAAATTGCGCAAGACGTGCAGCAGCGTCAGAAAAAGATAATGGCTTTGCACCAGCAGGCTCAGGCGTGCCCGGTAAGTTAACTTCAACGCCAGTTTCGGTATTCCATAAGGGTAAGCTCTCAATTCCCTGCCGCTTCATAATGCTACGAACTTCAACCAACTGCCGCGCAAATAGCTCTGAATTAGCAGAATAGAAATGATAGGCAACCGCTTGAACGTATTGCTTTCCCCCACCTTCAAGAAATAACTCTAAGCGATCTGACCCATTTACAAAGCCAGGCGTACTAAGTATTGCATCAGGATCATTTTCATCCAAAACCTTGCGAGCGATTCTCGCCATTTCCACCATCTGTGCAATATTGCCAGTGTAAAAACTAGGCTGACCACGATCGCGAGCAATGTCAGAAAAATTAGGCTCATTCCAAAGCTCATAAGCCTTTATACGACCGCGATAACGCTGAACCACACGGCGCACATATTCCTCCCAATGCGCCATTCGCACTGGTTCAGCCGCGCAACCATATCCATATGGACATTTTTCATTCGGTCGTGCAGAGGCCCATTTTGGTGTTCCTCCCAAGGTGTAAAGAACCTTAGCATCGTGAGCAAATGCCTGCTCAACATAAGAATCAATGCGATCGAACTTCCACTGCCCTGGCTGGGTTGCAATTTCAGACCAAAGAGTGCCTGAATCCCACAACCGTACCGATCCAATTTTTGATGTAGGCCAGTTAGTCCGTACGTTCTTCTCCCCAGGATTCAATACAAGACGATGAAAATGTGTCCCAAAATAGGATGCATCGATGAATGACTCACGACCAGCTGTAGCATCAAGATATGGGTCTGATTGCCCTGCAATACAGATTCCAGCTAGCAAAGCGAAAACTAAGACTATTGCTGCCATTAATCTAATCTTCACATACTTTTTAAATGAGTTCATTTCAAACTGCATTAAATTTCCCCAGCCTTACTCTCTAGTCTATTTAAAGAAATAAACTTAGTTAAATAACGCTTAAAGTTTGGCGTATATCTTTCAGTAACCAAAGAGAAACCGAACAGGACAGCATAAATTATTAGTAATATACTTGTGGTCACTAAAAACACTTTGAGGCTAGGTTGAACAAAAA
>SESH01074257.1_pt1 | contig 32864 bp, 26 predicted proteins | sample 3171561 | NCBI WGS metagenome assembly SESH01 (sample SAMN10866947, study PRJNA518727) | freshwater metagenome | biome: subpolar coniferous forest; feature: holomictic lake; material: water; isolation source: holomictic Lake 442 2011 16.5 m and 2014 13 m | place: Canada: near Kenora, Ontario
GCTCTCCGCAATCGCTCCAGCACTATTTCGCGCGCGCTGAGTTCCAGCACCGCGTCCAGCGATGGTGTTTGCGCCGTCCCCATCACGAGCACTCGCACCGGCATCGCCAACTGCGGCATTTTGATGCCGCACGCGACCAGCACTTCCTTGATAACCAATGCAATTGACGCTTTATCCCAAGCACAGGATGCCAGCTTTTCAAGCAATAGTTGGAGTGCTGGCTTGACTACTTCGGTCACATGCTGCGCGATTTCCTCCGGTTTGGGCGCAACGTCGCCGTAAAAGCGCTCGGCCCAGTCTGCCAGCACCACTGTGGTATCGCTGCGGTCCTTGAACAATGCGCAGATCCGGCTCAAGCGCACATCGCCGACGATGCCGCGACGCTGCAATTGCTCCTGCACCAAGATCGCCAGTTCATCATCGCTCATGGCCTTGAGATGCTGGGCGTTCACCCAGCGCAATTTGGCCTCGTCAAACTGCGCCGCACTGCGACCCAGGTGGTCCAGATTGAACCACTGCAAAAACTGCTCGCGGCTGAAGATTTCTTCATCACCATGGCTCCAACCCAGGCGCGCCAAGTAGTTGACCATCGCATCCGGCAAAAAGCCTTCGATACGGTACTGGGTTACGGGTTTGGCGCCGTTGCGCTTGCTCATCTTCTCGCCCTGCTCATTCAGCACCGTAGGCAGATGCGCATAAACCGGCGGCTCTTTGCCAATCGCATGAAAGATATTGATCTGACGTGGCGTGTTGTTGACGTGGTCGTCACCCCGAATGACGTGCGTGATGGCCATGTCAATGTCATCCACCACAACGCAGAAGTTATAGGTAGGAGTGCCGTCAGGACGAGCGATCACCAGGTCATCCAACTCGTCATTGCTGATCTCGATGCGTCCCTTGACCTTGTCGTCCCAGATGACCGAGCCGGTCTGCGGGTTCTTGAAGCGCAGCACGGGTTGCGCGCCAGTTGGAACCGCTGGCAGTGTCTTGCCGGTTGCCGGGCGCCAGGTGCCGTCGTACCGCGGCTTTTCCTTGGCTGCCATCTGGCGCTCGCGCAAGGCGTCGAGTTCGGCCACGCTCGTGTAGCACGGGTAAACATGACCGGCAGCCTGCAACTCTGCCAGCACAGTCTTGTAGCGCTCCATGCGCTGCATCTGGTAAAACGGGCCTTCATCAAAGTCCAGTCCCAGCCACGACATGCCCTCGATGATGACATCGACAGCGGCCTGCGTTGAGCGCTCCAGGTCAGTATCTTCAATACGCAGAATAAAGTCGCCACCGGTGGCGCGTGCAAAAGCCCATGGGTACAAGGCCGAGCGAATGTTGCCCAGATGGATAAAGCCAGTGGGCGACGGGGCAAAGCGAGTGCGGGTTTTTTGGGTCATTTCAGTGCGTCCAGGCTACCGAGGCCCCGTGACAAGTCGTTTTCAATATCGCCAAGATGCTCAAGTCCGACCGCGACGCGGATCAGACCCTGGCCAATGCCAGCTGACTGGCGCTGCGCCTCGGTCAATCGTCCATGCGAGGTGCTTGCCGGGTGCGCAGCCAGGGTCTTGGTGTCGCCGAGGTTGGTCGACAGTGACAGCAGTTGCATGCTGTCAAGCACATGGAAGGCGCGCGCGCGCGCCTGTTCGGGGCTGCCGGCCCTGACCTCAAACGACAGCACGGCGCCGCCGATGCCCGATTGCTGGGCCATCGCCAGTCGATGCTGCGGGTGACTCGGCAGACCAGGGTAAAAGACCCGCCGCACGGCCGGATGCTGCTCCAGCCACTGCGCCAACTCCAGCGCCTGCGTAGCCTGTGCGCGCATGCGGATGTCGAGCGTCTCCAGCCCCTTGAGTACGACCCAGGCGTTGAAGGGAGCCAGTGTCATGCCGGCGCTCTTGAGTATCGGCAAGAATTTTTCAGTAACCAACTCTGCGCTCGCGCACAGGGCGCCAGCCATCACGCGACCCTGGCCATCGAGGTATTTGGTGCCCGAGTGCATGACGATGTCAGCACCCAGGGTCAGCGGGCGCTGCAGCACAGGTGTGGCAAAGCAGTTGTCCACGGCGAGCAACGCGCCAGCCTGATGCGCCATCCCGGCCAACGCCGCGATGTCGCAGACTTCAGTCAAGGGGTTGGTCGGCGTCTCGGCGAACAGCAGGCGTGTGTTGCCGCGCAGCGCCGCCTTCCAGTCATCAAGTTCGGTCTGCGGCACAAAAGTTGACTCCACACCGAAACGCGCCAGGTCGGTCCCGATCAGTTTGATGGTCGAGCCAAACATCGACCGTGAACAGACGATGTGGTCACCGCTCTTCAGCAGTGCCATGCACATCATGAGGATGGCGGCCATACCGGAGGAAGTGGAAATCGCGGCCTCGCTGCCCTCCATCGCGGAAAGTCGCTGCTCGAAGCTGGCTACGGTGGGGTTGCCGTAGCGGCCATAGGTAAAGCCATCCTCGTCGCCATTAAAGCGCCGGGCCGCCGTTGCAGCCGACGGCTGCACATAGCCGCTGGTAAGGTACAGGGCCTCGGAGTTTTCTCCGTACTGGCTGCGCGCCACAGCCGCACGCACCGCCAGCGTGTCCGGATGCAGGGCGTCAGGGGTTTCTTTGTGAGTCATCTTCACTCTTCGTGATTGGGTAGCGCCAGGCGGGAGTTGTCATCAGCCCCATCCTCCAGTCCGACCCGATTGGAATTGAGGCGAGCAATGTCTGCCGCTGTGATGTCGCCGGTTACATAGACGCCGTCAAAGCACGACGCGTCAAAACCTGTGATGTTGGGGTTAAGAGAGCCAATCGCTTTCTTCATGCCATCGACATCCTGATAGATCAGCGCGTCGCAGCCAATGAGTTGCCGAATCTCCTCGACGCTGCGGTTGTGTGCCACCAACTCATCGGGCGTTGGCATATCGATGCCGTAGACATTGGGATAACGCACTGGTGGCGCGGCACTGGCCATGTAAACCTTGCGCGCACCGGCATCGCGTGCCATCTGCACAATCTCGCGGCTGGTGGTGCCGCGCACAATCGAATCGTCCACCAGCAGCACGTTGCGGCCCTTGAATTCGCTGGCAATGACGTTGAGTTTTTGACGCACTGATTTCTTGCGCACCGACTGCCCCGGCATGATGAAGGTGCGCCCGACGTAGCGGTTCTTGACGAAACCTTCGCGGTACGGCAAACCCAGCAACTGGGCCAATTGCGCAGCGCTGGGCCGACTCGACTCCGGTATCGGAATCACCACGTCAATCTCGTTTGGTGGTACCTTGGAAATGACTCGCTGGGCCAGCGTTTCGCCCAGATTCAGGCGTGCCTGGTAAACCGAAATTCCATCCATCACCGAGTCCGGACGCGCCAGATAAACATATTCGAAGATGCAGGGATTGAGCACCGGGTCTTGGGCACACTGCTGGGCATGCAGTCTTCCCTGCAGATCAATGAAGATGGCCTCGCCCGCAAGGACGTTGCGTTCCAATTTGTGGGATGTCCCTTCCAGCGCCACCGATTCGCTGGCAATCACGACGGTGCCCTCGCCACGACCCAGACACAGGGGCCGAATGCCAAAAGGATCCCGAAAAGCGAGCACCCCGTGGCCCGCAATCATGGCGATGACGGCGTAAGAGCCTCTGACACGAAGATGCACGCGGCGCACTGCATCAAACACATCTTGCGGCTGCAACGGAAAACCGCGCGTCGTTTTCTCGATCTCATGGGCCAGCACATTGAGCAGAACCTCGGAGTCGCTTTCGGTGTTGATGTGCCGGTGGTCAGTACTGAAGAGTTCGGCTTTGAGTGCCTGCGCATTGGTCAGGTTGCCGTTATGTACGAGCACGATACCAAACGGTGCGTTGACGTAAAAGGGCTGCGCCTCTTCCTCGCTGTAGGCGTTGCCCGCGGTCGGGTAACGCACCTGGCCCAGACCGCAGTTGCCCGGCAGCGACCGCATGTTACGGGTGCGAAACACGTCGCGCACCATGCCCTTGGCCTTGTGCATAAAGAATTTGCGCTCCTGTTGCGTCACAATGCCAGCCGCGTCCTGACCCCGGTGCTGCAACAGCAGCAGGGCATCATAGATAAGCTGATTGACAGGTGCGCTGCTGACAACGCCGACGATTCCACACATTAGGGCAAGTACTTTCCAATATTTTCAGGCAGCAGCGGTTTCAAATTCTGGAGCGCTGCCAGCGCGATACCGACTCCCATGGATTCCTTCCACCATCCGCTGTTCCTGAACTGCGTCATACCGATCGCCACGGTTAAGGCAAGCAATACGATCACACCCCGCAAGACACCAAACAATGCCCCCAGGGACCGATCTGTCGATTGCAAGCCGGCTTTGGCGGTGAGTTTCTGGATCGTTCTTGCAAGCAGGCCACCGGCAAACGCAGCAACCACGAAGATCAACACAAATGCCACAGCAATTCGAATCGGCTCATTGACTCCGCTCATCGGCAACTTCTCGGCAACATCCGCTGCAAGCAATTGCGACAACATGAACGCAGCAATCCAGTTCAACAATGAGAGGACTTCGTAGAACATGCCTCGCAACGCACCCAATGCCATCGACGCCAGCAGCAGCAACGCGAAAATCGAGTCGATTGCGATCTCGGACATTGTTGCTGGACTCTGCTACAGGCTCAGCGTCGCCGCCTGCAGATTGAGCTTCTTGATCCTGTCTGCCGCCTTGTCGGCGTCTGACTTTTCCGCAAATGGACCGACACGCACACGAATCCGGCGCCCATCCTTCGTTTCCACCACCTGGGTGTAGGTCTTCAAACCAGCATGCTCCAACTTCTGGCGCACCTCGCGCGCTTTGGCCACATCGGCAAAAGCACCAACCTGGACCACAAAACGCGCTTCGGATGCATCGACTTTCCTGACCTGGTCCCTGCCGTCAAGCAGCGCCTGGGCTTTACCGCCATCATCTGCCTTGGCAGGTGCCGAAGCAGGCTTTTGCATGCTGACAGGCTCGGCCTTGGTGGCCGGCTTGGTGCTGTCAGGCGCCACGGGCTGGGGCGTCGGGGTCGCCTCAGGTAGCGTGATCGGAACGGACGCTGCTGGCGCGGCTGGCGCCGGCTGCTCGGCTTTGGGCGCCACGACCGGTGCCGGAATGCCGAGCGGCTTAACTTTGGCGCGATCCGGTATTTCGATTGGAATATCGACCGCAATCGGACGTGGCTGCTTGTCAAACAACAGGGGGAAACCGAGCACTCCTACCAACACGAGCAAAGCCGCACCCAGCAGACGATGCTTGGCGCGCTTGCGCATCACATCGATACTCTCAGGCGGCACTGGCAAAGCCGGTGGCTCATCCGTGCGCTTTCGAAACTTGAAAAAAGCCATGTTGTGGAGGGTCAGATGTTCAACTATTGGGAACGTGCAGTGTGTGCAAGCGCGGTGGCCCGTCCTTCAATACACCACCTACAGTGAAGAACGATCCAAACACGACAATTCTATCAGCGGGGTCTGCCACCTTGATCGCGGCCTGAAGGGCCTGGGCAGGATCCAGGTAGCTCTCGGCAGTGACATTTTTTCTGATGTTTTGAGCACGCCACAGTTCCAGCAAACGCTGCGCAGACTGCGCGCGCGCAGTGGGTAGATTGGTGAAATACCAGCAGTCAATCAGGGGGTTGATTCGGCCCAGCATGGCCGCCAGATCCTTGTCCGCCATGGCACCAAAAACCGCATGGGTACGAGGAAAATAGCCCATCTCATCGAGATTGGCGGTCAGCGCAGCGACTGCATGAGGGTTGTGCGCCACGTCAAGCACCAGTATCGGCTGGCCGGCGATGACCTGAAAGCGACCGGGCAGTTCTACTAGTGCCAAACCGCTGCGCACCGCCTGCGCGCTGACCGGCAAGCGTTCGCGCAATGCCGCCAGCGCGGCCAATACACCGGCTGCGTTGAGCAACTGGTTGGCACCGCGCAGTGCCGGATACGCCAGACCGCTGTAGCGCCGACCACGGCCAGCCCAGGCCCATTGCTGCCGATCACCCGACACGTTGAAATCGACCCCCAGGCGCCATAGATCTGCATCGATTTCAACCGCATGGTCAAGCAAACTTTGTGGCGGTAGCGGATCGCTCACAATCACCGGTCGGCCGGTGCGCATGATGCCGGCCTTCTCCAGACCAATCGACTCCCGGTCGGGACCCAGAAATTCCATGTGGTCAAGGTCTATGCTGGTAATGACTGCGCAGTCGGGTTCAATGACGTTGACCGCATCGAGCCGTCCGCCCAAACCGACTTCAAGAATCACCGCGTCGAGTTTGGCGCGAACCATGACAGCCAACATGGCGAGCGTTGAAAACTCAAAGTACGTGAGCGAGATCTCTGGATTGCCCTGGCAGCGGGCACGCTCTACCGCGGCAAAGGCAGTTACCAGATCATCACTGGCCACAGGCTCGCCACAGAGCCGCAGGCGCTCCTCGAAATGGACCAGATGCGGCGATGTGTAGACCCCGGTGCGGTAGCCTGCCTGCGCCAGAATGGACTCCAGCATGGCGCAGGTGGAACCTTTGCCGTTGGTACCCGCCACGGTAATCACCGGGCACGTGAAGCGCAGCCCCATGCGCTGCGCCACCACCTTGACGCGCTGCAGGCCCATGTCGATGTTCTTGGGGTGCAGGCGCTCGCAGTGGGCCAGCCATTGGTCTAGAGTTTGAGCTTGCGTGAACATCGTGACCGCCATTGTCGCCGAGCTCCGTCGTTGGCCAGCATTTGGGTCGCCTAAAATCGCCGCTTAGCTCAAACTGCACAGCACACAACATGGCCACCATTCTTCAAAACCTTCCCATCGGTCAAAAAGTCGGAATCGCTTTCTCCGGCGGCCTTGATACCAGCGCTGCACTGCACTGGATGAAACAAAAGGGGGCCATTCCCTACGCGTATACGGCCAATCTCGGCCAGCCCGATGAAACCGACTATGACGAGATCCCGCGCAAGGCGCTGCAGTACGGCGCCCAGGCAGCACGCCTGGTCGACTGCCGCAGCCAGTTGGCCTCCGAAGGCATTGCCGCCCTGCAGAGCGGCGCTTTCCACATCTCCACAGCAGGGGTGACCTACTTCAACACCACCCCGCTTGGGCGAGCGGTAACCGGCACCATGCTGGTCGCGGCGATGAAGGAAGACGACGTGAACATTTGGGGTGACGGCAGCACGTTCAAGGGCAACGACATCGAGCGCTTCTATCGCTACGGCCTGCTAACCAATCCATCTCTCAAAATCTATAAGCCCTGGCTTGATCAATTGTTCATTGACGAGTTGGGTGGGCGCGCCGAGATGTCGGCTTTCATGACCAAATCCGGCTTTGGCTACAAGATGTCGGCGGAGAAAGCCTACTCAACAGACTCCAACATGCTGGGCGCCACGCACGAAGCGAAGGATCTGGAGCAGTTGAGCAGCGGCATCAAAATCGTCAACCCGATCATGGGTGTGGCTTTCTGGAAAGACGAAGTCACCGTGGCGCGCGAGGAAGTCACGCTGCGCTTTGAAGAAGGCCGACCGGTCGCATTGAACGGCGTCGAGTACGACGATCTGGTATCACTGATCATGGAAGCAAACCGCATTGGCGGGCGCCATGGTCTGGGCATGAGCGACCAGATCGAAAACCGCATCATCGAGGCCAAGAGCCGCGGTATCTACGAGGCCCCCGGTCTGGCGCTGCTGTTCATCGCTTACGAGCGATTGATCACCGGCATCCACAACGAGGACACGATCGAGCAGTACCGAGACAACGGCCGCAAGCTCGGCCGTCTGTTGTACCAGGGCCGCTGGTTTGACCCGCAGGCCATCATGCTGCGCGAGACAGCGCAGCGATGGGTGGCGAGTGCCGTCACGGGTGAAGTGAGCCTGGAATTGCGGCGTGGCAACGATTACTCGATTCTGAACACCACTTCACCCAACCTGACTTATGCAGCCGAACGCCTGAGCATGGAGAAGGTGGAAGACGCACCCTTCTCGCCAGCCGACCGGATCGGCCAACTCACCATGCGCAACCTCGACATCGTGGATACGCGCGCCAAACTGGGCATCTATGCACAAAGCGGCTTGCTGTCGCTGGGCAAGGATGGAGACTTCCTGAAGCTCGGCGGCGCAGCGACCGAGTAGTTCGGCTTCGCCTGATTGGCGAACACAGGTGGGATCTGGCTGGTCGGGAGACAGCCGCGGAGCCGAGTGCCCCGCCAGCCTGATCCTCCCCGCAAGCTGTTCGAGGATGGACATTTCATCATTTCGGGAATGTTCCCTAACTACCGGCTTGATGAAGCGTGACAGCAATGCGCTGACGCCCGAAGTTTCCGACCTGCGCATCAAAGCGGCCAGCCAACGCAGCACCGCAGTTCGTGCATTGTCCTTGAGGATTGATCCGGTATTGGTTGATCAGGTACCAGTCGCGCACAATCAGCGGTGCGTGGCAATTCGCGCAATAGGTGGTATCGCCCGCCTCATAGCGCACATTGCCGGTATAAACGAAGTGCAGTCCATCCTGCAGCGCGATGTTGCGCGCCCTGACCAGTGTCGCCAACGGCGTGGCGCTCACATCGGGCATCTTGTAGTCCGGGTGAAAGGCCGAGAAATGCAGCGGCACATCGCTTCCCAGATGCCGAGCGATCCAGCGACACATGGCGCTGATCTCAGGGTCCGAATCGTTATAGCCCGGAATCAGCAAGGTGGTGATTTCAAACCAGACGCGCGTCTCGCGCCGCAAGTAGATCAGGGTATCCAGCACCGGCTGCAGATGCGCGCCGGTGAGCTTGACGTAGAAATCTTCGGTGAAGGCTTTCAGGTCGACGTTGGCAGCGTCCATCCTGCTGAAAAAATCGCGCCGCGCCTGCTCGTGCATATAGCCCGCGGTCACGGCCACCGTCTGAACGCCCTGCGCGTGGCAGGCATCGGCCACATCCATCGCATACTCGGCAAAAATGACGGGGTCGTTGTAGGTGAAGGCAACACTCTTGCAACCGTGTTGCGTGGCGGCATCGGCAATCGTTTCGGGCGATGCCTGATCCATCAGCCGGTCCATGTCGCGCGACTTGCTGATGTCCCAGTTCTGGCAGAACTTGCAGTTCAGGTTGCAGCCGGCCGTGCCGAAGGACAGGACGCTGCTGCCGGGATAGAACTGGTTCAGCGGCTTTTTCTCGATCGGATCGATGCAAAAGCCCGAAGACCGGCCGTAGGTGGTCAGGATCATTTGCTCGCCCTGACGCGCGCGCGCAAAGCAGGCACCGCGCTGGCCTTCATGCAGCTTGCAGTCGCGCGGGCACAGGTCGCACTGGATGCGCCCATCCTCATGCTGATGCCAGTAGCGCGCCGGGTAAGCAGGTGGCTGCGTCATGCCGGCAAGGCTTCCTGCCACTTCGTCACACTGTAGCGTTGCAGCCGGACGGCAGGATCCCAGAAATCGGCTGCCAGACCGGCCTTGCGCTTGAGTTGCGCCATGAACTCTGCTGCGTCTGGCAACTGTTCCCAGACTTGCGGCAGGAAAGTGCTGCGATGCCGGCCGGACGAAAGCACGATGCCATCGATGCCAGGGCGCAGTTGCGCCAGCGCATCGGCTTCGCTGGCAAAATGCATTTCCTGCAGAGGCGAGAGCAAGGACACTTCGACGCGGGTCAGCGCAAGTTCGCCCGGTGTCAAAGGCGCAAAGCGCGGATCCTGCAGCGCGGCGGCAACAGCGTTGGCCTTGACATCGGCCAGCAGCGAGCGCCGCGCTTCCAGCGAGCCAATGCAGCCACGCAGTTGCCCGCGCTGCGTCAGCGTGACAAAGCAGGCGCCGGGCTCCTGCAAGCACGACGCATCCTCAGGCGCCTGAGCGTCAAGGCCCAGCGCGCCGGCGATGGCGGCACGTGCAATCGGCAGCAGGAGTTCGTCGACCGACGGTTCGACAAAGGCGAAGGACGCATAGCCGACCACCCGTGTTTTGTCACCCGCGCTGTCGCCGGAGTTGCACAGACCCAGCAGTTCCGGCCTCAAGCCATGCCGGCGCGCCGCCAGCAGCAATCCGTTGACCAGTGTTGCGCCACAGGCCTGCTGGTGCGTGATGGCGCTCTGGAAGTTCATGATCTGTTGCGCAGTCTGTCGGTCTATCGCCTGCGCCTGGGCGTAGGACAAGAAGTGCGACAGGTCGGAACTGACCACGATCAGCGTCTCCTCACCGCCCCAGAGCGTCTCCAGCACTTCTGCCACTTCCGTCGCGCTTGCGTCACCGACGGCCAAGGGCAGCAATGTGAAATCCTTCAGCACCGATTGCAGAAAGGGCAAATGCACTTCCAGCGAATGTTCCTGCGCGTGTGCTGCCGCACTGACGACGACTTGAGGCATCGAGGCAATGGCCGAACGCGCCTGCTGGTCAATTTCAATTTCTCCCAGCGCTGTGGCAAAGAAGTCGGCATCTGGCAGTGCCAACCCGCGAACCGGTACCCTGTGCACCGGCCCGAGCAGGACCACACGCCGGATGCTGTCCCGAAGCTTGAAGAGTCGCCCATAGGCCAGAGCCGCCGTAGCGCCGCTGTAGATATAGCCGGCATGCGGCACGATAAGGGCCTTGGGGCTGGGTGCGTCGGCCGGCGGCTTGTTCACGGCCAGCAACGCCAGCACATCCTGCGTCAGGGTCTGCTGCTCTGCTGGATAGAAGGCGCCGGCAACAGCGGGTGAGCGAACCTTGTGCATGGATACCTCCAGGGCATTGAATCTTTGCTACAGTGCAGCGGGTGATCTGCGATTTGAACACTTTACCTTGATTGAGCCCCTCAGAACAGCCGATGGTCTGGACCTGCGCGCATTGATCGCCATCCTGCTCGGTGTGGCACTGGCATCGCTGGATACCGCCATTGCCAATACCGCCCTGCCCGCGATTGCCGCCGATCTGCAGGCCTCACCGGCCGCCTCGATCTGGGTCATCAATGCCTATCAACTTGCCATTGTCGCCACCCTGCTGCCCTTTGCCGCGCTCGGTGATCTGTTAGGGCCACGGCGCGTCTTTCTGGCCGGCCTGGCCTTTTTCACCGTCGCGTCGCTGGGATGCGCTTTCGCCAGCACGCTGCCCGCACTGGCTGGCGCGCGCGCCTTGCAAGGGATTGGCGCTAGCGGCGTCATGAGTGTCAACATCGCGCTGATCCGACTCATCTTCCCGGCGACACGGCTGGGGCGCGGTGTTGGCCTGAACGCGCTGGTGGTCGGCGTGTCGTTTGCGCTCGGTCCGACCATCGCCTCGCTGCTTTTGTCGGTGGCAAGTTGGCCCTGGCTGTTTGCCATCAACGTGCCCCTGGGCATGCTGGCGCTGGCCTTTGCGTTACCGGCCTTGCCGCACTCGGCCACGCGCGGTCATCGCTTTGACTGGCTGACGGCCGTGCTGACGGCACTGAGCTTTGCCGCCCTGGTGCTGGCGCTGGGTGCCGCGGCGCAGGGGGAGTCGATTTCCATGGCGCTGCTGGCACTCGGCGTGGCTGTGGTGGCAGTCGGCCTGCTGCTCTGGCGTCAAGCCGGCCACCCGGCGCCCATGCTGCCGGTTGATCTGCTGCGCCGCCCGCTGTTTGCGCTCTCCGCCGTCACATCCATGACCTCTTTCACGACCCAGGGTCTGGCCTTCGTCGCTCTGCCTTTCTATTTCGAAGAGGTACTACGTCGCAACCCGATCGAAACCGGTTTTCTGATGACGCCCTGGCCCATCGTGGTGGCACTGGCAGCACCCATTGCCGGGCGCCTTTCAGACCGCTACCCGCCCGGCTTGCTGGGCGGCTTCGGACTGCTGCTGCTGAGTGCCGGTCTCCTGACTTTTGCTCTATTGACCAGCCATCCCTCAGCCAGCGTCATCGTGCTTTGCATGGCGCTGTGCGGCGCCGGCTTTGGTTTGTTCCAGGCGCCCAATATGAAAGCACTGATGTCGAGTGCACCACCCGAGCGCAGCGGGGGTGCCAGTGGCGTCATCGCGATGGCCAGGCTGCTCGGTCAAACCACCGGCGCGGCGCTGGTTGCACTGTGCTTTGGTCTGTCCGGCGCGCGCGGCCCGGTGCTGGCTCTGGGTCTGGCGGCCGGCTTTGCTGCCTTGGCGTCGTTCACAAGTTTTGCCCGGCTTTGGGCCAGGTAATCCAAGCCTGGGGCAAACGGGCTAACATGCGCCAGCCCGACGCCACACCCCAACCCGAAGAAGTCCTCAACCCATGTCTTTTCAAGAACTCTACCAAAGAAAACGCGCCACCCCGGAAGATGCAATCAAGCTAATCAGAAACGGGGACTTTGTCATCGTTCCAACGGGTGTCGGCGAGCCGCCGACCTTGCTGACTGCCTTGTCCGAGCAGCGTCGCAGCCTGCAGGATGTGAAGGTGGCGCAGATCCTGGCAGTGCGCAAGTATGGCTATTTCGACCCGGAGACCGTGCAGCACGTGCGCCATGTGGCCTTCTTCTTTGGCGGCGCCTCGCGCGCAGGCGGACAAGCCGGCTGGCTCGATTTCATACCCTGCAGTTTCTCCGACATTCCGGTCATGATTGAACGCGATCAGATCCCGGCCAACCTTGTATTCTCGATGGCCTCCACCATGGATGAGCATGGCTACTTTTCTCTTAGCCTGGGCGCAGACTACACGATGGCGGCAGTGGCCAAAGCGCGCGCCATCGTGCTTGAAGTTAATCCGAACGTGCCATTCGCCAATGGCAATTGCCTGGTCCACATTTCCCAGGTGACGGCCCTGGTTGAAAGCAGTGAAGCGGTGACGGAAGTCGGTCTGCCCAAGATCGGGCCGGTGCAGGAAGCGATCGGAAAGTACGTTGCCGACATGATCGACGACGGTTCGACGCTGCAGATTGGTTATGGCGGCATTCCCGACGCGGTGGTGATGCAGTTGACCGCCAAGCATGACCTTGGCATCCATACCGAGATGATTGGCGACGGCATCCTGACCCTGGTTGAAAGCGGCGCCGTGACGAACCGCAAGAAGTCCTTCATGCCAGGCAAAATGATCGCAACCTTTGCCCTGGGTTCGAAGAAGCTCTACCAGTTCATGCAGCGCAACCCGGCCCTTGAAATGCACCCGGCCAACTTTACCAATGACCCTTATGTGGCGGCGCAGAACGACAAACTGATCGCCATCAATGCCACGCTGCAAATCGATCTGCTGGGACAGTGTGGCTCGGAAAGCCTGGCCCATCTGCCCTACTCCGGCACCGGCGGACAACTCGACTTTGTGCGCGCTGCCAACCGTTCGCGCGGCGGCAAAGCCTTCATTGTGTTGCCCTCGACCGCGAAGAATGACAGCCTGACGCGCATCGTTCCGAGCCTCTCTCCGGCAACCCATGTGACCACCGGCAAGAACGACATCAACTATGTTGTCACCGAGTTTGGCGTGGCCCAACTGCGCGGCAAGTCCGCCAAGCAGCGTGCCCGTGAGATGATCGCGATTGCGCACCCAGACTTCCGCGCACAGTTGACCGAAGGCGCCAGGCAGTTGCAACTGCTTTGAGCACCGCGCGAAGTGCGCCAGCACTTGAATTGGCGCCGAATGGCACAACTTCCACCGGGCGACTCCTTTCCTCTTAACTTCTCAGGGCATGACCAATATGAACCGAACGATCATACAAAACCTTGGCAGATGGTTGCTGGTCAGCGCGCTGCTGGCCTTCGGCCTGGCGATGGCGCAATCAGAACCGACGCTGGGTCAGATTTACGAGGCCGCCCAGAACGGGCGCGTAGAGCAGGCTCAAACCATGATGCAGCAGGTGCTGGTGGCCCATCCGGGCAGCGGCAAGGCACATTTCGTGCAGGCCGAACTATTTGCACGCCAGGGCAAGCTGGGCCTGGCGCGCGAATCTTTGGCCACGGCCGAAAAGCTGGCACCGGGACTGCCCTCCATCAAGCCCGAAGCGCTGCAAAGCCTGCGCACGCAACTCGCTGCCAGGGCCACACCACCGCCTGCCAACAGCGCTGTGCAGCACCGTCCTGCGGCTGCGGTGACACAAGACACTGCTCCGGCCTCCTCCTTCCCCTGGGGACTGGCGCTGGCGCTTGGCGGTACCGCCATCGGCCTGGCGATCTTCCTGACGCGCAGAAAGCCTGCGCCGGTCTATGAGCAACAGCCTCAGCAGTATGCCAATCAGGGCGCCAGTGGCTTGACTGGTCCTCAGGGATTCGGCGCGAGCAACTCGGTAGCCCCGGGAATGATGCAACAGCCGATGCAACAACCCTATGGTCAGCCAGCCGGCAGCGGCCTGGGCGGCAAGATCATGGGTGGCGTGGCTACCGGTCTGGCCGTCGGTGCCGGCGTGATGGCAGCGCAGGCAATTGGTCGCACGCTGACCGGCAATCATGATCAGGGTGCCAGACCACCAGACACACTTGCCAACAACGACTACCAGAACAACAACAGCAATCCGGACATGGGCGGTGAGAATTTCGGCGTGAATGACGCCGCCTCCTGGGATGATGCTGGCGGCGGCGACGTTGGCGGAGCTGACTGGGACAACTGAACACGCAGGGCGTGTCCGAAGATCGTTCCTGCATCTCTGATAGCATTCGGGGTCGAAAACGGGGTCACAGAACCCCGACCAGCCACAGGAAAATCATGAAGACAGTCTCGTCCTTGTTCACTCTTTTTTTCGGCCTTTCACTGGCATTTGTTGCCGGCTGCGGTGGAAAGACTGATGGCGCAGGAGCGGCCGGCGCTGCCAGTGCACCTGCCAGCGGAGCTTCGGCCACCGCGACGGCGGTCGCCGTGAGCACGGTGAAGGCACTGAAGCGCGACCTGCCGGTGCTGTTCAACGCCAACGGAAGCGTCACCGCGCTGACCAGCGTGGATGTCAGACCCCAGGTTAGCAGCGTCGTCACAAAGGTACATTTCCGCGAAGGCCAGTTTGTCAGGGCCGGTGAGCTGCTATTTACGCTTGATGCGCGCAGCGACGAGGCCAACGTTGCCAAGGCTCAGGCGCAACTGGCCAAGGACAAGGCAGCGCTCGATGATGCACAGCGGCAGGCGGCGCGCTCGCGCCAGTTGCTGGCGCAGAATTTCATTTCGCAGGGAGCACTGGATACCAGCATCACCCAGGTCGATGCGCTGCTGGCGACACTGGCGGCGGATCAGGCGGCGCTTGACGCCAGCCGGGTTGCGCTCTCCTACTCCCGCATCAGCGCACCCCATGCCGGACGCGCCGGTGCGGTCAACGTGTATCCAGGCAGCGCTGTTCAAGCCAACCTGACCTCACTGGTGACGATCACGCAGCTTGACCCGATTGCCGTGTCCTTCAACCTGCCGCAGCGCAATTTGCCAGACGCCATGTCCTCACTCAAGGACGGCGGCGCGGTCGTGACGGCGACCCTGGCGGATGGCGCCGGTACGTTCAGCGGGCGCCTCAAGTTTGTCGACAACACGGTCGATGCCGGTTCTGGCACGCTCAAAGTCAAGGCCGTCTTTGACAACCATGAAGGCAAGCTTTGGCCCGGTGCCTTTGTTGAAGTGTCTCAGACAGTGAGTGTCCTGAAGGACGCTGTGGTGATACCACAGGCGTCCATCATTCAGGGCGCGCGCGGCACCATCGTTTATGTCGTGGAAGCGGGCAAGGCGGCGATGAAGCCGGTGAAGGTTCTGTACGCACAGGACAACGATGCAGCGGTGACGGGCGTCAAAGTAGGCGATCAAATTGTGCTCGATGGCAGGCAGAACCTGCGCCCTGGCGTGCCGGTGCTTGAGCGCGCCCGGGAGGCTGCTTCCGCAGCGTCTGGCGCAAAACGCGCGGCCACGCCATGAATATTTCCGAAATCTTCATCCGTCGTCCGGTGATGACAGTGCTGCTCAATCTGGCTGTGGTGCTGGCAGGCATCATAGGCTTTCGCAGCATCCCGGTAGCAGCCTTGCCCAGCTACGACACCCCCGTCATCAATGTCTTTGCGGCGCTTGCCGGCGCCAACCCTGAGACCATGGCCAGTTCGGTGGCGCTGCAGCTTGAGAAGCAGTTCCAGACAGTGCCTGGCCTCAAGACCATCAGTTCCACCAGCACACTGGGCAGCACCTCGCTGACACTGGAATTTGAAGAAGGTCGCAACATCGACGCGGCCGCAGTCGATGTCCAGGCAGCGCTGTTGCGCGCACAGCGCTCGCTGCCGGTGGAGATGACGACGACGCCGGCCTACCGCAAGGTCAACCCGGCCGACGCGCCCGTACTGCTGCTGGCCCTGACCTCGCCGTCGTTGACGCCGTCAGACCTGCAGGATTACGCGGAGCATCTGATCTCTCCCACCCTGTCGACGATTGACGGCGTCGCACAGGTCAATGTCTTCGGTTCCAAGCGCTATGCGGTGCGCGTGCGCGTGCAGCCCGACGCGCTGGCGGCGCGCAATATCGGGCTGGACGAACTGAGCGCGGCGCTGCGTGCTGCGAACGTCAACACGCCGGTCGGCACCTTTGAGGGCCAGCGCCAGATGCTGACGCTGCAAGCCAATCGGCAGCTGAAGAACGCCGCCGACTTTGCCGATCTGATTGTCAGCAACCGGGGCGGCAATCCGGTGCGCCTGAAGGATGTTGCACGCGTTGAAGACTCGCTGGAAACACTCAAGAGCTGGGCCACACTGAACGGAGAAAACTCCATCACGATTGCGATCCTGCGCCAGCCCGGCGCCAACACCGTGCGTGTGGTTGATGCGGTTCGTGCGACGCTGCCAAAGCTGCAAAGCCAGATGCCGCAATCGGTCACCATGACGCCGGTGAATGACCGCTCGGTCTCGGTGCGCGACGCGCTGCACGACGTCAGCCTGACTTTGCTGGGAACCATTGCATTGGTGGTGCTGGTGATCTTTTTGTTCCTGCGCCGTTTTGTAGCCACCATCATTCCTACGCTTTCGCTACCGGTTTCGCTGATCGGCGCGGTGGCCCTGCTGTGGGGCTTCTCCTACAGCCTGGACAATATTTCGCTGCTCGGTCTGACCTTGGCCGTTGGGCTGGTGGTGGACGACGCCATCGTGGTGCTGGAAAACATCATCCGCCATGTCGAAAACGGTGTGCCACCCTTCTCGGCAGCGATGCGCGGTGCACGGGAAGTGGGTTTCACCATCATTGCCATTTCGACGTCGCTGATCGCGGTTTTTATTCCGATCTTCTTCATGCCGGGCGTGATCGGACTCTTGTTCCACGAATTTGCCGTCGTGGTCGCGCTGGCAATTGTGGTCTCGGCCTTTGTGTCTCTGACTCTGGTGCCAATGCTGGCAAGCCGCTTCCTGACCGACGAAGCACACAAGAAGCCGCCGGGGCCGCTGGTGCACTCCTTTGAGCGCGGTTTTGACATCGTGCTGGCGCTCTACACGCGCCTGCTCGACAAGGCACTGTCCCACCGCAAACTGGTGCTGCTGGTGGCGCTCGCCACTTTTGCCGCGACCGCTTGGCTGATGATCATCATCCCGAAGGGGTTTTTCCCGGAAGAAGACATTGGGCAGATTCAGGTGTCGACCGAAGCGGCTGAAGACACGTCCTTCCCGGAAATGGTGCGACTGCAGGAACGCGTGGCTGGCATCATCCGCGCTGACGCCAACGTCGCGGCTGTCAGCTCCTTCAATGGCGGCAGCGGCGCGCAGAATTCGGGACGCATGTTCATCAGCCTGAAGCCGGCCAGCGAGCGCCAGGCGATGAAGACCGTCGTGGAAGGTTTGCGTCGCAAGCTGCGCAACGTGGCCGGTATCGCCGTCTTCATGCGCCCGATCCAGAACCTGCAGCTCGGTGGCCGCCAGAGCAAGGCGCGCTACCAGTACATTCTGCAAAGCGTTCGCGCCGACGAGTTGAGTGGCTGGGCCACCAAGCTGCAGGAAAAACTGCGCGCCGACGATATGTTTCGTGATGTTACCAGCGATGTGCAACTCAGCGGCTTGCAGGCGCAGCTCAAGATAGACCGCGATCGCGCCAACTCGCTGGGCGTCTCGATGGATGCGATTCGCAGCGCGCTTTTCAGCGCCTTTGGCGAGCGCCAGGTATCCACCATCTTCCTGCCGACCGATAGCTATCAGGTGATCATGGAAGTTGCCCCCGACGCCAAGCAGGACGAGCAGGCGCTGAGTGGCATTTATGTGCGCTCCTCGACCGGCGTGCTGGTTCCCCTGTCGAGCTTCACGACGGTAGAGCGCACCGTCGGCCCCACCGCCATCAACCACGCTGGACAACTGCAGGCGGTCACGGTGTCGTTCAATCTGGCACCCAGTGCGGCCTTGGGCGATGCCACCGCCAAGATTGATTCATTGCGCGAAGCCATTCAAATGCCGCCTTCCATCATTGCCAGCTATGGCGGCGATGCCGCCGTGTTCAAGAGCTCGCAAGGCAGTCAGGCGATTCTGATTATTGCCGCGCTGCTGGTGATTTATGTGCTGCTGGGCGTGCTTTATGAAAGCTACATCCACCCGATCACCATTCTGGCCGGTCTGCCGTCCGCGGCCGTCGGAGCCCTCGCAACCTTGATGGCCTTCGGCCAGGACCTGACGCTGATCGCCACCATCGGCATCGTGCTGCTGATCGGCATCGTCAAGAAGAACGCCATCATGATGATTGACTTTGCGCTCGATGCGCAGCGCCACCAGGGCATGACGCCGGCAGTGGCCATCCGCGAGGCCTGCATCCTGCGCTTTCGCCCCATCATGATGACGACGCTGGCCGCGCTAATGGGCGCTGTGCCGATTGCCATCGGCATCGGTGCCGGCGCCGAACTACGCCAGCCGCTGGGTCTGGCCGTCGTCGGCGGCCTGGTGTTTTCGCAGGCCATCACGCTCTTCATCACGCCCGTCATCTATCTGGCGCTGGACCGGTTCAGCGGACATGGACCGGTATTGACAGCCGAAGAGGTCAGCCCGGTCTGACAGGCGGGTGGGGCACTCAGCTCCGCGGCTACTTTTTCCCCACTCACTCACCCCCGCCTCTCTCCCGCCCGGCCGGGCGGAAGAGAGGAGCCAACAGCCCTATTTGGCCGCGTGTGAAAGCATCGCAGTGCATCGCGTTTGATGACGCAAGACTGGTGTCGTCCCCCAGTAACTCGACAACTGTTTGCTCGGAAAATCAGGCGGATTGGTATTCGAAATACGCAAGCCAAGGCTGCACGCCGCCGAGGGCGCCGCAGTGGGTGATGCAGCGAAATCAAGGAGGAGCCCGCAGGGCGGGGGACATTCGCGGAATCATCCACTGCGGCGCCCTCGGCCGACTATGCCTGCGAGACCGGGTAGCCTCACAGTGCGGCGACTAAAATTGCGATTCCCTCCCGAAAGTCGACGACTCCATGCCACGCCAACTCTTTGTCACCACCGCCCTGCCCTACGCCAACGGCAACTTCCACATCGGTCACATCATGGAGTACATCCAGGCCGACATCTGGGTGCGCTACCAGCGAATGATGGGCAACGCGGTGCACTTTGTCTGCGCAGACGACTGCCATGGCGCACCGATCATGATTGCCGCCGAAAAGGCCGGTAAAACGCCGCAGCAGTTTGTGGCTGATATTGCATCGGGCCGCAAGCCTTATCTGGACGGGTTTCACATCAGCTTTGACAATTGGCATTCGACCGACGGCGTGGAAAACCATGAGCTGGCGCAGGCAATCTACCGCGACCTGAAGGCCACGGGTCTGATTTCAACACGCGTCATCGCACAGTTCTTCGACGCAGAAAAAAACATGTTCCTGCCGGACCGCTTCATCAAGGGCGAATGCCCGAAATGCGGGGCCAAGGACCAGTATGGCGACAACTGCGAGGAATGCGGTGCTGTCTACAGCCCGACCGATCTGAAGAATCCCTACTCGGCGCTGTCCGGCGCAACACCGGTTCTGCGCGACTCCGAGCACTACTTCTTCAAACTGTCGGACCCACGCTGCGCCGAGTACCTGGAGAAATGGACGCAGGGCAGCAACCCGCGCGGCCAGACGCACCTGCAGAGCGAGGTCTATAACAAAATCAAGGAATGGCTGCTGCCCGACGAGACCGGCAAGCGCGACCTGGGCGACTGGGACATCAGCCGCGACGCGCCCTACTTTGGCATCGAGATCCCGGATGCGCCGGGCAAGTACTTCTATGTCTGGCTGGATGCGCCCATCGGCTACCTCGCATCGCTGAAAAATTACCTTGGCAAGACCGGCGTCGACTATGCTGCCTTCATGGCCAATCCGGCAACCGAGCAGTACCACTTCATCGGCAAGGACATCATCACCTTTCATACCCTGTTCTGGCCGGCGCTGCTGCATTTCAGTGGACGCAAGGTGCCCGATGCGGTCTTTGTACATGGCTTTCTGACGGTCAACGCCGAGAAGATGAGCAAGAGCCGGGGCACCGGCCTGGACCCGCTCAAGTACCTGAGCTTGGGAATGAACCCGCAGTGGCTACGTTACTACCTGGCCACCAAGCTCAACGCCCGCAATGAAGACGTGGAATTCAACCCGGAGGACTTCATGGCCCGGGTCAACAGCGATCTGGTGGGCAAGTACATCAACATTGCGAGCCGCGCTGCCGGCTTCATCAGCAAACGTTTTGACGGCAAGCTCGGTACGGCTTCGGCTGATGGCGCAGCCCTTCTGACATTGCTGCGCAACGCGCAAAGCGGCATCGAGGAACTCTACGAGGACCGCGAATACGCCAAGGCACTGCGCGAGACCATGCTGCTGGCCGACCGCGTGAATGCCTATGTGGACGCCAACAAGCCCTGGGAACTGGCCAAGCAGGAGGGCATGGAGGCGCGCCTGCACGACGTCTGCACTGTCTGCATTGAAGCTTTTACCGTGCTAACCGGCTACCTGAAGCCGGTGCTGCCGGAACTGGCCGCGCAGGTCGAGACTTTTCTGGGCATCGACCCCCTGGCCTTCGGCAGACCCAACCAGGCACTGGGCGCCGGCCACCGCATTGGCAACTACCAGCACCTGATGCAGCGCGTTGACGTGAAGCAACTCGAAGCCCTGTTTGAAGCGCCTGCCACTGCCGAACCTGAAAAGCCCCTGCCTGGTGGCGAGGCCATCAGCCCGACCATTGGCATCGAGGACTTCAGCAAGCTTGACCTGCGTATTGCCAGAATTGTGAACTGTGAGGCTGTGGAGGGTTCCAGCAAACTGCTGCGCCTGACACTCGATGCGGGTGAGGGAAAGACGCGCAATGTTTTCAGCGGCATCGCCAGCGCCTACAGCCCAGCGCAGTTGATCGGCAAGTTCACCGTCCTGGTGGCCAATCTGGCGCCACGCAAGATGAAGTTTGGTGTCAGTGAGGGCATGGTTCTGGCTGCCAGCCACGCCGATGAAAAGTCGAACCCCGGCATTTATGTGGTGGAGCCCCTTGCCGGAGCGCAACCCGGCATGCGCGTTCGCTGATGCTGAAAATTGAATTTCGTCCAAGACTGCTTGAGGCGATGCAGGGCTATAGCCGCGCGCGCCTGGTGCGAGACATAGGTGCCGGTCTTACGGTCGGTGTGGTTGCATTGCCGCTGGCCATGGCCTTTGCCATTGCCAGCGGACTCAAACCAGAAGCCGGCATCTTTACCGCCATCATCGCCGGCTTTCTGGTTTCCGCCTTGGGCGGCAGCAAGGTCCAGATTGGCGGCCCGGCCGGCGCCTTCATCGTCATCGTCTACGGCATCGTGCAACGCTACGGCCTGGGCAACCTGATCATCGCCACCGCCATGTCGGGTGTGCTGCTGTTTCTGATGGGGCTGCTCAAGCTCGGAACCTTGATCCGCTTCATACCAATCTCGGTCGTGATCGGCTTTACCAACGGCATTGCGGTGCTCATCGGCCTGTCCCAGCTCAAGGACTTTCTGGGTTTGCAGGTGAAGGTGATGCCTGCCGATTTCTTTGGCATCCTTTGGACCATTGGCAAGAACCTGGACAGCCTCAACACGCAATCCTTTCTGCTGGCTGCGACGTCGCTGGCCATCATCATTCTGTGGCAGTTCCTGATGCCCAAGATCGGCAGCGCGCAGTTCGTCGGCAAGCTGACGCCTATTCCGGGCTCGATTGTGGCGCTGGTACTGGCCACGGTAGCCGTGTCCGTACTCGGATTGCAGGTCGACACGATTGGCAGCCGCTTTGGCGGCATCCCCAGTTCTCTTCCTTCCTTCCAGTTGCCGGACTTCAGTTGGGAAACGGCGAAATTTCTGGTGATTCCGACGACCACCTTGGCACTGCTCGGATCGATCGAGTCCCTGCTTTGTGCGCGCGTGGCCGACGGCATGATCGACGACCGCCACAATCCGAACCAAGAGCTTATGGCGCAAGGCATAGCCAACTTCATCTGCCCATTTTTTGGCGGCATGCCAGCCACCGGAACCATTGCCCGCACCGTCACCAACATCAAGAATGGTGGCAGCAGTCCGATAGCCGGCATGGTGCATGCCATCACCCTGCTGCTGGTGATATTGATTGCTGCGCCGCTGGCCAAGGATGTGCCGCTGGCCTGCCTGTCGGCGATCCTGATGTTTGTCGCCTGGAACATGGGCGAGTGGCGCGAGTTCGTCCATCTGCGTCAGTACCGCATGCCTTACCGCGTCACCTTGCTGGCGGTCTTCTTCCTGACCGTGGTTTTTGATCTGACGGTGGCGGTCGAAGTCGGTCTGGTGGCAGCCTGCCTGACCTTCATTTACCGCATCTCCAGTCTGTCGCGATGCGAGGAAGTGGCGGCGGCAGACTTCCCCGAACTTGCAGGTGTCGCGGGACCCGAGCGAACACTGGCGAGCTACCGACTCTATGGCGCGCTGTTTTTTGGTGCCGTCAAACTGATTGAAGATCTGCAGGACAATTTACCCGCCAAGGTGCTGCTGCTGGATCTGAAAAACCTGCTTTACATCGACTCCTCTGGCGCCGACACCCTGAACGACCTGGCGCGCAGTTGCCGCCAAAGCGGCGTCAGCCTGTTGATCTGCGGGCTTAGCCATCAACCGCAAGACATTGCCAAGCGCAGCGGCTTCGTCGATCAGGTCGGCGCCGGGCAGTTCTACCCGGACCTCGCAGCCGGTGTCAGCGCTGCCGTGAATCTGGCCGCTAAAATAGACGAAAGAGGTCCCATTTCATGAATATCTTCTACCGCCCGAAATACCTGTCAGAAACCACCCAGTTCCTCAACGAACTCAAGGCCAAAAACCCGCAGATGGCCAGCGGCCAGGTGGAAGGTAGGGCCTTGTTGTGGAACAAGACGCTGGACCGCGATGCCCTGAGCGACTTTCGCGCCGCCAAGGTAGTACAGCAAGCTTACGTCTATCAGACCGCTGCCAAATAAGACCTTGGCAACCCGCGCCCAGGACGGGCTTGATCTTGAACTAATGCCAGAGCTGGCAGGCATGCCGGAGGTGGTGGACCACGTCGCGGTGGCGCGCCTGTACGGCGAACCGCTCTTTTCCATGCCGCACGATCTGTACATCCCGCCGGATGCGCTGGAAGTGTTCCTGGAAGCTTTTGAAGGCCCACTGGACCTGCTGCTTTACCTCATCCGCAAGCAGAACTTCAACATTCTTGACATCCCGATGGCTGGCCTGACACGCCAGTACCTGGTCTATGTGGAGGAAATCCGGGGTCGCAATCTGGAACTCGCAGCCGAGTACCTCCTGATGGCCGCGATGTTGATTGAAATCAAGTCTCGCATGCTGCTGCCACCAAAGAGAGTGGCGCCGGGGCAGGAGGCCGAGGATCCGCGCGCCGAGTTGGTGCGCCGCTTGCTCGAGTACGAACGCATCAAGCTGGCCGCCGCCAAGCTCAATGCCTTGCCACAGTTTGGTCGCGATTTCCTGAAGGCTCAGGTCTACATCGAACAGTCACTGCAGCCGCGCTTTCCAGACGTGGATGTGGTTGATCTGAAAGAGGCCTGGGCGGCACTGCTGCAACGTGCCAGGCTGGTGCAGCGCCACAGGATCACGCGCGCCGAACTGTCGGTACGTGAACACATGAGCATGGTGCTGAAAAAGCTGCAGGGCCGGCGCTTTGTTGAATTTGAGGCGTTGTTCGACCCGGCCAAGGGCGCGCCCGTGCTGGTCGTCACCTTCATCGCCCTGCTCGAACTGGCCAAGGAAACGCTGATCGAAATTACACAGGCCGAGGTGTTTGCCCCGATTTACGTCCGGCTCGCCTATTCTCCCGCAGCCTGACGTCCCATCAACAGCGCCACCGCCTGCGACGGTTTGGTTTTCCCGTCCAGTAAATTCACCACCGCTTCGGTAACAGGCATCTCGACGCCGGCGCTGCCAGCTCGCAGCAGCACAGTTCTGGCGCAATGCACACCCTCCGCCACATGACCCAAGGCGGCAAGCACCTGCTGCAATGTCTGCCCCTGGGCCAGGGCCAGACCAACCTGCCGGTTACGCGACAAATCACCCGTGGCTGTCAGCACCAGATCGCCCAGTCCGCTCAACCCCATGAAGGTGTCAGCACGCGCACCCAGCGCTACGCCCAACCGTGTCATCTCGGCAAGGCCCCGCGTGATCAAGGCGGCCCTGGCATTGAGGCCCAGGTTCAAGCCGTCGCACAGGCCGGTGGCAATCGCCAGCACGTTCTTGACCGCACCGCCCACTTCAACCCCGACGATGTCGTCATTGGCATAGACACGCAGTGTCTGGCCGTGAAAGGCGCGCACCATCAGGTCGCGCACGCTGGCCGACGCACTGGCAGCAACCAGGGCGGTCGGTTGAGCCCGTGCCACCTCCAGCGCAAAGCTGGGGCCGCTCAGCACACCGGCCAACAAGCCGGGCGCGACTTGCGCCTGAACCTCATGCGCCAACAAGCCCGGTGATGCTGCACTCGCTGCCTCAAAGCCCTTGCAGAGCCAGATCACCGGTGCGCTGCAGGTCTGAAGTCCGCTCAGCATCGTGCGCAGCCCCGCCATCGGTGTCGCGACAACGACGAGATCCGCCGTCTGAACCAGTGCCGGCACTTCGGCAGCGCCGCCCGGGCTCACGTCCACCCCGGTCGGCAAGAAAATACCTGGCAGATAGCGTGCGTTTTCGCGCTGCGTCTGCAGCGCCCGGGCTTGCACCGGATCACGCGCCCACAGACTCAGGGCGTGCCCAGATCCAGACTGACTCGCTGCATTGACGGCAAGCGCGGTACCCCAGGCACCGGCCCCAAGCACAACAATTTTCATCGTCCGTGAGGTCCGCGAGCCAGCGCTGGATAACGGGGACTTACTGCGCCACGGCAGCCGGTGCCGACTCCACGGCAGCGGCTTGCTGTTGCTGCTGCTGTTGCTCGTACATGGCCTGGAAGTTGATTTCCGCCAGATGCACGGGCGGGAAGCCGCCGCGCTGGATCAGGTCGGCCACATTGCCACGCAGGTAGGGATAAACAATCTGCGGACAGGCAATGCCCATGACTTGACCCATCTGCTCCTGTGGCAGATTGCGGATTTCAAAAATTCCGGCCTGCGTCAGCTCTGCCAGAAAAACCGTCTTGTCCTTGATCTTGGTCTGCACCGTGGCGGTGATGGTCACTTCAAAAATGCCTTCGGCCACGGGGCCGGCGTTGACGCCCAGCTGAATGTCAACAGTGGGTGCCTCCTGCTCAAGCAGGATGGCTGGTGAGTTCGGCTGCTCCAGTGAAGCACCCTTCAGGTAAACGCGTTGAATCTGGAAAATGGGGCCTTGTTGTTCGGACATGGGATTTCTTTCTGGTCAAAAAAAACGCTACGGAAAATTCCGAGCGGAAACGGAAAACGAGACAGATTATCTCAGGCTGCGTTCAGCAGAGGCAGCAGGCCGGCGCGAGCATCCAGTGCCATCAAGTCATCGCAGCCGCCGACATGGGTCTGCCCGATAAAAATCTGCGGCACGGTGCGCCTTCCTGTGAGTTCCATCATCTTCATACGCTGAGCAGGGTCGGTGTCAACGCGAATTTCTTCGAGTTGTTCGACGCCGCGCGCCTTGAGGATCTGTTTGGCCTGCACGCAATAAGGGCAGACGGCCGTGGTGTAAATTTTGACTGGGTTCATATTGGTTGAGGACAGAGCTGAAGATCTGTCCCGCAAAGTTATTAGGCCTTTTCCACCGGCAGATTGGCAGTACGCCAGGCGCTCAGGCCCCCTGCAAGCGACTGCGCATTCTCATAGCCGAGTTTCTTGGCAATAGCCACGGCGCGATTCGAGCGAGCGCCAGACTGGCAAACCAGAATCACCGGCAACGCCTTGTTCTTCACTGCACCGGTCAACTTTTCTTCCAGCTGATTCAGAGGAATATTTCTGGCGCCCCCAACGTGACCCGCAGCAAATTCATTGGCTTCGCAGACATCGATCACCACTGCCCTCTCTCGGTTGATGAGTTGCACTGCGCCCTGTGCCGTCAACCCACCACCGCTGGCACCTTTAAGGATAGGCCAGAACAGCAGGCTGGCCGAGACCAGCGCGACCGACATCAACATCCAGTTGTCGAGAATAAACTTCATTGCTTCTTTCTATTAAGACTTTTGTAAATAATGTCACCCACAAGGCATGATGTTGTCATCCCCGATGAGGAAGCTGTCATCCCGGACTCGATCCGGGATCCAGTGCCACACGACCCCTGGATTGCGGGTCAAGCCCGCAATGACAGATTGTTGGTGACTCTAGCCCAACGGTGTCGTGAATTCCGTAAATATCAATAAATTCCACTTGTTTTCCCATCAATGCCCGAGCATTTTAGAATGAAGCCCTGCGCGATGCCGCCTCACCCTGTTATTCCCCGTTTTAGCCCTGCCAAATCATGTACAAACTTGTTCTCATCCGCCACGGCGAATCGACCTGGAACCTGGACAATCGCTTTACCGGCTGGACCGATGTCGATCTGACTCCCACCGGCATCGCACAGGCCGATCAGGCCGGGCGCCTGCTCAAGGCCGAGGGCTTTGAATTTGACGTTGCCTACACCAGCGTTCTCAAACGCGCCACCCGCACCCTGTGGCATGTGCTCGACGCCATGGACCGTACCTGGCTGCCGGTCGTCAACAGCTGGCGACTGAACGAGCGCCATTACGGCGCCTTGCAGGGGCTGAACAAGGCCGACATGGCCAAACAGTATGGCGACGCCCAGGTGCTGATCTGGCGCCGCAGTTACGATACACCGCCACCCGCACTGGGCCCGGCCGATCCGCGCTGCGAGCGCAGTGACCCGCGCTACGCCAGACTCCAGGCTGCTCAGGTTCCCCTGACCGAATGCCTGAAAGACACGGTGGAGCGCGTCATGCCATTCTGGAACGAGGCCCTGGCGCCCGCCATCAAGGCCGGCAAGCGGGTCGTGGTGGCAGCGCACGGCAACTCGATCCGGGCTCTGGTCAAATACCTGGACAAGATCTCCGACAGTGACATCGTGGGCCTGAACATTCCCAACGGCATACCCCTGGTTTACGAACTCGACGAGCAAATGCAACCCCTTCGTCACTACTACCTGGGCGACGCCGAGGCCGCAGCCAACGCGGCTGCAGCGGTAGCGGCCCAGGGTAAAGCTTGAGTAAACCGGCAACGCGCCGCGCCCAAAACGCCCCAAACGTGTATGCTGGTGCTTTGCTGGACAGATCTATAGCGCTGTTCTCAACCGATTAAAGATTGTTATGGGCCAAAAATTGAAAATTGCGGGTTGGATTTCGCTCGGCGTTCTGGCGGGCGCCATGACGACGGTTTCGCTGCAAACGGTAGCGCGCGCCGCGCTGGCACCACTGCCGCTGGAAGAACTGCAACAACTTGCAGCCGTCTTCGGCATGGTCAAGAGCAATTACGTGGAACCGGTCAATGACAAGAAGCTGATCACGGATGCCATCATCGGCATGGTCTCCAGCCTCGATCCGCATTCGCAGTACCTCGACAAGAAGGCGCTGAAGGAATTCAACGAGGGCACGACCGGCAAGTTTGTCGGCGTCGGCATTGAAATCGCACAGGAAGATGGGTTGATCAAGGTGGTCTCGCCGATCGAGGGCTCACCCGCCTTTCGGGCCGGCATCAAGCCGAACGATCTGATCGTCAAGATCGACGACACACCGGTCAAAGGTCTGCCACTGAACGAGGGCGTCAAGCGCATGCGCGGTGAACCCAACACCAAGGTGCTGCTGTCGATTTACCGCAAGGACGAGAGCCGCACCTTCCCGGTGCTGATCATCCGTGAGGAGATTCGCACGCAATCGGTCCGCAGCAAGGTCATCGAGCCCGGCTACGCCTGGATCAGGTTGAGCCAGTTCCAGGAACGCACGGTGGAAGACTTTGCCCGCAAGATCGAAGAAATTTACAAGCAGGAACCCAAGCTCAAGGGTCTGGTGCTGGATCTGCGCAATGATCCGGGCGGCTACCTCGACGCGGCGGTTGCCGTATCTGCTGCCTTCCTGCCGGAAAACGTGACGGTTGTCTCAGCCAATGGTCAACTGGCGGAAAGCAAGTTTGTGCACAAGGCCTCGGCCGAGTTTTACCATCGTCGGGGTGGCCCGGATCCGCTCAAGCGCCTGCAGGAAGTGACCAAGGGTGCGCTCAAGACCGTGCCGCTGGTGGTACTAGTCAACGAGGGCTCGGCTTCGGCCAGTGAGATCGTGGCTGGCGCGCTACAAGACCACAAACGCGCCACCGTGCTGGGCAATCAGACCTTTGGCAAGGGCTCGGTGCAGACTGCGGTCTGCCTTGATCCGTCGTTCCGCATGGACAACTGCCCGACGGCCGGCCTCAAGCTCACCACCAGCCGTTACTACACGCCCAGCGGCAAATCAATTCAGGCCAAGGGCATCGTTCCCGACGTGATGGTCGATGAGACCGAAGGCGGCAATCTGTTTGCCGCGCTGCGCACGCGCGAAGCCGACCTGGAGAAGCACCTCAATAGCGGTCAGGGCGAAGAGAAGAAGGACGAAGCACGCGAGAAAGCGCGTGAAGAAGCGCGCCTGAAACTGGAGGAAGAGATGAAGAAGCCGCTGGCCGATCGCAGGCTGCCGGAGTTCGGCACCGAGAAGGACTTCCAGTTGGCGCAGGCGATCAATCACTCAAGGGCCAACCGGTACTGGTCAGCAAAACGCTGGTTGAGCGCAAGGAAGAAAAGAAGGAAGAATGAGCGCCGCATGAGGGACGAGCAGCTCCTGCGCTATTCACGCCACATCCTGCTTGACGAGATCGGGATCGAAGGCCAGCAGCGCATTCTCGCCAGCCGTGCCCTGATCATTGGCGCTGGCGGCCTGGGTTCACCGGTGGCCCTGTACCTCGGTTCAGCCGGCGTCGGTCATATCACGGTGGTCGATCATGACGTGGTGGACCTGACCAATCTGCAGCGCCAGGTCGCCCACAATATGGCAAGCATGGGACAGCCCAAGGTGGCATCGATCCAGAGCGCCATCGCAGCCATCAACCCGGAGGTGCAAGTCGAAATCGTGCAGGCACGCGCCGATGCGGCCCTGCTGGACACGCTGGTGGGGCAGGCCGATGTGGTGCTCGATTGCTGTGACAACTTTGCCACGCGTCAGGCGATCAACGCCGCCTGCTTCGAACACCGCAAGCCTCTGGTATCGGGCGCGGCGATCCGCTTCGACGGTCAAATCAGCGTTTACGACGCACGCGACAGCAGTTCACCCTGCTACGCCTGCATTTTTTCACCCGCCACGACCTTTGAAGAAACGCGCTGCGCCACCATGGGTGTCTTCGCACCACTGGTGGGCATCATCGGATCCATGCAAGCCGCCGAAGCGCTCAAACTGCTCAGCAAGACGGGTCAGTCGCTGGCGGGTCGATTGCTGATGCTCGACGGCCGCAGCATGGAATTCAGCGAAGTTCGCATCGCGCGCCAGCCGGACTGCCCGGTCTGCAACGGGCGGCAGTGAGAGTTACTTCTTGCTGGGGTGACAGCTTCCGTGTCGTTTGCGAAACGAGCGTGGCGACTCGGGAATGGCTGCTGCAAAGACACCGCTACGCGACTGGCGCGCCTGGGTTTCTTCCGCCGCGTACAGGCCCGGTCTGCCACGCCAACCGTACGACCAGGCCTGACCAGCGCGCACCATTCGGGCACCCAGATCCTGACCATCGAGCGCAACGGTAGCCAGTCCGCGACCATAGCGATCGTAATAGCTGACCTTGACCGCGACACGTCGCTGCAAGGCGAGTTGCACCAGCAAGTCACGCGCGGCCTTGCCACCGCTCTGACAGATTTCTGGCGCATCGATGCCGAGCAGGCGCAGCTTGCGCGCCGCACCGCCCGTATCGGGCTGTACCCATAGCGTGTCGCCATCGGTGACGTAGCTCACTTGGCCCGTGAAGGTCTCCCGAGCCTGCGCGGTGCTTGCCAGCAACAGTACGAGCAGCAGCGAGCATCTGAAATTCATGGTCCGAATCATCCTGGATTGCCGCGTCGCTGGCGCTCCTCGCAATGACGAAAAAGGGTACCTATGGCTCAGTCTCCCATCACCACACCTTCGCGGCGCGGATCGGCACCGCCAAACCAGCCCGCTGGGGTGCGTTCAATGGCCTGCAAACCACTGGGCAGAAGCACTTCGTTGACGCTGTGGCCCCGTTGTCGCAGGGCCTCAACCGTGCTCGCCGGGAAGCGGCCGGCCTCAAGCAAGGTCGGTCCGTTGTAGGTGCCGAAATTCGGCAGTGCAATGGCCTGCTGGGCATTCAGGCCCCACTGCTGGGTCGCAATCAATGTCTTGGCGGTGTAGTTGATGATGGCGGCACCACCGGGTGAGCCAACCGTCATGCGCACGCGCCCGTCGCGGCGATCGAACACCAGCGACGGGCTCATGCTGGAGCGGGGCCGTTTTCCCGCCTGCACGCGATTCGCGACGGGTCGGCCCTGGGTGTCGCTTGGCAGCATCGAGAAATCGGTCAACTCATTGTTCAGGACAAATCCGCCGGCCAGGCCGGTGCCACCGTCAGACATCACTCGAGAGCCCCAAACCGCCTCAATGGTGGTGGTCATGGCCAGAACCCGGCCCTGCGCATCAACGATGCTGATATGACTGGTCCCGTATTCGGCTTGCTCGGCTTGCGGCGCATAACTGGTGCGAACGGCGCCGGGGTTGCCGGCGCTCGCCTGCTTCATGCTGGTCGGGCCGATCAGTGCGGCGCGCTGACGCAAATAGTCGCTTGCCAGCAGACTGTTCCAATCACCCGCGGGAGCGCCCACAAAAGCCGGATCGCCGACAAATTGCGCACGGTCGGCGAAGGCCAGACGCGATGCTTCGGTGTATTGGTGCAGCCACTGCGGCCCCGGCAGCCCCTGCTGCAATGGCTGTTCAATGGCCGGCGTGTGCTCAAGTATTCCCAGCATTTGCATCACCGCCAGATGGCCAGATGACGGTGGCGGAAAACCACACACGCGCCAGTACTGCTGCCAGTTGGTGCACATGGCCTCACGCTGCACCGGCTGGTAGTTGGCCAGATCAGCCTCGCTAAGGCGCCCCGGGTTGCTGGCGTGGCCTTGCACACGCCGGACGATGTCGCGCGCGACCGCGCCGCGGTAGAAAGCATCTGCGCCAGATTGCGCTATCTGGCGCAACACCTGCGCCATGGCAGGGTTCTTGAGCCGGTATCCGACGGGTTGCGCCGAGCCATCAGCCTGATAGAAAAATTGCCGTGCAATCGGATCGTCGATCAGCTGTTTTTCCTCTTTCAACTGCGTGTGCAGTCGGGGGCTGACGGCAAAGCCCTGCTCGGCCAGTGCGATGGCCGGCTCAAACAGGCTGGCCCAGGGCAACTGCCCATAGGCCTTGTGCGCCTGCTCCAGCATACGCAGGGCACCGGGCACACCAACCGACAGCCCGCCAACGACCGCTTGCTGGAACGGCATCGGTTTGCCATCTCTTTGCAGAAACAGTCTTTCGTCGGCCGCCGCTGGCGCCGTCTCCCGCCCATCCAGCGCCAGCAGTCTCGCGCCGTCCCAATGCAGCAGGAAGGCGCCACCGGCCAGGCCACTGGACTGCGGCTCCACCAGTCCAAGCACCATCTGGACTGCGATGGCCGCATCAACCGCCGACCCGCCGGCCTTGAGAATCTGATAACCGGCATCCGTCGCCAGCGGATTGGCTGCCGCGACAGCGAAATGCGCTGCGGACCACCCCGGCTTGGCGCCCTCAGACGCTGCCGCCATTGCTTGCGCCGGCATCACATAGGCAAAGCGTGAAACTGTGTCAGAGGAAAAAGAGCCACAAGCACTCATCGCTGTGACTGCAATCGTCAATATCAGCAAGCGATAAAGATCCGGCATTCGCATTGGTATCTCCTGTGAGTCTTCGTATTCTGCACAATTGGCGCCAGCGATGGCAAACGCATTCACTTTTGTGCCAGCGACCGACAAAGCGTAGCGCCGTTTCATTGGCAGACAGCCCCAATCACTGCCTGATCACATCTGCTCCCGGAGGCGCATTGAACTCGAATGCTTTGCCAGACAGCACCGGGTTGATCTCGAAGTGGCTGAAGGTCAACACCGAGTGCTGGCCAAAGCTGTCCAGAATTTCCAGCACCACCAACTCAGCGCCTCGCAGTCCGACCCGGATGCTCTGCAAGGCGCTGTCCTTGCCATTTGGCGTGGCAAGGACCCAGTCGATGCCGTCCCTGGTTGGCGCATCGGTTAGCGCGAAAGCGGCCTGCAAGGCGCGCAGATCCGGCGCCGACGCGATCAAGGCTGCTGGCGTCGAGGCAAGCACCTGGGATTGTTTGCGCGCCGTCACCTGATTCAGATCGACGTCGTACAACCACAGTGTCTGACCGTCGGCAACGATGCTCTGCTCAAATGGCTTCCTGTAAGCAAACTTGAAACGGTTCGGTCTGGAAAACTCGAAACTGCCACTTGATGTTTTGCTGCGCGGGGCATCGGCTTCTTTGGCCGGCGCAGTTACCACCTGGACGAAGTCGGCGCGCCCGCTCTTGACGGTGCGCACAAAGACCTCCAGGCTCTGCAGGCCGGAGGCGCCGGCAAAGCCAGCATACGCCAGTGCGCAAAGAACAATGAAGAGTTTCATCACTTCAATTCAATGGTTTGTCATCGAGAGAAA
>SESH01031836.1_pt1 | contig 32823 bp, 21 predicted proteins | sample 3171561 | NCBI WGS metagenome assembly SESH01 (sample SAMN10866947, study PRJNA518727) | freshwater metagenome | biome: subpolar coniferous forest; feature: holomictic lake; material: water; isolation source: holomictic Lake 442 2011 16.5 m and 2014 13 m | place: Canada: near Kenora, Ontario
CAGCTGTTCAGTGATGATGCTTAGCAACTCGGTTTCGTCCTCAACGGCGACAATTAGGGGGCGGGGTTCAGCACACATGGAAGGGAAGTTTGAAGGCTATGCAGACATTTTTACAATTAACCGCTGATATGTCAAAGCCTTGTTGCAGGTCGGTGCGACCAGCCGGAACAGAGATTTCTTGTCATTGCCCTGGCGGAGCCGTTCGCTTTGCCCATGAAAGTCACTCTCGGACTTCTCCAACATGCCTGCACGTCCAGTCCGGCGGAGAATTTGAAGAAAACCCTCGCCCTCACCGTCCAGGCCGCGAAGCGGGGTGCGCAGATCATCTGCACCCAGGAACTCTTCCGCTCGCAGTATTTCTGCCAGAGCGAGGATCATGAATACTTCAAGCTGGCGGAACCAATTCCCGGGCCCAGCACCGCGGCCTTTCAGAAAATCGCCAAGCAGCATCGCGTGGTCATCATTGCCTCGTTGTTTGAGAAACGATCATCGGGGCTCTATCACAACACCGCGGTCGTGATCGACGCGGACGGCAAGCTGCTTGGCATCTACCGCAAGATGCACATTCCGGATGATCCACTGTTCTATGAGAAGTTCTACTTTACCCCCGGTGATACGGGCTTCCGGGCCTGGCAGACCAAGTATGGCAAGATCGGCGTGCTGATCTGCTGGGACCAGTGGTATCCCGAGGGGGCCCGCCTGACGGCCTTGCAGGGGGCGGAGATCCTATTCTATCCCACCGCCATCGGCTGGCATCCCAAGGAAAAAAAGCAGTATGGGGCCGACCAACACGGCGCGTGGGAAATCAGCCATCGGGGCCATGCGGTGGCCAACGGGTGCTACGTGGCCGCCATCAATCGCATCGGGCTGGAAAGGCCGATTGGCGGCGACGGTTTGGAGTTTTGGGGACAAAGTTTTGTCGCAGGCACCAGCGGCCAGATCCTCGCCAAGGCCAGTGTTGATCAGGAGGAAGTACTCCTGGTGCCCGTGGATCTGGCCAAGGTCGATGTCACCCGCACGCATTGGCCTTTCCTCCGGGACCGTCGCATCGATGCGTACGGGGACCTGACAAAACGGTTCATCGACTAGGGAGTGTTTTAAAACCCGCCCAATCCTCATTGCCTGTCATTCTGAACGAAGTGAAGAATCCATGCTTTCGCTCGCACTATGGCCTTCGATGCCGTGGATCCTTCGCTCCGCTCAGGATGACAAACCTGGTTTGAAGACACATCCTAGCTAGCATGCTATTGGAGGGTACGCGTTCCTGCGGGCCTCGGCTCGCGGGGACACGAGCCCTTCAGTTCTGACCCAATGCCAGTGCAAAATTCCAAGCTTTCAACGCCCGCCGCCATGGGATTCCGGATGCCGGCCGAATGGGAACCCCAAGCTGCCGTGTGGCTCTCGTGGCCGCACAATCGGCAAACGTGGCCCGGCCAGTTCCGGCCCATCCCGCGCATCTTTGCCGGTTTTGTGGCCCAGATCAGCCGGTTTGAGTCGGTGCGCATCAACTGTGCGGCTCCGTTGCAAGCGCGCGCCCGGCGCCTTTGCGCGCAGGCCGGGGCTGATCTGAACCGGGTGACTTTCTACAACCATCCCACCAATGATGCCTGGTGCCGCGACCACGGGCCGATCTTTGTCCGGCAGGTCACGTCAGGTGAAGTGGCGGTGACGGACTGGGTGCACAACGCCTGGGGCGGCAAGTATCCGCCCTACAATCTGGACAACCGGATTCCCCCGAGCATCGCCCGGGTGCTGAAAATGCGGCGGTTTGAGAACCTGATGGTGCTCGAGGGCGGTTCGATCGAGGTGAATGGCTGCGGCTCCCTGCTGACCAGTGAGCAGTGCCTCCTTAACCCCAACCGCAATCCGCACCTGTCCCGTGCGCAAATCGAGCAGAACCTGCGGGATTTTCTGGGGATTGCGCAGGTGTTGTGGGTGGGGGAGGGTATTGTCGGTGACGACACGGACGGGCATATCGACGACATGACGCGCTTTTATGCGCCGGATGGCTTCGTCACGGTCATGGAATCGAACCGGCGCGATCCGAACCACAAAATCCTGGCGGAAAATCTTGAGCGATTGAAGGGCATGCGGACGCCGCAGGGCAAGCGATTCAAGATCGTGACCCTCCCGATGCCCAAGCCTTTCGGCTTTCGCGGCCAGCAAGTGCCGGCGAGCTACGCAAATTTTCTGATCATCAACGGCGCCGTGCTGGTGCCGCAGTTCCGGCAGAAACGGCGTGATGCGGAGGCTTGTGCAATCCTTGGCCAGTGCTTCAAGCAGCGGGAGATTATCCCGATTGACTGCTATCACCTCATCTGGGGTCTCGGCACCCTGCATTGTCTCTCACAGCAACAACCGGCCTGACTCCAGCTATCCATTCATGAAAATCATTTACCTGCTCCTCCTGGGGGCGTTGCTCGGTGGCTGCGAATCAATGTCGTCTCGGGTATCGGAACGATTCACCAAGGTCCAACCCCACGCCCGGGTGTATCCGGCCGCACAGCGCCAGGTTTACCTGGCGGCCCAGCAGGCGGTGAAAAGGACCGGGCTGATGCCAGGCCGTTCCTCGGTCGCCAATTGGTCTATCACGGGATACGCGCCGATCCGGTCTGGGGATATCACCCGTGATGCCCGGCAGACGACCATTGAGATCCGCTTGTACGAAACCGAGGAATTGGAAACTCGGGTGGAAGTTTTGGTCTGGGAGCATACCGAAGGTAGTTTTCCGGGCGGAGTGAGCGAGCAGGCCATGGGCGAGCACAGCCTTTATGATGGATATTTCGATGCCTTGCAGCAGGTTCTGGTTGAGAGTGGCGCGGTCAAGCCCGTCGCGAAACCCTGATTTTTCGCTTGCCGGGCATGGGGGGATAGGGGACGTTCGACCCCTTTCGCGGCGTTCTTAGGTCAAGCCGGTGCAGCCGCGGCACTCCCACCGGCTTGTTCAGACAGTCCAACCCTCAACCAATCAGGATCCGCAAGGATCCAAGCCGGAAGGCGGGCGCTTTGGAGTAAGTGCATGCCATTCCGACCACAGTCATCATGAGTTCGTTAATGCAAGACCTGCTCGCCCAGAGCTCCTTCGACAAGCTGAAGGAAGGCTCCATCGTATCGGGCGTTATCACTGAAATCCGCGCCAATGAAGTCGTCGTCGACATCGGCGGCAAAGCTGAAGGCGTCATCTCCGCCAATGAATTCGCCGATCTCGGCGAATTGCAAATCGGCTCCGCCATCGAGGTTATCCTCGAGAAACTCGAGGACAAGGAGGGTAACCCCATCCTGTCCTACGAACAGGCGCAGCAGAAAAAGAATTGGGAGAACATTCTCCAGAAGTGCCAGGAGGGCGCCATCGTCCCCGGCCGCGTCAAGGCCAAGGTCAAGGGCGGCCTGATCGTTTCGATCGGCGTCGATTCCTTCCTCCCGGCCTCGCACATCGACATCCAGCCGCCAAAGAACCTCGACCAGTACGTCGGCCAGACCTACGACTTCAAGGTTCTCAAGATCAACCACGAGCGGCAGAACATCGTGCTCTCCCGCCGCGAACTCATCGAGGAACAGCGCATCAACAAGCGCCGCGACCTGCTCGAGAAACTGCAGCCCGGCCAGGTCCGCAAGGGCGTCGTCAAGAACATCACCGATTTCGGTGCGTTCATCGACCTCGACGGCATGGACGGCCTGCTGCACATCACCGACATGAGCTGGGGCCGCATCGGCCACCCGTCCGAGATGCTGAAGCAGGGCGAGGAGATCGAGGTGATGATCATCGACATCAACCGCGAGAAAGAGCGCGTTTCCCTGGGTCTCAAGCAGACCAAGAACAATCCGTGGAACAACATCGACCAGAAGTTCCCGGTCGGTTCCAAGATCCACGGCAAGGTCGTCAATCTCGTCCCCTACGGCGCGTTCATCGAACTCGAGCCCGGCGTCGAGGGTCTCGTGCACATCACCGAAATGTCCTGGACCAAGCGCATCAGCAAACCCTCCGAACTGCTCAAGGTCGGCCAGGAATTGGATGCGGTGGTGCTCGGCATCCAGAAGGACGAGCAGAAGATCTCGCTCGGCCTGCGCCAGCTCGAGGCCAACCCGTGGGACATGGTGCGGCACAACTACCCGGTGGGCGCTCGCGTCCGCGGCAAGGTGCGCAACATGACCACCTACGGCGCCTTCGTCGAACTCGAGGAAGGCATCGACGGCATGGTGCATGTCTCTGACATGTCCTGGACCCGCAAGATCAACCACCCGTCCGAAATGCTCAAGAAGGGCGACGAAGTGGACGCCATCGTCCTCGACGTCGATCCGAACCAGCAGCGCATCAGCCTCGGCATGAAGCAGCTCGCGACGGATCCTTGGACCGACATCGACAGCTTCTTCCGCATCGGTGACATCGTCCCGGGTGTGATCTCCAAGATCACCACCTTTGGCGCCTTCATCGAGCTGAAGGACGGCATCGATGGCCTCGTGCACATCAGCCAGATCCAGGAAGATCGCGTCGACAAGGTGAAGGACGTGCTCAAGCCCGGCCAGGAAGTCCAGGCTCGCGTCATCAAGATTGACCGCGAACAGCGCCGCATCGGCCTGAGCATCAAGGCCGCGAACTACTCGGCCGAGCAGCTCGCCGCCGAGACCGCGACCTACGACCAGTTCGCCAAGAACACCGGTGCCTCCGACATGACCAACCTCGGCGATATCTTCGACGAGGCGTCCAAGAAGGAATAAGCCCGGTCGCGCTTCCGGCGCACTCACTTCAAGGGCGTCCCGCTTGACCGCGGGGCGCCTTTTTTATTGGAGAGAATACTGGAGGGCCGATCCCCTGATCGGTCGCGGCCTGGCTGAAGCCGGGCCTTTCATTTCGGCATGTGGCCAATCTAAAGGCGCCCGCTTTGCGGCGGGCGCCTCGGGTTCAAGCTAGGCTAGAAATTACGAGGTCGCGGCAACGGGCCTGCCTTCCATCGCTTTAGCGACGCTGGGCTGCTTGGCGATGAACTCCCGGATGACGTCCGCGCGCTCATCCGCCAAGGTCTCCTGTTCCACTTCATCGGCGGTCCGCTGCTTGTTGTGGCTCTGCATTTGCTTTCGCAGATGACCCAAGGCGAGGTATTCGAGTTGCCGGATGCGTTCGCGGGTAACCTTGAATTTCTTGCCGACCTCCTCGAGGGTGAGTTCCTTTTCGCCATCGAGACCGAAGCGAAACTTGATGATGCTGGCCTCCCGGGGATCGAGTGAATTGACCATGGCGGTGAGATCCTCGCGGAGATTTTTGTCGCCCAGCCCCTGGTCGGGACTGACCGCCATCTCATCACCGACGAGATCACCCAGCGTGGCGGAATCATTATCCTCGCCCACCGGCGCATCAAGGGAAGCGGGGCGGACGCTGACGGTCTTGAGCAGGGCCACCTTGGCGGTCGGGATCTGCAACTCGGCGGCGATTTCCTCGTTTTCCGGCTCGCGCCCGAGTTCGTCCGTGAGTTTGGCGATCATTTTCCGCATGCGGGAGATCTTGTCGACCAGGTGGACAGGCAGGCGGATGGTCTTGGACTGGTTGGCCAGGGCGCGCTTCATGCACTGCTTGATCCACCACGCGGCGTAGGTGGAGAGCTTGCCGCCTTTGGCGGGGTCGAAGCGTTCGACGGCCTTGATCAGGCCGAGATTGCCCTCACTGATGAGGTCCATGAGCGGCAAGCCCATCTGATGATAGTCGTACGCAATTTTGACCACCAGGCGCAGATTGGCCCGAATCATGTGATCCCGGGCAGCCCGATCACCCCGTTTGATCCGGGCGGCGAGTTTGATCTCTTCCTCCACGGTGAGCAACGGGGTCTGTCTGATCTCGTTGATGTAAAGCTGCAGATTTGAACGTTCGTCCCGCCGGTCAACCGGCGCGGCCTGGTCGAAATTTGAAACGTCACGCTCGGTCTTGATCTCGGGCCGGAGGGAGAGGCCTACTTCGGGCGAGGGAATCAGGACCGGGGTTGATGCACGATCCGCCGGGAGGACAACTGCTGCCGAAGCTGAACGGAGGGTCTTTTTACGGTGTGGCATGATTTTATGGTTGGAAACGATGAGACAGACTGGGCACGAAGCCCTCTACCTTGCATATATGATGCCGAATCTGGGGGTGAAATTCCCCAATCCGCTATCTGACCCCTATTACGTGGCTAGGTGCCGCCTGGATGCCTCAGGGGGCGAGCATTTCGGCCAGCCTAATGGCTTTGAACAGCGCCGATGCCTTGTTGATCGTCTCTTGGTATTCAGCTGCCGGGATCGAATCAGCCACGATTCCAGCCCCGGCCTGGATATGCACAAAATTATCTTTAATCAATGCTGTGCGGAGGGTTATGCATGAATCAAGATTACCGTTATAGCTAAAGTAGCCGAGGGCTCCAGCATAGCTGCCACGCTGGGTGGCTTCGTTGGAGGCAATGAGCTGCATGGCACGAATTTTCGGCGCACCGCTGACGGTGCCGGCCGGAAAAGTGGCCCGCATCAGGTCGAAGGCGGATCGTTCTGGCGCAAGTTGTCCCTCTACCTGTGACACGATGTGCATGACATGCGAGTAGCGCTCAATGGTCATGAACTCGGGAACGTTGATGGAGCCGAAGGAGCAAACTCGACCGATATCATTGCGGGCGAGGTCGACCAGCATCAGGTGCTCGGCGCGTTCCTTGGTGTCGGCCAGCAGTTCTTTTTCCAAAGCGACATCCTCGGCGGCAGTTGCGCCCCGCGGGCGGGTGCCGGCGATCGGGCGAATCTCCACCCGGCGGCCGGTCAGCCGTACGTGGACTTCCGGGGATGCCCCCACCAGGGCGAAATCCTCCGCTTCCAGCAAAAACATATAAGGCGACGGATTTACGGTGCGCAGGGCCCGATAGAGATCGAGCGGGCTGCGGGTAAATTCCTGGGAAAACCGCTGGGAAAGCACGATCTGGAAAATGTCGCCGGAGCGAATGAACTCCTTGGATGCATCGACCATCGTTTCGAAGGCCGCCCTCGTGAAGTTGCCGGCGGGCACCTGCACGGAGCCGGGTTCTCCCAGGGAGGCGGATTGCAGGGGCGTGGGTTGGGCCAACGCCTGCTGCATGCGGGTCAATTCCCGGCAGGCGGAGTCGTACGCCTCGTTGGCGTTTGTCCCAATGTGGGCGTTGACGATGAGCCGCATGGTCTGATGTGCCCGATCAAACGCCAGGACGGAGTCACACAGCATGAACCACATCATGGGGACGCCCAACTCATCCCGGGCGGCCAGAGGGACGGAGGCCTCGATGCTCTGGATGAACTCGTAGCCGAGGTAGCCGACGGCGCCACCGGTAAATGGCGGCATACCCGGCACCGTCACCGGCCGGTATTGGGCCATCTCCTGCTGCAGGGCAATGAGCGGATCTGGGTCCCCGGGGGCTGCCCGAAAGAATTTGCGGGGATTGCAGCCAATGAAGCTGTACCGGGAAACATTTTCCCCGCCCTCAACTGACTCCAGCAGGAAGGCCGGTCCGGTGCCACGCAGTTTGGCATAAGCCGAGACCGGCGTCTCCAAATCAGCCAGCAGGTCGGCCCGGACGGGAATGACATTGCCCTGCTGGCTAAGGTGCAGGAACTCTTCGCGCGAAGGGAATACTTGCATCGCTTACTCGACGGTCACCGACTTGGCGAGATTGCGCGGCTTGTCCACGTCGCGCTTCAATTCCACCGCCATGTAATAGCTGAGCAACTGCACCGGCACGGTGGCGATGATGGGGAGCACGGCCTCGTGGCATTCCGGAATGCGGATGACATCGTCGGCCAGGCCGTCCGGCAGGTCGCACTGCTCGCTCGCGATGGCAATGATCTTGCCCTTGCGCGCCTTGATTTCCTGCATCGAGGAGACGACCTTGGTGAACATTTCACCGGAAGGGACGAAGAAGACCGAGGGGCACTGCTCGCTGATCAGGGCGATCGGGCCGTGTTTCATCTCCGCCGCCGGATAGCCCTCGGCATGGATGTAGGAGATTTCCTTGAGCTTGAGGGCCCCTTCCAGAGCCACGGGGAAGAGCGAGAGTCGGCCGAGGAACAGGAAGTCGTGATAGTGGGCATACCGCTTGGCGATTTCCTTGATGGCGGGCGCCAGCAGCAGGGTCTTGCGCACGAGATCGGGCGTGCCCTTCAGGGCCTGGACGAATTCCACGCCATCGCTGAAGCTCATGTCGCGCATGCGGGCGAGATACAGGGCGAGCAGGGCGCTGATCAGCAATTGCGAGGTGAAGGCCTTCGTCGAGGCCACCCCGATCTCCGGCCCGACGTGCTGATAGATGCCGCCATCGGCTTCCCGCCCGATGGAGGAGCCGACCACGTTATTGATCGCGAGCACCTTGTAGCCCTTGCGCTTGGCCTCCCGCATGGCCGCCAGCGTGTCGATGGTTTCGCCGGACTGGCTGATGAAGAAGAATAATTTGCTGTTGGCCAGCGGCTGGTTGCGGTAGCGAAATTCGGAGGCGTAATCGACGTCGACCGGCACGCGGGCAAACCGCTCGATGAGGTGCTCGGCGATCAGGCAGGCATGCCACGCGCTGCCGCACGCCAGGAAATGAAAGCGCTCGATCTGCCGGAATTCCGATGCGGTGGTGTTCAGGCCGCCGAACTGGGCCGTGCTGCCGTCCTCCGAGAAGCGTCCGCGCATGGCGTTCTCCAGCGCAGTCGGCTGCTCGAAGATTTCCTTCTCCATGAAATGCGCATAGCCATTGAGCTCCGCATCCTCGATTTTCCAGTTGATGGTGTCGATGACCGGGGAAATGTCCTCGGCATCCAGCGTGGAAATCGAAAAGTCCTTGGCGGTGATGTGCACCATCTCGCCGTCCTTGAGATAGACGACGTTCTGGGTCCGGCTGATAATGGCCGAGACGTCGCTGGCCAGCATGTATTCCCCGTCGCCGACGCCGAGAATCAGCGGGGAGCCCTTGCGGGCAGCGACGATTTCCGCCGGGCAATCGGTGCACAACACGGCAATGCCATAGGTGCCATCGATATGGCGCAGGGTTTTGCGCACCGACTCAAGGAAACGGCTGCCCTCGGCGACCGCCGGCTCCTTCTCGTAATGATAGGCCAGGAGGTTGCAGAGCACCTCGGTGTCGGTTTCCGACTTGAAAGTGTAACCCTTGGTCAGGAGGAATTTTTTGATGTTGGCGTAGTTCTCGATCACGCCGTTGTGAATCAGCGCGATCTTGCCGTCGCTGCTGACATGCGGGTGGGCGTTGGCGTCGGTGACCCCGCCGTGGGTGGCCCAGCGGGTATGGCCGATCCCGGTGGTCCCGGTGATCTTTTGCGCCGAGGTGCTCTTCATCAGGCCGTCGACCCGGCCGGCCTTTTTGGCGACTTCGAACCGACCGCCGTGGAGAATGGCGACGCCGGCGGAGTCATAGCCCCGGTATTCCAGGCGCTTCAGCCCCTCGAGAATGATGGCTGATGCCTTCTGTTTGCCAACGTAGCCAATGATTCCGCACATAGTTGAAGTGGATTTAAGCTGGCGATTTTAGGTAGGGTTCAAATCATACCGCAAGGAATTAGAACATTATCCCTATGGCTGAATCAAAAAAAGTCCTGTCAGTGATCATGGGCGGCGGCCGGGGCACCCGGCTCTTCCCGTTGACCAAGGAACGCTGCAAACCCGCGGTGCCGCTCGCAGGAAAATACCGGCTCGTTGATATTCCCATCAGCAATTGCCTGAATTCCGGCTACAATCGCATCTTTGTCCTGTCCCAGTTTTTGACCGCCTCGCTGCACCGGCACATTCAAAAGAGCTATCAATTTGATCCGTTTGGCGGTGGCTTTATCGACATTCTTTCCGCGGAGCAGACCGAGAAGAGCAATGCCTGGTATGAGGGCACCGCGGATGCGGTTCGGCGCAATCTGGTCCATTTTCACCGCCATGGGCACGAATACATTCTGATCCTCTCGGGCGACCAACTGTATCGGATGGATTTCAGCAAGATTGTGGACCAGCACATTGCCACGCGGGCGGATGTGACGATCGCGGCCATCCCGTTCCCCGTCTCCAAGGTCGAGGGCCTCGGATTGATGCGGGTCAATGACGACCTGACCATCGGGGAATTCGTGGAGAAGCCGAAGGATCCCGCGATCATCGACAGCCTGACCATCAGTGCGGCATTGGAGAAAAAGCTCCAGCCAGCGGCCGAGAAGCGCTGTCTCGCTTCGATGGGCATTTATGTCTTCAGCCGCGAGGTGCTGCGCAGCGCCCTCGACAACAACATGAAGGATTTCGGCAAGGAGGTCATTCCCGCCCTCCTGGGCAAGTCCAAGCTCTGCAGCTACATCTTCGAGGGTTACTGGGAGGATATCGGAACCGTGCGCGCCTTCTTCGAGACCAACCTCGCCCTGGCGCAGCCGCTGCCGCCGTTCAATTTCTTTGATCGGAGCGCCCCCATCTACACCCATCCCCGCTATCTGCCGGCCTCCAAGATCAACCGCTGCAATATCGATCATGTCGTGATCGGTGACGGCTGCCTGGTGACCGATTCAACACTCAAGCATTGCGTCATCAGCATCCGTTCCATTCTCGGCGAGAATTCGAATCTGGAGGATGTCGTGATGATGGGAGCGGACTACTACCAGACGGAGGAGGAAGTGCACGCGGACAAGACCAAGGGACGTCCGTCCATTGGCGTCGGCCGCAATTGCCGGATCCGGCACGCGATTATCGACAAGAATGCCCGCATTGGCGACAACGTCACGCTCTCTCCCGCCGGCAAGGCCGACGGCGACTATGCCCACGATGTCGTGATTCGGGACGGCATTCTCTGCGTCACCAAGGGGGCGATCATCCCCTCAGGCTTTACGCTGTAACTGGGGCCGGCGGGCGTAGGCGACCAGCGCGACGCCCGCGGCGACCAGGAAAACCGAGTAGAAGGTGCCGCGGCTGAGTCCGAGGATAAGCCCGGCGTCCGGTTCCCGGTAGAATTCACCAAGCGCACGGACCAAGGCGTAAAGCAGGAGGAATTCGCCGGAGAGCTGCCCGGGGTGCAGCTTGGTGCATTGGCTCTTCCAGAATCGGACTTGGACATAGCAAAAGAGGAATATGCCCTCCAGGGCCGCTTCGTAGAGTTGCGAGGGATGGCGGGGAAAGGGGCCGCCACCCGTACGCTCAAAAATCACGCCCCAGGGCACGCGAGTAGTCTCGCCCCAGAGTTCCCCGTTGATGAAGTTGGCGATGCGCCCAAAAAAGAGGCCGAGGGGGGCGGTTGAGATGACAACGTCGGAGAGGGCCAACAGGCCCAGGGGACGCTTGCGGGTGTAGACCCACAGGGCAATGGCCACGCCGAGCATGCCGCCGTGACTGGCCATGCCGCCCTCCCAGACGCGCAGAAAAACCATCGGATCGCGAAACAGATATTCCGGCTGATAGAGCAGGAAATACCCGAGCCGCCCGCCGAGAATCACGCCCGCAATCAAGGCGGTCATCAGGTCGAAGATGGCGTTAAGATCCAGGGGGGATCGGCCCGCCTTGTAATATTTGTGCAACAACCAGCCCGCGCCCAGAAACCCCAGCAGGTACGACAGGCCGTAATAGCGGATGCCGAAGTTCTCGTTAAAGCGGAGCAGGAACGGGCTGAGATTGTGGACCCAAAAGGCGGAGGACACGGCGAGGATGAGCGGAGTCGGTTGAACGGAAGAGGGGAGGACGAGAAGTGCAGAATAGGAAACATGGTCGGGTTGAACACAATTTCTTTTAAGCATCGATGCCGGCGGTAATGGCTGCTCGGTCCTGCAAAGATTCCTTGCCCGTGCCGCGGCCGGTGCGCTTAGTAAGGCATGAGCGTTCCCCAGATTACCCCTCTTAACGCATTCCACCGCGCCCGGGGCGGTCGCATGGTCGACTTCGCGGGTTGGGACATGCCGGTCCAGTACCGGAGCATTCTGGAGGAGCACAAGGCCGTGCGTCAGCGTTGCGGGCTCTTCGACGTCAGCCACATGGGCGAGGCCGAGGTGCGGGGGCCGGAGGCGCTGAAGTTTCTGCAACACCTCGTCACCAACGACTGCAGCAAGCTTTTTCCGGGACGAATTCTGTACACCGTCATGTGCTATCCGCACGGCGGAGTGGTGGACGACCTGCTCGTTTACATGCGGGGCGATCACGACTACCTGCTCTGCATCAATGCCGGTAATATCGCCAAGGATATCGCCTGGATGCAGGAACAGGCCAAGGGCTTCAATTGCACCGTCGTGGACCGCTCACCCGAGTATGCCCAACTCGCCATCCAAGGCCCCCAGGGCGCGGCGCTGGTGCAAACCCTGACCGGGACGAATCTGGCGGAAATCAAATATTACCATTTTACGTCGGGTGCGGTCGCCGGGGTGCAATGTCTCATCAGCCGGACCGGTTATACGGGTGAGGACGGCTTTGAACTTTACTGTGCCGCCGGTGAGGGCCTGCGCCTGGCCGAGGCGGTGGTGGCGGCCGGCGTCCCGTTCGGCTTGGAACTGACCGGGCTGGGGGCCCGGGACAGCCTGCGCCTGGAGGCCGGATTTCCGCTCTATGGCCATGAAATTACGGACAAGATTTCCCCCCTGACGGCCGGTCTCGGGTGGGTGGTCAAGTTTGATAAAGGGCCGTTCATTGGTTCCGCTGCGCTGCAGGCCGAAAAGGCGGCTGGATCCGCCAAGAAAATCGTGTTCTTCCGGACGGGTGACCGCCGCATCGTGCGCGCCGAGACCCCGGTGCTGAATGCCGCCGGCACCGTGGTGGGGGTGGTGGTCTCGGGGACGCTATCGCCTATCATCAATGAGGCCATCGGCTCCGCCCTGGTCGATGCTTCCGCCATCAAGGAGCAACTCGTGGTGGACATCCGCGGCACGCTGCTCAATTTGCAAGTCGTCAAGCCACCCTTTGTACCGTTAAAGAAATCATGATTGTAGGTCGGGCTTTAGGCCCGACATTACACGATGTCGGGGATAAACCCCGACCTACACAAAACTTTTGGTTATTCCTTTCCTTATGAGTACCGTACCCTCCGATCTGAAATACGCCAAGTCCCACGAATGGCTCAAGGTGGCCGCCGACGGCACCGCGACCGTCGGCATCACCGACTACGCCCAGAACAGCCTGGGCGACATTACCTTTGTCCAGGTGCCCAAGGTCGGCGCGGTCCTCAAGGCCGGTGAGACCTTCGGCGTCGTCGAATCCGTCAAGGCCGCCTCGGATGTGTACGCCCCCGTCGCCGGGACCGTGCTCGAAGTGAACAAGGCCTTGGACACGAAGCCTGAGACGGTGAACCAGGCACCATTTGGCGATGGCTGGATGCTCAAGCTGAAATTAACCAATCCGGCCGAGGCCGCGGGGCTGTTGAGTGCGGAGGAATACACCAAGCTTACGGCCTGAGCCGGCGGGACCGGCAGGGGACGAGTATCTCTCCCCGCCAACCACTTCTTTAGATGCACCTTCCCGCCCGATCAGCTTATCTGCCACTATTGCTGCTGGCCGCCAGCCTGACCACGAGCTGCGGGAAAAAAAGCGAGACCCGGGCCCCGGCCGCCGTCCTGGCCCAGCCGGTGGAGGTCATCAACATCTCGCGGCGGGATCTCGTCGAGTCGCTTTCCCTGGTCGGCTCGCTGGCGGCGAACGAGACGGCGCAACTCCGGGCGGAGATTTCCGGTCAGGTGCGCTCGGTCCAGTTCCAAGAGGGTGAGCATGTGGCCAAGGATCAGGTGCTGCTCAAGATCGACGACGCCGAATTGCGGGCCCAACTGGCCCAGGCCGAGGCCGCGTTCCACCTCGCCGAACTCAACCTCAAGCGCAGCGAAAACCTGACCGAGGCCCGCTCCATGTCCCAGGCGGAGGCCGATCGGGTCCTTTCCGAACATGCATCAGCCAACGCAGCCCTTTCGCTGCTCCGCGTCCGCGTGGCCAAGACCGAGATCAAGGCGCCCTTCGACGGTGTCGTGGGGGCCCGCACGATATCCCCTGGCGACTATATTACCGCCGCCACCGTCATCACCACCCTCGACGACCTCAGCCGGCTGAAGGTCGATTTCCAGGTCCCCGAGCGCTTCACCTCCCGGGTCAAGGCCGGAACAATCTTCACCGTCCGCGCGCAGACCCCGTCCGGGGTGGCGCGGGCCCGGGGCGAGGTCTATTTTATTTCCTCCGTCATCGACCGCAGCACGCGTTCCAGCCAGGTGAAGGGCTACGTCACGGAGAATCCCGCGAGTTTCCAGCCGGGCATGTTCACCGGCATCGAGCTCGTGCTCGACGTGCGTCGCGGCGTGCTCACCGTGCCCGAGGGGGCCATCCTCACCACCACCGGGGGGACGCAGATCATCATCGTGCAGGACCAGAATGGCGCCAAGGTCGCCCAATTCGTGAACGTGCAGCTCGGGTTGCGCGAGAAGGGCCTGGTCGAGGTGACCCCCGTCGCGCCCGCCACGCTCAACGAGCAGCAGTCGGTCGTGGCAGCGGGAGTGGGCGCACTCGTGCTTTACCCGGGCATCAAGCTGGAACCCCGTCCGCTGCGCGCCGAATTTCGCGTCGGGGAGTAAGCCATGCTCCTCTCGGACGTTTCCATCAAACGGCCCGTGGTGGCGCTGGTCGCCTCCATTCTGGTCGTGCTCATCGGCCTGCTCAGTTTTGCCCGTCTGCCCGTGCGGGAATACCCGCTGATTGATTCCCCGGTCGTTACCGTTTCCACCAACTACCGCGGGGCCTCCGCCGAGGTGGTCGAGGCGAAGATCACCGAGCCCCTCGAGAAGGAAATCGCCTCCATCGATGGCATCCGGGTCATCCGCTCCAGCTCGCAGGAGGAGGAATCCCGCATCACGATCGAGTTTGGCCTGAAGCGCAATGTGGACGAGGCGGCCAACGATGTGCGCGACCGGGTCAGCCGCGGCCGCAGCCGGCTGCCCGATGAGATCAACGAGCCGGTCATCACGAAAGCCGACGCCGACTCCAATCCGGTCATCACGCTTGCCTTCAGCTCCGAGCGCTACAGCCGGCTGGAGATCGTCGAACTCGTCGAGCGCGTCGCAATTCAGCGGCTGCAGACCATCACGGGGGTCGGGATCGTCAACGTCCGTGGCCCGCGTTACGCGATGCGCCTGTGGGTGGACAGCGACCGGCTCGCGGCGCACCAGCTTACGGTCAGCGATGTGGAGAACGCCCTGCGCCAGCAGAACGTGGAGATACCCGGCGGCCGCATCGAGGCGTCTTCCCGCGAGTTTCCGGTCCGTATCGAGGGCCGCATGACGCAAGTCAGCGAGTTTGAGAACCTGGTGATCGCCAGCCGGGGTAACTACCAGGTCAAGTTTACCGACGTCGGGCGCGTGGAACTGGGGGCCGAGGAATACCGCTCCGAGGGCTATTTCAAGGGCCGACCAACCGTGGGCGTCCAGGTGCTGCGGCAGGCGCAGGCCAACGTGCTTGATGTGGCCAACGGGGTGAAGGCCATGATCCCATTGATCAAGGCCGACCTGCCGGATGGCATCACGGTGGAGGTCGGCTTCGATAGCTCCGTGTTTGTGGACCGCTCCGTGCGCGAGGTGTACAAGACCCTGTGGGAGGCCTCCGTGCTGGTCGTGCTCATGATCTTCCTCTTCCTGCGCAACTGGCGGGCGACCATGGTGCCGCTCGTCGCCATTCCGGTGTCCCTCATCGGCACCTTTGCCGTCATGAGTTGGCTGGGCTTCACGATCAACACGCTCACGCTGCTCGCCCTGGTGCTGGCGGTGGGCCTGGTGGTGGATGACGCCATCGTGATGCTGGAGAATATTTATCGGCGCATCGAGGAAGGGGAGGCTCCCATCCACGCTGCCATCTTTGGCGCCCGGCAGGTGGCCTTCGCCATCATCGCGACCACCCTGACTCTCGCGGCCGTGTTTTTGCCAGTGGCCTTCCAGTCGGGCCAGACGGGACGGTTGTTTTTCGAGTTTGGCATCACGCTGGCCGTGTCCGTGCTCGTTTCAGCCTTTGTGGCGCTCACGCTCACGCCCATGCTTTGCTCGCGCATGCTGCAGGGCCGGCGGCGGGATGGCCAGGCCCAGCACGGATGGTTCTACGAAAAGACCGAGCCGTTTTTTGTGGGGCTGAACGGTCTGTTCGCCCGCACGCTGCGTGCCACCTTCACGATCAAGGCGCTGGTGCTGCTGGGCGCCCTCGTCTTTACCGTCGGCGGTCTGGCGCTCTACACCCAGTTGCAGCGGGAGCTGACCCCGACTGAGGACCGCGGGATCTTCACGGCCAATCTCATCGCGCCGATTGGCTCCACGCCCGAATACCTGAAACTCTACTCCGTCGACATGGAGCAGATGATCCTGAAGATCCCGGAAATCGACCGCACCTTTCACCGCACCGGCGATGGGGGCCGGGCCTTTGTCTTCGCCACGCTCAAACCGTGGGAGGAGCGGACGCGCAAGACCCAGGAGATCACCGCTGAGCTTCGGCGCAATTTTCAACTGCAGGTAACCGGTGGCCAGGCGGTCGCGAGCCCGATCCGACCCTTCAGCAGTGGTCGCGGCGGCTCCGGCGGCGGGGTGCAAATGGTTCTGCTCGGGAGTGACTTCAACGAACTGCAGCGCCTGGGCGGTGAGTATATCAAGGCGATGCGGGAGAGCGGCCAATTCACCCAGCCGCGCGTCGATCCCTCGCCAACCAAGCCGCAACTCGACGTGAAAATAGACCGGGCGAAGGCGGCTGATCTCCGTGTGCCCGTCAGTGCGATCGCGTCAACCCTGGAATCATTGCTCGGCGGGCGGCGCGTCACCGAGTTTCAGCGGGGCAACCAGCAGTACTACGCCATCGTGCAGGTGACCGATGAGAACCGGGCCACCCCCAGCGACCTTTCCCGCCTGTACGTGCGCTCGACCGACGGCGCCCTCGTGCAGCTGAGCAATGTCGTCACCTGGTCCGAAACCACCGTGCCCGAGAGCTACCCGCACTTCAACCGGCTGCGTTCCGTGACGGTCTCCGCCCAGCTGGCCGAGGGGCGCACCATTGGCGACGGGGTGGCGTTCCTGAGCGGTATCAGCCAGCAGATCCTGCCCGCCGGGTACTCCTTCGCCTGGGACGGCGAGACCCGCGAGTTTGTCGAGAGCAGCAATGACACCCTGATTCTCTTCGCCCTCGCCCTGCTGTTCACCTTCCTGATATTGGCCGCGCAGTTCGAGTCGTGGATCCACCCGGTCACCATCTTTACGGGCGTATTCATCGCCGTGGCCGGCGGGGTGCTCGTGTTGTACTGCACCCGCTATTGGGGGGTGGCGATGACGGACAATCTCTTCTCCCGCTTCGGCCTCATCATGCTCATCGGCCTGGTGGCGAAGAATGGCATCCTGATCGTCGAGTTCGCCAATCAACTGCAGGTCACGAAAGGCGAGAGCGCGATCGAAGCCGCGTTCGAGTCCGCCACCCTGCGTTTCCGCCCGATCCTGATGACTTCCATCTCCACGGTGCTGGGCGCCGTGCCCATCGCCTTTGCCCATGGCGCCGGGGCGGAAAGCCGAAATCCGATGGGCATCGTGGTGGTGGGGGGGCTCATGCTCTCCACCCTCATGACCCTCTATGTCATCCCACTGGTTTACGTCATCATGGACAAGCTGTGCGTGAAATTCACCGGCAAATCCAGCGCCCATGGCCTGATCAAGGCGGCGCAGATTGAGCGGGAAACGGATGGGGTGAGTGATCCGGCGGCGGTCCCCGCGAAATAATCCCGCCCAGCTGTGTAGCCACAGGCCTCCGTGCCTGTGGTATGCATGAAATCCGCAGGCATGGCCGACCGCCGCTACTCTGGGGACTGTGCCGCAATAAAAAAGCCCGCAGCGCCAGGATAGCGCCGCGGGCTGAAGGGGGAGGGGTCAGCCGTCAGGCCTTGCCGGCCTTGGCGGCCTTCTGGCGGGCGGCGTTGCCGAGGATGCGCTTGCGGAGTCGCAGGCTCTTCGGCGTGACTTCCACGAGCTCGTCAGTGGCGATGTACTCGATGGCGCGCTCGAGCGACAACTTGGAGGCCGGGGTAAGGCCGGTGGCGACACCGGAGCCCTGCGAACGGAAGTTGGTGAGCTGCTTGGCGCGCACAGCGTTGACCGCGATGTCCTCATTGCGGGGATTCTCGCCGATGATCATGCCCTCGTAGACCTGCTCGCCGGGATTGACGAAGAGCTTGCCGCGTTCCTGGCACATCACCAGCGCGTAGCCCGTGGTCTCGCCGGCCTCGGTCGCCATGATCGTGCCGGTGATGCGGGTGAGGACCTCGCCGGCATAGGGACCATATTCCTTGAAGAGATGGCTCAGCACGCCGCGGCCGCTGGTGGCGTTGACGACGTCGATTTCCATGCCGATGAGGCCACGCGTGGTGATGGCCGCCTCAATCATGGTGGAGTGCGGGAGCTTTTCCATGTTCGTCAGGCGGCCCTTGCGGTTCGCCAGGTTCTGCATGATGGCGCCGACACACTCGTCGGGCACCTCGATCCAGACGGTCTCGTAGGGTTCATGGCGGGCGCCGTCCACGGTCTTCTCGATCACGGTGGGGCGGGAGACCAGCAATTCGAAGCCTTCGCGGCGCATGGTCTCGACGAGCACGGCGACCTGCATGGCGCCACGGGCCTTGACGTTGAAGATGCCGGCCTTGTCGGTGTCCTCGATGTAGATCGAGACATTGGTCTTGAGCTCGCGCATCAGGCGCTCGCGGAGCTGGCGGGAGGTGACGAGCTTGCCTTCCTGGCCGACGAGCGGGCCGTCGTTGACGCAGAACTGCATCTCGAGGGTCGGCGGGTCGATCTGGGTGAAGGGGAGGGCGTGGCCGGCCTCATCGGCGGTCAGGGTGTCGCCGATGTCAATGTCCTCGAAACCGGAGAGGCCGACGATGTTGCCGGCGACGGCGGACTCGGTCTCGCGGGTGCCGAGCCCAGTGAACTCGAAGACCTTGGTGATCTTGGCCCGGATGCGCTTGCCGTCAGAATGGCGCACGATGAACACCGTGTCGCCGATGTTGGCCGTGCCGCCGAGGATCTTGCCGACCGCGATGCGGCCGACGTAGTCGCTCCAATCGATGTTGGACACGAGCATGTGGAAGGGCTCGTTCGGCTTGGCGAACGGCGGCGGGATATGATCGAGGATGGTCTGGAAGAGGGACGACATGTCCTTCTTTTCCTCACCGAGGTGATACATCATGTAACCGTCGCGACCTGAGCCGTAAACAACCGGGGCGTCGAACTGCTCCTCGGAGGCGTTGAGCTCCATAAGGAGTTCGAGCACCTTGTCGTACATCTTGGCCGGTTCGGCGTTTTCACGGTCGATCTTGTTGATGACCAGCACGACCTTGAGGCCGTGGGCGAGGGCCTTGCGGAGCACAAAGCGGGTCTGGGCCTGCGGCCCGTCGTAGGCGTCAATCACGAGCAAAACGCCGTCGACCATGCGGAGCGCGCGTTCCACCTCGCCGCCGAAGTCGGCGTGGCCGGGGGTGTCGACGATGTTGATGATCTTGTCCTTCCAGTGGACGGACGTGTTCTTGGCCTTGATGGTGATGCCCTTCTCCTTCTCGAGGTCCATGGAGTCCATGGCGCGTTCCTCCACGCGTTGATTGGCGCGATAGACGCCGCCTTCCTTGAGTAATTTGTCGACGAGGGTGGTCTTGCCGTGGTCGACGTGGGCAATAATGGCGATATTACGGATGTTCTGGTTCATGGGCACGGAGGCGGTGAAAGTTGGAAAAAGAGGCCCAACTTGCGACGCCAATTCCCGCATGGCAAGAAGGAAGGGGCGCGGATTTTTGCCCCGCCATTCCTTGCCTGGATACCAGGTCTCGGTATTGACCTAACCCCCTAACGGTCAGCGCGCCGGGTCGTGGCAAAAGCCGGTTCCGGGCATTAAGTTGGGCCCAGCGCGCTGACAAAGGGGTGATTCCTGAAAAGATAGAGGCCCGGGCACCTTGCGGTGCCCGGGCCAAAATCGGGGGTGGGTGCTCGCCACGCACTCTTCCCCATTCGCACAGCATTGGGCGCCTCGCTTTCGCGGGCCGTGTGCTTCCCGACGCTACTCACCGCGGCATGCGATGCTGTCGGTCTCATAGCGGGACCGTCCCGGTCTTTTCAGAGCCGGAATCTTTCGAGTGAGGCCTCTTCGCCCGGTTCGGTTCCATCTGCCGATGGTTAACTCGCCGGACGGGTGTTGGCACGCCTGCAACGTCTGCGTTTCGCACCAGCACCTTGCCACAAGGACGGCCCCGGCTTTTGGCCGGGCGTTGGCCCTATGGAACGGGTCTGACCTCTTACCTCTCAGGTTGCGTTCGACTTGCAGTTGGGTGACGCGGTTTTACGCGCCGCCCCAAGGAGGAGGTTTTGCGAGCTTTGCCAGACTCGCCCACTCCCCGCTGCACCGTGTTCTTTTCGCGCCCCGCCCTTGCAGGCCGGGCCTTTTGGTGGGGTGGACCCACCGGAACACTGCGCTGCGTCCTGGTCATACAGTAGCAACCGTAACCCTCTGGGTAACTGCATCAATGCAAGGCCTGAAACTGGCCTTGGATCTGACTCGGCTCGGACACGGCTTCTTAGTTCGCGCCTGGCCGCACAGCTCCTTTGTCGCATAACTGGATCGGCTGCGACGCCGTCCAGAGGAACTGGTGATATTTGCCTGCACCTGGCTCGCGCCATGGAGGGGAGGGCGGCACCAATTACCACCCACCTTTCCCCGGTTGCCCGGGATTATCCCAGTCGCGCTCTCAGCGGGTTTTTCATGCCGCCGCACTGCGACTGTTCTATCAAGGAACAATCGAGAAAGTGCGAATCCCGCGGGCAAAGTCACGGCGTTCTTCCTCTCAATTTATTCACCGGCCGGATCTGGTGAATAACATGTGCCTACCGCGTTGCTCGCGGGTTATTCACAACCCGGGGAGAAAGACAGAATTGACAGCAGCCTGCCGGCTTGGGCATTTGCCACTTCATTTTTTCCCTGCTGCTTATTCCGTCTGTGCGCAAGGCTGCGTCGATTTAGCGATGGCTGGTACGGTGAGTCCGGGTGGGCAGTAGCAAAGTCTTGAGTCGCGGTGTCAATATCTTGCCATGCGAAGGAACTGCTGTCTGCCTCCGCCGCACGGAAATCCCCAGCCGACCTATCCCAACCCCTATGTTCACGCCCGTCTCCCGGTCCGGTTCACTGCAACGCCCGATTCGCCGCCTGCCGCTGCTTGTCGCCCTCACCTTGCTCCTTGGTGCCACGGCCGCGCCAGCGAGGGCGGCTTCAGCGGTCTTTACCGACAGCTCGGCCGCCGGCCTTTCCGCGACCAAGCGCGTGGCCATCACCAACGTGATGGTTTCCTTCCAAGCCTCCGTTGGCGACAAAACGTCGACCAACGGCCTGCTGGCCCACAAGAGCGACACGTCTTCGCTGATCCAGATGCCGGACATGGATCTCAAACTCCTGGCCGCGATCACCGACGAGATCTATAAGCAGTTGCAGGCCGATCTGGCGGCCAGCGGGTTTGAAGTCATTCCTGAGGCCACTGTGGTCGCCAGCCCTGCCTACCAGAAGATCGTCAAGCTGGCCGGCATCGCGAATTTTTCGAAATTCCTGAACCGCGACGGCGACACCATGCTGGTCGGCGCTAGCGGATTGAAACCCTATCTGCCCTACAACTCTGAGACCGGTTCGTTCAGCGCGCCGTCCAACAACGGCATCCGGATCAAGGGCTGGGTCTCCGCCATGGGGATGGGCAGTTCGACCCCGGGTGGGCCCTCCCTGACCTCCATCGGCACGATCTACGAACTGCCCGGGCTGGAGGTCGCCCTCGCCAAGGAGCTGAACGCCCACGTCGTCAAGGCCACTTACCTCGTCACCCTTGGGTCGACGACGGCGAGCATCGGCGGGCGCTTCACCCGGTACAACCAGCACAAGGGCACGGCATTTGCGCAGGTCGGCATCAAGGCCGACCAGACGCGCATCGCCTTCCGCACGCCGAATGGAAATGCCAAATGGCAGACCATCGCGCGCGTCAAGGTCGCCCCCGCCAAGGATGGTGACGTGGTCGTGACGCTGGCCGAGCCCCTGGCCGGTGGCACTGACTTTTTCGAAATCTCCTCCACCAAGAAGGGCAAGGGCATGCTCGGTCTTGGCGGCGGCGCGGACATGCAGTTCGCCTTCACCGTCACCATCGCCAATGCCGATGCTTACCGCGAGGAAGTCACCGGCCTGATCAAGGAGGCGCAAACCAAGCTGGTGGCCTTGGTGAAGCAGTAAGGCCAGCGAGTCGTCCCGAGTTTTGCGGTCGGGCCTTGGGCGCGCTTCACCAACGCCGCCCTTGCCACTCGGCCGGCCGGGGCTTTTAGGTAAGGGTCCATGTCGCCTCGCGAATTGCCCATCTACGAGCTTGAGAACCGCCTGATCGCGGCCGTGAAGGGGCAGGGACGGCTGATTGTCCAGGCACCGACCGGTTCGGGCAAGTCGACCCAGGTGCCGCAGATGCTACTGAATCACGGGTTGCTCGGCTCGGGCGAGGTCGTCGTACTCCAGCCGCGCCGGCTGGCGGCTCGCATGCTGGCCAAGCGCGTGGCGGAAGAGGTCGGCACCAAGCTGGGTGACGTGGTCGGCTACCAGATCCGGCTCGATTCGCGGATCTCGAAGGCGACGCGCATCCGGTTCGTGACGGAGGGCATTCTGCTCCGACAGATGTCGTTCGACCAGTCCCTGCGCGGGATTAGCGCCATCATCTTCGACGAGTTTCACGAGCGGCATCTTTACGGCGACATCAGCCTGGCCCGTGCCTTGCAGATTCAGCAGAGCACGCGGCCCGATCTTAAGATCATCGTCATGTCAGCCACGCTGGACGCAGCGCTGCTGAAGACCTACCTGGCGCCGTGCGATGTGCTGACTTCCCAAGGGCGGACCTTTCCGGTCGCAATCGAGTACCTGCCCAAGTCGGTGGATTTTGAGCACGATCCGGTCTGGGTGGTTGCCACCCGCGAATGCGAGCGCATCGCGGCGCAGAGCACCGGCGATATTCTGGTCTTCATGCCGGGGGCTTTCGAGATTAGCCGGACGGTGCAGGACGTGCAGGGCTCGCACGCCTTGCGGGGCTTTCTGTGCTATCCGTTGCACGGAGAGTTGCCGCCTGAGCAGCAGGACAGGGCCGTGGCGCGCTACGACGCGCGCAAGATCATCGTTTCGACCAACGTGGCGGAAACTTCGCTCACCATTGACGGTGTCACGGCCGTGGTGGACTGCGGTTTGGCCCGGGTGGCGCGATACGATCCGCACCGGGGGATCAACACGCTGCTGATCGAGAAAATCAGTGTCGCCTCGTCCGACCAGCGGGCCGGCCGGGCGGGTCGCACGGCGCCGGGGGTATGCGTGCGGCTGTGGACGGAACGCGAGCACGCGCAGCGGCCGCTGCAGGAACTGCCGGAGGTCAAGCGGCTCGACCTCGCGGAGGTGGTGCTGACGCTCAAGGCGGCGGGGATCGATGACATCGCCAACTTCCCTTGGCTGGAGAAGCCGGAGCCGAAGGCGTTGGAGCGGGCGGAGATGCTTCTGGAGGATTTGGGTGCGATATCTGGAGGCGGGGTGCCCTCACCCCGCGAGCCAGATGACAAGCGGGGTGAGGGCACCCCGCCTCCATTGAAAAGAATCACCGACATCGGCCGGCGCATGCTCCGTTTCCCGATGCACCCGCGTTATGCCCGGATGTTTCTGGCGGCCCAGGACTATGGCTGCGTGCGCTCGGTGGCGTTGATGGCGGCGCTGACCCAGGGACGAAACTTTCTGCTGCGCAACGTGGACAAGCGTACAGTCGAGGCCCGCGAGGAACTCTTCGGCGAGGAGCACGAGTCGGATTTCTTTCTGCTGATGCGGGCGTGGCGCTATGCCGACAAGGCGGGCTACAATCAGGATGCCTGCCGTCGCCTTGGCATCCATGTGCAAGGTGTCCGGCAGGTGGGGCCGCTGTTTCAGCAGTTTCTCGAGATCGCGCAAGACGAGGGCCTCGATGTGGCGGAGAAGCGCATCGACGGCGTCGCCGTCCGCAAATGCGTGCTGGTCGGGTTCAGCGACCATCTGGCCCGGCGGCTGGACGGCGGGACGCTGCGCTGCGAACTCGTGCACAAACGCCGCGGCGTGCTGGCCCGCGAGAGCTGCATCGATCAGGCTCCGTTGCTCGTCGCTGCGGAAATTACCGAGATTGAGAGCCGCGGCGAAGTGAATGTGCTGCTCAACCTGTGCACGGCAGTGGAGGAGGCCTGGCTAAAGGAGATTTTCCCGGCCGATTTTCAGGATGCGGGCGGCGTACTCTACGACGAGACCGCCAAACGCGTGCTGGCCCGCAAGGAGCGGCGCTTCCGCGATCTGGTGCTCGAATCCAAGCAGACCGCCGAGGAACCGCCGGAAGGCGAGGCGGCTGTGCTGCTGGCCCGCGAGGTGGCGGCCGGCCGGATCGAGCTCACGGAATGGAACGAGGCGGTCGAACAGTGGATCATCCGGGTCAACTGTTTGGCCAAGTGGTGGCCGGAATTGGAAGTGAATCCGATCACGGACGCCGACCGGGCGACACTGATCGAGCAGATCTGCTATGGTAGCTACGGGGCCCGGGAGCTGAAGGACAAGCCCGTCATGCCCGTGCTGCGCGACTGGCTGCTGGCGGAGCAGCTGGCCGTGCTTGACGTCTATTTGCCCGAGCGCATCGAGATGGCCAACGGCCGCAAGGCGCGGCTAACCTACACGAAGGATGGCCCGCCCGTGCTGAGCGCCCGCATCCAGGAGCTCTACGGTGTGAGTTCAACCTTCACCCTCGGCCATGGCCGCGTGCCGGTGAAGATTGAGGTGCTCGCACCCAACCAGCGCCCCATCCAGGTGACCGACGACCTCAGCAACTTCTGGCGGGAGCAGTATCCGAAGGTGAAGGCCGAGCTGTCCCGGCGCTATCCGCGGCATGAGTGGCGTTGAGTCCAGCGCGGTTCGACCAAATTCGCTTTCTTCTCGGCATAATACCTGCGTAATCCCACGCCCATGGCTGCCTCGCCAAAAACCCTCGATCAGCTCAAGCTCCTGCAAGCGGAGGTGAGAAGCCTCGGCCAGACGCTGGGTCGGACGATCGCATCCCTGGAAGGTGAGTCCACCCTGACCATGGTGGAGAAGCTGCGCACCCTGGCCAAGAACAGCCGGGCGGGGGACGCTGCGGCGGCCCGCCACTTGGCCGAGTCAATCAGCCAGCTGACACCCGCCGGGGCCCTCAACCAAGCCATGGCCTTCACCCTATATTTTGAGCTCGTGAACCTGGCGGAGGAAAATTTTCGCATCCAGCTCCTGCGCCAACGCAACCACCGGCATCGCGGCGCCTTGGCCGCTGGCACGGCGAGCGAGCCAATGCGTGAATCCATCGAGGCCGCAATCAAGGAACTGAAGGCCGCGGGTGTGACCAAGGTGCGCCTGCGGAAGCTCGTCCAGCAGCTGGCCATTGAGCTGGTCTTCACCGCGCACCCGACTGAATCAAAACGCCGGACGATGCTGGAGAAGCTGGCTGCCCTCGGTGGCATCTTGCGCTCCCACACCCTCGAGGAAATCCAGCAGGCGCCGGACGATATCCGGAGGGAAATTGTCTCGCTCTGGCTCACCGACCGCAGCCGCACCGAGCGGCCGGAGGTGACCGACGAGGCCCGCACCGGTCTGTGGTATTTCGACCGGACGCTTTACCAGGTGCTGCCCCGCTTGCATAGGGATCTGCAATCCGCCCTCGACCGTCACTATCCCGGCATCCGGGCGCCGCGCCGGTGGCTGTCGTTTGGTTCCTGGATCGGCGGCGACCGTGATGGCAACCCCGGGGTGACCGCCGCGGTCACGGCGCAGGTGTTGCAGATGAACCGGCGCATGGCGCTCCGCAAGCTGGCCGACACCCTGTATGCGCTGGCCGGCTCGATCACCGTTTCCGATCGGCGGGCGAGGTTTGCCCCGGCCATACGCCGCCTGGCCGAGGATTGCCGCGCGTCGTCCGAACTCATGGCCAAGGTGGGGTCGCGGTACCCGCGTGAACCCTACCGCATTATCCTGAGCAGCCTGCGGGAGCAGTTGTTGGCGCAGACAGAAACTGGAGTCCAAGCGGCCACGGATCCGGCGGACCGGCGGGTGCACGCCGGTGAGGTGCGCTCGATTCTGTCCGCGATCGAGAGCGACCTGCGGCGCGGACCGGCGGCGCCCCTGGCCGATGGCGGGCTGCAGGACGCCCTTGTGGCAGTCGATGTCTTTGGACTCGGCATGGCGCGACTTGATTTGCGACAGCATTCGGCTTGGCACGCCAAGGCGGTCGCCGAGGTCTTGGCCCGGACGGGCTACGAACAGTTGACTGAGGCAGGCAAGCTCGAGGTGCTGGTGCCGGCGCTGCGTGCGGTCGGCCCGCTGAGCGTCGAAGGATTGGCCCGGCTTTCCCCTGACGCCCGACTGGTGCTGGAGCCCCTGCGGCTGGCGGCGCGGGCCCAGGAGCAATACGGCAGCGAGGCCCTCGGCATATATATCATCAGCATGACGAATGACGTTTCCGACGTGCTGGAGGTGATGCTGCTTCAGGGCCTGGCCGGTGTGCGGCTGCCCATTGCCCCGTTGTTCGAGACCCTCGATGACTTGAACCGGGCTCCGGCAATATTGGCGGCGCTGCTGCGGCACCCGGCCTATGAACCGGAACTGGAGCGGAACGGCCGGCACCAGCACATCATGCTCGGCTATTCGGACAGCAACAAGGATTGCGGCTATCTCACGGCCAACTGGGCGCTCTATCAAGCCCAGGACGCGATTATGGGTGTCTGCCGGCAAGCCCGGGCCAAGGTCACGCTCTTTCATGGTCGCGGTGGCAGTATCGCCCGGGGCGGCGGGCCGGCGGCCAAGGCGATCCTCGCCCAACCTGTCGGGCTCAAGGATGGCGGCATCCGCGTCACCGAGCAGGGGGAGGTACTGTCCACGCGTTATCACGACGCCGATCTGGCGCATCGGGTTTTGGAGCAGATGGCCTATGGCGTCCTGCTGGGCTCGAACGAGGCGCAACGGGGCGCGCGCAAGCTGCCCGTCCATTGGGTCAAGGCCATGGAGGAGATGAGTGCCGCCGCCCACGCGGCCTATCGGGCCTGCGTCCATGATGATCCGGAGTTTCTGGAGTTCTGGCGACAGGCCACCCCGATCGAGGAGATTGGCGAACTCAATTTTGGCTCGCGCCCGACCTACCGTCGCAAGGGCAGTCTGAGCGTGGCCGACCTGCGCGCCATTCCGTGGGTCTTTTCCTGGATGCAGAGCCGCTTCAACTTTCCCGGGTGGTTCGGTCTGGGCAGCGGGATTCAGGCGATTCTCGGCCGCGGTCCCGAGGGCGCAAAACTGCTTCGGGAGATGTATCAGCACTGGCCGTTCTTTCAGACGCTGATCGCCAACGCCCAGCTCACGATGTGCAAGGCTGACATGTCCATCGCGCGGGTCTACGCCTCGCTTGTGACTGACGAGGGTATCAGGGAAAGAGTGCTCGGCTGTATCCTGACGGAATTTCGGTTGGCGGAGAAGGCGGTGCTAACAGTGACGGACCAAAGCGAACTTCTGGAAAACGAGCCGGTCCTGGCCCGCTCCATCAAGCTGCGGAATCCCTATGTGGATCCACTAAACTACCTGCAGGTGGAGATGCTCAAGCGGCGCCGCGCGGGCCGGCTCAGTCAACGCGACCAGGAAGGCACCCGGGCCGTGATGGAACTGACGATCAACGGCATCGCCGGGGGGTTAAAGAATACCGGATGAGGTGGGGGTAGGGCGGTGACTCCGCTCACCGCCGCGGCGCGGAACGGAGTCCGCGCCCTACCGGATCAGGGGGTGGAGGGCCCGCGTCTCTGCGGGCCGGCTCGCAGGGACCGGCCTTCGCGCAAGGCTACGACACGGCAAGCGCGAGCCCTCCTAAAAGCGGCAGCAGTGATCCTGCCCTGCAGCACTTAGCCGAAGAGCGATACCTCGCCTGATCGCTTTTAAAATCCGCGAATTTCACGGCCGCGAGACCTGCGGCGATGAGCAAAATGGCGATAGCCACGATACGCATCTTCCCCGATCCGCCGACCGCGGGAATCGCTGCTAGGACCGTCGCAACAATAAAGGCCAAGAAGGCCCCGGCAGGAGCACCGATCATGAGACCGAGCAGAAGTGTCATGCCAGCCAACCAAGTCAGGGCGCGTGCTGATACTGGATTCATGGGGCTCATGCAGATATCCGGGCCTCAGCGCGGAGCGAGCCCGGCGGCGACGGCGGCGGCCTCGGGCGCCGTGCCGTGGGCGATGCTGGCGCGCGCGGCGATGACGGCGTCGAGCGGCGGCTCGAGCAGTGCGTGCAGCTTTTGCAACTCCTCCGACTTGAGGCCCTCGATGGTGTGATACCTGCCGTCCGTCCGGCGGATTTCCAATCCGACCAGCGCCGGCGCGCCCTTCGCGCCCCAGTTGGCACTCGCGTAGGTCTGTGGCCGGACGAACTGGATGTCCGCCCACGAAATGACGCGCAGCGAATTTTGCGAGGAGCCAGACGCGAAGCCATCGCCGCGGAACTCCACCGTGCAGCTCCGGCGTGCGCGCCACCACTTGCCGCCGGCGGTGAGCGCCCCGAGCACGCACATGATCGCGATGATCAGGGGCCAATCGCTGGACACTTCGAACACAAACCCGCCGACGCCGGCCGCCACGGCCCCGACGAGCGCCAGCGGCGCGAGCCAGAACGGGATGATGGCATACTGGAGCAGCAGCGGCTGCTGCCAGCGGAGACGTTGGAGGTCAGCCAGTTTCGCATCCGCTCGTTGCTCCGCGCGAAAAACCTCGTCGAGGTAGTCAAGGATGCTGCGCTGGATGCGCGCGACGTTGGGGCGGAACACATCCCAGCCGAAAGTCACCAGTCCCTGTTGGGTCGTCTGGATGCGCAGCTCTTGCGTCATCGGGATGCCGTTCACGCGGTAAGTGAACGCCTCCGTCCGGCCGAAATCGGCCCAGGGGATCCAGTACTCGCGCATCCGGTAATACGGCCGAAAAAACCCTGTGAACCCGAGGCCATGCCAGCAGCGGAGTTTTATGCCCTCAGGGCTCAGGAGCAACGATGGCGGCCGGAGCAGCGAGTGGATATTGCGGCAACCCGCGAAGGCGCAGCTGAGCGCAACTGCGCCAAATCCCGCCCCGAAGCCGAGCTGCACGCCTTGCTCCGCCATCCGCTCGTCCAGGAAGCCGAATTGGATGGCAAGAAAACCGAGCGTGGCCGCGAGCCCGAACTGGAGGAGTCCCTTGACGACATGGTTGATGCGGGCGGGGTGAATGCTGCTGGGGATGGAGTTCATAGGGCCGGGGCTGGATTACATCGAAACACAACCGTCCCCCAGAGCGGTTTGATTGTGGCGGGAGCAGGCGGCTCGGTTGAGTGATTTTTACCCATACCCAGTGGGCTGGGATGGGAAAAAAGCAACCAAGCCGTCGGCACGCTAGCGTCTTGCGGCAGCTCGTCGAACTCAATTCGGCTACTGTTTGCGCGCGGGCCGGAGCAGATGCGCGATGGTGGGCAGCAGGAATGCCGGTGGCAAAAACCAAGCCAGGGTTGCGACCATGGTAGGGCGTTCCACAACAGTGGAGGCCCCATCGCGGCCGAAAATTCCGGGGGGGAAGAATCGCGAGACGATGAGGACAAAGCAGAAGACTCCCGCCAGAAACAAAGCTACCGCGCCGATCAATCGCGCCCAGTTCGCTCGGCGGAAGAGTCCGAAGGCAAGGACCAGCAGACCCGCACTGGGCCAGACGGCCGAGCCTAGAGTGGCTCGCGGGGAATTGAGGCCGACAAAAAGGATGCGCCCCGCGAGGAGGATGAATAATCCACCGACAACTGGCGGCAGCCAGTGGCGAAGTTGTTCAACGGAAGGCTTCATAATACTTACCCTGGGAGTTGGAATCGAGGCCAACACCGCTGCAAAGCAAAAGGAGAGGAAAGCACCGGAAGGGGAGCCGACCAAAAGGCCGCCCATTATGCTTATGGCGGCAAATCCATTGAGTGCGCGCGCTGAAACTGGGTTCATTGCTTTCATTTAACGCACGGCGATACTCTAGAAAAGTCAATGGGTGGCGGCGCTCAGTGGCGCAGAATGGCGCTGATGATGGTCACGAGAACAGTCACAACCAAAGCCAGCCCGGCCAGCAGCATGAACCAATGCGGGACGAAGTGGGTCGAGGTTGATGGCGGCGTTGGCTCCGTGGGTTTGGCTTTGGGTAAAAATGGCGCGAGCGCGAGGCACAGGAAGAACAAGGCGAACACGCCGAACAGCCATTTGCCGTCATCATTGGCCTGCCAGCTCATCCAGGTCATGTAGCCGGCACCGCCAGTCGGGAGCAAAAAAAACACCGACCAAATCCAGCGGCCTTTCATGTGGGAAATCTGCGCCGGACGCTCCGCATGTCAATCGCCCGGGCCGTGATGGAATTGACCATCAATGGCATCGCTTGGGGGGTTGGAGAACACGGGTTAGGTGGGGGTAGGGCGGTGACTCCGCTCACCGCCGCGGCGCGGAACGGAGTCCGCGCCCTACCGGGCATTCACGAACACCAAATACATGTTCCCTTCCGTGATGCTGGTGTTTTCGGTGTTGGCGCCGAGGGTCAGGCTTTCGCCCGCTTTGGCGGCGTGGCGGTAGAGGTCCAGCTTTTGCCCGGCCACCGTGATTGTCTCGTGCGTGGGCTCGAATTGCTTGGTGAGCCAGGCGGGGCGGGGCAGGCGGTGGTCGTGGGCGATCCAGACGACGGACTCGGACGCGACGGCCAGTTCCATCAGATCGACGGCGCTGTAGAGGGCGTCGCGGTTGTCGGCTTGCACCCAGTCGGCACCGAGGAGCGCGGGCGGCAGGGCACTGAACGGGGAGTCGATGTTCACGTAGGCGTTCTTGCCGTCGCGGGCGCCGGTCTCGACATGCACGATCGAGGCGTTGGGCGCGGTGTAGTTGAGCGTCTTGATGAACTGGCCCAGGAAAATCGGCGCGGTGGATTTCGGCAGCGACGCCGCCGGTGCGATGATGGTGCGAAGCGGTCGACTGCCCAAGGCGACTTTCGGCATGGCGTCGATTGCACCCGTATAAGCCTGCGTTTCAACCACGGCCGTGGCGGGATCCAGCCCAGAGCAACGAGCCGTGAGGGTGAGTTTCCCCGGCGTGCGACCGGCGCGGATCGCAACCCGGTTGATGCCGGCTTCGAGGTCGAGGTAAGCGTTGTTGATGGAATTGATCTTGCCGCTGTTGTACCCACCGCGCCACGTGCCGGGGCCGGAGAACTCGAAATCAACTCGCTGCTGGAACGTCGGCACGCGGTCGCCTTTTGCATCCACGGCTTCGACATCAAAGAGGGCGATGTCGGCGCCGTCGGCAATGACGCCACCCGGTCCGGCCAGAGAGGTGAGACGCAGCGCAACGGGTGCGCCGACGGTGTGCTTCACGTCGGTAGCGATGATCTGACCCGTGCGCGTTGCCACGGCCTTGAGTTCTCCCGGCACGAAAACGACATCGGCGAAGGTGAAGAGGTAGTGGTCGGAAACCTTGCCGTGGCCGAGCGACTGGCCATTTAGAAAGAGCTCAACATCGTCACCGTTCGAGGCGACATAGACGTCCTTCTTCGTCCCGGCAGGGTAGGTCCAGTGACCGATGATATGCACCTGCGGATCGTCGCGAAACATGGCGGCGGTGACATAGTAGGCTTCCTTCGGCAGGCGCACCCCGTCGACCTCGCCGCTGGTGCGGGCGACCTCCACGGCTACGCGGCCGCCGCTGGTGCTGTCGGAAAAGATCCAATTCGCACCGCCGGCGTGGTTGTCCGCTCCAAGTTTCTTCACATAATGCCCAACCTGATTGACGGCGAACTGCTCCGAAGTGAGCTGGTACGTCTGACCCTTGGCCTCCGGGTACCCGAAGTTAGGCGGTGAGGCGGCATCCCACACCCGCCGCGGGGATTCCTCGCGATCGTATTCGCCCTCGACGACCGGCAGGCGGGCAATCTCGCGGCCGCCCTCGGTGCCGATGCCGACGTCCATGAACTCGGCCGTGATCGCGTCGGCGCGGCGGAAGGCAAAGGCCCGGCCGCCGTGCGGGTCGTACTGATCCATGACGGCGCGCAATTCGGCCGCATGCTCGCGGCTGACCTTCTGGTTGCCGCCTTCCCAGATGAAGACGGAGGGATTGTTGCGGTAGTAAATGATGGCGTCACGAAAGTCCGCAACCCGCAGTGCCCAGGCGCCGCCCACGGTGTCGTGCTCGCCATCACCACCGGGTTGGAGCGCAATGATGCCGAGTTGGTCGCCGGCCGTGATCTGGGCCGGCCCGGCCGGGGCATGGCCCCAGCGGACAAAGTTTCCACCCGCATCATGCATGAGTTTAGCGGTATGGAAATGCAGCCAGTCGGGCAGGGCGGAACCGAGTCCCGGCCATTCGTTGGTCGGTTTCTGCCCCCAGCCATGGAGCTTGAGGTGCGAGCCATTGACGAAGAGGCCGGCGGCGGCGTCCCAGCGGATCGCCCGAATACCGAGCGGCACATTGACTGAGTCCACCATTTTGCCGTCCCGGCGGACGGATATGGCCATGCGGTAGAGATGCGGATACGCGGGCTCCCACAGGCGAGGTGAGGGAAGTTGGCCCGCGAGCGAAAAATCACTGGTCGCACTGGCGGCGACGGTCATCGTCTTGGCGAAACTGAGCACCGGTTGTTCGTCCGCGTCGTAAACTGTGGCGAGCACTTCCACGGCCAGGGCGGCCGTATGCTCATTGCGCACGGGGATGCTGAGTCCGACCTGGGCGGATTTCTCCGTGATGTTGGTTGCGTAGGCGTAGGGCCCCGCGGTCTGCAGGAAACTGTACAATGGCAGCGTGA
>SESH01036671.1_pt1 | contig 32650 bp, 23 predicted proteins | sample 3171561 | NCBI WGS metagenome assembly SESH01 (sample SAMN10866947, study PRJNA518727) | freshwater metagenome | biome: subpolar coniferous forest; feature: holomictic lake; material: water; isolation source: holomictic Lake 442 2011 16.5 m and 2014 13 m | place: Canada: near Kenora, Ontario
TCGACCGCGGCGCAGCCGTGGCGCGGCTTTTCGCCGGGAAAAAACTCTGGTGTCTCGGCTCGACCCTAGCCGGACACCCGCGGCACCCGCTTTATGTCGCCGGGAAGCAACCGTTGGTGGAGTGGCGGCCCGCTTGACCGGTGGATTTATACCAATCGCCCGTTGAAACTACGCCGTAGCGCGGCAGCGCAGGTAGGGCGGGCACTCCGCTGCCCGCCGTCGACCGTGGCGCGGGCCAGGCGCGGAGCGGAGTCCGCGCCCTACCTTCGATTCCTGCAAAAGCTTAGGTCGATTGGTAATAGATGGCGGAACCGGGGGTTGGCCTACAGCCGCACCTCAAGGCGGACCGCCTTGAGCGCCAGATTCATATCGAGGATAAAGGTGAGCATCGAGCCGATCAGGCAGAGCAGGGCCACGCAGAATACGCCGGCGATGAGCCCGGCCAACTCGAGCCGCAGCCACACGGAAAGGAACAGCAGCAGCATGAGCACGGCCGCGCAAAGCACGGTGACGGCGCCCAGCGTGATCGAAAGGCGGAGGATGCCGGCGCGGCGCATCAAAATGCCGATCTGCGTGCGCAGCGGCCCGGCTTTTTCGGCGGCCGGGCGGGCGGCCAACTCCTGATTTAGCTGGCGCGCCCGATCCAGCATCCGGCCAAACCGATTGGTCAGGGTCAGCAGCAACAAACCGACGCCCGAGATCAAGATGACGGGGCCAATCGAGGATTGGAGAATGGGCAGCAGTTCGGTGACGGTCGTTGTGGTCATGGATAAAAAACAAGGTGTGGAGTCATTGCTACCTTACCACACGTTTTCCCTCCACCCTATGCAGATCTTGTCCGTCGCCGGTCTGCTGCTTCCTAATCCTGTCATAATTCGGTTCGCCCCGGGAGCCGGCCCCGGTTTTGGCGTGTCTTCGGGGAGGTTTCCCGCGAAGACCTCCGCCCATGAACGCCCAGGAACGCGCCCGTGCCCTGCTCGACGAAGCCCATGCGGCGGACCCGAAGCGGGCGGCGGACGGACGCGCCGCGGAGCTGGTCTATGCGGAGCGGATGGAGGGTTGGGTCGTCCGGCTGTTGCCGGACTGCGCCCCGCTGCTGCGCCTGGCCGCGCGAGGCCAGCATCTGGAACGCTGGCTGACCCCGCGCACCACTTTCCCCGAGGGCAAGCCGGGGTATCTGGCGTGGCGGCGTTCGCTCTACGTGAAGCAGGCGGAGCGCGCCCGGGAATTATTGCTCCAAGCCGGGGTGTCCGAGACAGAAGCCGCGGAAGTCGCAACGTGGATTGCCAAGACCGGCCTGAAGACCAATCCCGGCACGCAGGCGCTGGAGGACGCGGCCTGTCTCGTGTTTCTGGAAAACGAGATCGGCGAATTTGCCGCGCAACACGCCGGTTATCCGGCGGAAAAATTTGTGGAGATCATCCGCAAGACCTGGCGCAAGATGGGCCCGGCCGCGCAGCAGGCCGCGCTCGCTTTGCCCCTGCCCCCCGCCGTGGCTGAACTGGTGCGCCGGGCCCTCGCCTAGGATGCTCGCTTGCCGCCCGGGCGCCGGGCGCCTTTAGTCCTCCGCCGTGGCTTCTCCTCGCAATCAATCGCCCGCCCTGTGGTGGCGCTGGCTGGTGCCCGTGGTGGCGCTGGTGGCGGTTTTTCATTTCTCGCCTTTCGGCCCGGCCCTGGATCGCGCTTTTTTTGATGCCTCCAGCCGCCGCCCGTTGCGGCCGCCGCCCCTGCCGGGATCTTCCGCGCTGGTGCTGGTGGACGAAACGACGATGTCCGCCCTCGGCGCGCAGGGTGTGCGCTGGCCTTTTCCCCGTACGATTTTTGCCCAGCTGATCGTGGCGCTGCACCAGGCGGGCGCCGCCCACATCGTGGTCGACCTGACTTTCTTTGAGGAAACGGAGTCGGACGCCCTGCTCGCGGCGGTCGCCACTGCGGTGCCGGAAGTCACGCTGGCCCGCACCGCCGCCCGGCCGCCGGTCTTCTGGCCGGCGGAGTTCGTGACGGCGCATCCGGGTTTTTTTCCGCACGCGCGGACCGGCCTGGTGGAATTTCCCGCCGATCCGGACGGGGTGGCCCGCTCCTACAAGGTACCTGGCTCCCTTGCGGCGGTGGCGCTGGACCGGCCAACCGCGCTGCCGGGCGGACTGCTGCGCTGGCACGGCGGGCTTGAGCAGATTGCCGCCCGGGGTGTGCCCGTGCTTTCCGCCGCGCCGTTCATCGCCGCCGGCCGGCCGATCATCGCGCGCCTCGCGGCCGCGGCCCCCGATCTCGATCCCGAAAGCGTGGCCCGCGCCCTGGCGGCGGAGCCCGGGGTGACCAACGCCACGACCGCCCTGATCCGCGGCCGCACCGTGTTCATCGGGGCCAACGCCAGCGGGACCTTTGACCTCAAGCCCCTGCCGGTCGGCCAGATCGAGCCCGGCGTGTTGTTGCACTGGACCGCCTGGACCAACCTGGTGGCCGGCGGCTTCATCGCCACCGTGCCTCGCCCGGGCGTGTTGCTCGGGGCCCTGCTGATGGGTGTGGCGGTTATGTGGGCCGGACGGCGGCGTTCGACGCTGCTGGTGCCGGTGACCGCCGCCGCGGCCCTCGGTGTTGGGCTGCTGGCCGGCGCCTATGGGCTGCTGGCCGCCGGCTGGTTTCTGCCCCCGGCCACCCCGTTCGCCGCCGTGGGGCTGACCCTGCTGGGCGTCGTGGCCGAAAGTTTTTGGCGGGAGCAGGCGCGCAAGCGGGAGATCCAGGCGATGTTCGGCGCCTACGTGGATCCCGGCATCGTGGCCCAGTTGGTGCGGCATCCGGAATCCATTCGCCTGGGCGGCGAACGGCGCGAGGCCACCGTTTTCTTCTCCGACCTGGCCGGGTTCACCGACCTGTCCGAAAAACTCAAGGACCAGCCCGAGCTGATGGTCGAGATCGTCAATGCCTACCTGGAGGAGACCAGCGAGTGCCTGCTCAACCATGGCGCGTATGTGGACAAATACATTGGGGATGCCGTCATGGCGGTTTTCGGCGCGCCCCAGGCCCTGCCCAATCACGCCCTCGCCGCGTGCCGTGCGGCGCTGGACGCCCACCGCCAGCTCGCGGGCATCAACGCCCGCTACGCCGATGCGACCGGGGTGCGGCTGGCGGTCCGGATCGGCCTGAACACGGGCGAAATGATCGTCGGCAACCTGGGCTCCTCCCGGAAGAAGAACTACACCGTGATGGGCGATGCCGTGAATCTCGCCTCGCGCCTCGAGGCGGCCAACAAGGTTTTCGGCACGGGCATTCTGCTGGGGGAGGAAACCGCCCGCCGCGTGCAAGGGGTGTTGGTGACGCGACCGCTCGCCCGGTTGCGCGTGAAGGGCAAGGCGGTGGCCATCGAGGTTCACACCCTGCTCGGGGCGCCGGAAGACCTGTCGGACCGCCAGCGGGAATTCCTCGCCGCGTACCGGGCCGGCTACGACGCCTACGTGGCCGGCCGGTTTGTCGCCGCCGCGGCGGCCCTGGACCAGGCGGAGGCGATCATGCCTGGTGACTTGACCACCGGCCGGTTGCGGGAGGAGTCTACCCGGTATGCGCAAACCGCGCCGCCCGCTGATTGGGAGCCGATTTTAACCCTGGAATCCAAATGAAACCCCATACCCCACCCGGCCCCTGGCCCCTGGTGCTCCTGCTGGTCGCCGCTGTTTCCGTCGAAGCCGCCCTCGTCGCCGGCAGCGTCGTCTACACCAAACGTTTCAAGACCACCCTACTCGCCGAGCCCTCGCCGCTGGCGGCGGCCGCTGGCGAGCTGGCCCTGGGCCGCAAGCTCACGGTCACCGAGAGCAAGGGCAACTGGCTGCACGTCAGCGACGGCCCCCAGGCCGGCTGGGTTTTTTCGGGCAACCTCGCGGAGATCCCGCCGGTTGAGACGAAGGGTCTCGATGGACTGCCCGTGGCGGCCGCCCAGACGACGGCCACGGCCGCCGCGCGCGGCCTCACGCCGGCGGCCGCCGACTACGCCAGCCGGCGCGGTCTGGAGAGTGCCCGGGAAGATTTGGACTGGTTGCTCGAACAGAGCGCCAATCTGACCGACGAACAGGTCGATGAATTCCTGCAGGCGCAGAAGAAGGGGGAATACAAATGAACCCGCGCCTCCTGTTGGTTTATACCGCGTGCCTCGCCCTCGTCGCCGGTCCGGCCCGGGCCCAGTTTGACTTTAGCAAGCTCACCAAGGCGATCGACAAGGCCAAGACCATCACCGACACCGCGAAGGACGCCAGCAAGGTGGCGAAGGGCGCGGCCGGCATCGGCCCCGAGGAGGAAAAAGTCATCGGCGATTCCGTCGCACTCGAGGTGATCGCCAAGTTCGGCGGGCTGGTGCGCGACGAGGACGTCTCGCACCGCGTGAACCTGGTGGGTCGCGCTTTGGCCCGCTATTCCGACCGGCCGGGGCTCAGCTGGCGGTTCGGCGTGCTCGCCAGCGACACGGTCAATGCCTTCTCCGCCCCCGACGGCTACGTCTTCATCACCCGCGGGCTCTACGACCTGGCCGCGAGCGACGACCAGCTCGCCGGCATTCTCGGCCACGAGATCGCCCACATCACGCGCAAGCACGCGCTCAACATTGTGCGGCGCGACGAGTTTTTTGCCGGCAGCAAAAGCCTGCTGGAAAAATACAGCGGCGACTACCGCCAGGCCAGCGCCGCGGCGGGCCAGGTTGATGCGCAACTCCAGCAATTCGACGTCGGGGTGGGCAAAATCACGGCCGGCCTGATCGAGAAGGGCTTTGACCAGCCGACCGAGTATGCCGCCGACCAGGCCGGCCACAATCTGGCCGCACTCACCGGCTACGCCCCCGGCGGCCTGCGCAGCGTGTTGGTCCAGCTCCAGCAGCCGGGCGGCCAGGCCAAGAAAACCTTTTCCACCCATCCGCCCCTGAAGGAACGGATCAAGCGCCTGCCCGACGAGCCGGCGGCTTTACCCAGCCCGCCCGCCCCATGATCAAAAAAATCCTCCTTGGCCTGCTTGTCGTATGGGTGGCCGTCCAATTCATCCGGCCGGCGCGCAACGTGTCGACTGCGCCCGGGCCGCAGGACATCTCCGTCAAGTATCCGGTGCCGGCGCCGGTGCAGGGCCTGCTGCAACGGGCCTGCTATGATTGCCACTCGAACAACACGCACTATCCCTGGTATGCGGAGGTGCAGCCGGTCGGCTGGTGGCTGAACCAGCACGTGCAGGATGCCCGGCGCCATCTGGATTTCTCCAGCTTCGGCACCTACACCGCCAAGCGGGCGGGGAAAAAGGCCGAGGAAATCGCCGATGAGGTGGAACACCGGGAAATGCCCCTGAAGTCCTACACCTGGATGCATCCCGAGTCCCGGCTTACGGCGGACGAGATCAAGCTGCTGGTCGACTGGGCCAACGGGTTGCGTGACCAGATTGGCGCGCCGTAAGTAGCGGCAGGCGTCCCTGCCTGCCGAGTTTGTGCCCGTGATCCCGGCAGGCAGGGACGCCTGCCGCTACAGCGAACTGCTGACGACAACGCGAATTAGTATTTGCCTACTTCGAAACCACCAAGGGAAACCCGTTTTTGCGCAGGGCGCGGTGCAGTTCGCGGATGTGCGCGTGGTCGCGGGTCTCGACGGTGCAGACCGCGTTGACCGCGGAGATGTCCGGACCGCTGAAAGCGCGGTCGTGCTCGATGTCCTTGAAGCTGGCACCGGACTCCGCGATGACGCGGGAGAGCGCCGCCAGGCCACCCGGCCGATCGCTGATCACGACGGTGAAGCGGGTCATGCGGCCGTCATTCACCAGGCCCTTCTCGATCACGCGGCTGAGGATGGCCGGGTCGATGTTGCCGCCGCAGACCACCAGCACGACTTTTTTGCCGCGCAGTTCGGGCAGCAGGCCGGCCATCATGGCGGCCAGCGGGGTCGCCGCCGCGCCCTCGACGACGGATTTCTCCAGCTCGACCATGCGCAAAATCGCCAGCGAGATCCAATCCTCCGTCACGCGGACCACGCGATCCACGCGGGGCCGGGCGAGCGCAAAGGCGTTGGTCCCGACGGTGAGGGTCGCGAGGCCGTCGGCCAGCGTGGGCCGCCGTGGCATCCTGACCGGTTTGCCGGCGCGCAGCGCGGCGGTGAAATTACCCGTGGCCACACTCTCCACCCCGATGACCTTCACCCGGGGCCGCAGTGCTTTCACCGCCAGCGCCAGGCCGGCGATCAAGCCGCCGCCGCCGACCGGGCAGACAATGGCGTCGACGTCCGGCACCTGCTCGAGCACCTCGAGACCGAGTGTGCCCTGGCCGGCGATGATGTCCGGTGCGTCAAAGCCATGGATGTAGGTCAGCCCCTCCAGCGCGACGAGCTCATCCGCCCGGGCGCGGGCCTCGGCGAAATCGCGGCCGCAAATGATGACCTGCGCGCCGATCCGGCGGCAGGTGCTGACCTTGATGAGCGGGGCATAGTCCGGCATCACCACGGTGACGGGAATGCCCAGTAGCTGGCCGTGATAGGCCAGCCCGAGCGCATGGTTGCCGGCGGAGGCGGCGATCACGCCGCGTTTTTTTTGGGCGGGCGGCAACCGCAGGAGGGCATTGCGCGCCCCGCGCTCCTTGAAAGAGCCGGTGCGCTGCAGGTTGTCGTGTTTGCAGAAGATCCGCGCGCCGGTTATTTCCGAGAGCGGGATTGATTCCGGGCAGGGCGTGACCACCACGCCCCCGGCAATGCGCCGGCGCGCCGCCCGGATATCGGCCAGGGTGACAATCAGGGGTGTTTTAATGGGGGCTTTCTACCGGGGTTGCCGGCCCGTGCAACAAAGATGCGGTATCCGGCTCCGCGGCAATAACCCAAGATCTCTGGCTGTAGGAGGGGCTTGATGCCCCGATTAGGCAGCACCGCCGCGCAGGGTCGTCCAATATCGGGGCGTAAAGCCCCTCCTACAGCCTCGTTGATTTCTGTCCTGGGCTGATCGCGCTATTGTCCAAGGCTGAACTTTTCACAGGGGGGAATACAGGGCTGGCTTTCCCAAAGCGAAGGGGGTTATAGGGTGATAAGGCCTAGACAAGACGAGCGGTATTACCAACAGTCTCCACCCAAGCCCACCGACCATGTACCAGGTTACTTTTTCCGAACAAAGCATGCGCGAGCTGAACCGGCTCGACAAGCTGGCGCAGCTGGCCGTGATCGAGCCGATCACCAAGATCCGCCCGGCCGACCTCGCGCAGCCGCGCGAGCCGCTGGGCCGTTTCAACCGCGCCGGGAAAGACTTTTACCGGCTGCGAGCGGGGGAATTCCGCTTCTATTTCCAGGTGGTCGGCGACACCCTCCACACCCATTACATCCTGCACAAATCCTCGCTGGAGGACTGGCTTTTCCGCATGAAGCTGCCGGTGTCGGAGCAGCAACTGGTGGAGCAGGACTCGAAATTCTGGAAGTACCTCGAAAGCCTGACCAAGTAACGCCGCCATGTCCGACCTCGAGCAGCGCGACAATCCCTACAACGTCACCCAGGCGAGCCGGATCTATTTTCTGCCGAACCTGATGACGGCCGGCAACCTCTTCTGCGGCTTTGTCGCGGTCATCAAGTGCATCCAGGCCCGCCTGATCGCGGACGGCGGGGAATACGCGCTGCAGCATCCGCACCTGTCGTGGAACACGCTCTTCACCGACGCGGTGTGGCTCATTTTGGCGGCGGTGGTCTTCGACTCGCTCGACGGCCGGCTGGCGCGCATGGGGGGGCGGACTTCGCTGTTCGGCGCCGAGTTTGATTCCCTGGCGGACGTGGTCTCGTTCGGCATGGCGCCGGCGCTGATGGTTTTCTTTCTCATTCTGGCGCCGCGCGAGGAATACCAGTGGTTTCGCGAGCTGGGCTGGATCATTGCCTTCATCTACCTGCTGTGCGGGGCCGTGCGGCTGGCGCGTTTCAACGTCATCACGAATCCGCTGCTGCATCGCGCCGAGGCGGAGTCGAGCAAGGACTTTGTCGGCCTGCCCATCCCGGCTGCCGCCGGAACGGTCGCCACCCTCGTGCTGCTGCTGCTCAACATGGCGGCCAACGCCCGGGAGCTGCGGCAGCTGACCCTGGCCCTGCCCCTCCTGCTCATCCTCGTGTCCTTCCTGATGGTCAGCACCGTCCGTTACCCCAGCTTCAAGCAGGTCAACTGGGAGACCAAAACCCGCTTCCGCTCCTTTGTCGGGGTCATCGTGGTCGGGGTCGTCGTCTGGCGCCTGCAGGAAATTGCCTTCTTCTTCCTTTTTCTGGCATATATTTTCTTCGGGTTGTTCGCCCACTACCAACGCGGCGTCCGCCATGTCCAGATGCGCGCCCTGCGCCGCAAGGTTGTGAAAATGAAGCAGGAAACTTCTGAATAACCTCTGGCTGTGAACAAACCCGGGGTTATTGGCTGTTATTCGTCAACGGCTCACCAGCCGGCAAACCGCGGGCTCATGGGGGAAAACCAAAGTTATCGGCAATTTGTCACCCCATAATAATACGAATAATTCCTTATTGAATACCTCCCTAATCATCCTTTGTTAGTTAAAAGCCCAATAACGCTCCTTGCCCGATGAAATTTAAGATCAACCGCGACCACTTCAGCAACGGCCTGGCCCAGGTCCTCAACGTGGTTGGCTCCAAGGCCGCCATGCCCATTTTGAGCAATGTGCTCATCGAGGCGGAGAAGGACTGCATTTCCCTCACGACCACCAACCTCGACCTCGGCATCCGCTGCAAGATCAAGGCGGAGGTCAAGGAAGGGGGCTCGGTCACCTTGCCCGTCAAGCGCCTGGCCACCATCGTTCGCGAATTGCCCAACATCGACGTTTCCTTCGATGCCTCGGCGGCCCACCAGGTGAAGATCGCTTCCGGCGGTTCGAACTTCCGCATCATGGGCATCGGCGCGGAGGAATTTCCGAAGCTGCCCGACTCGACCGACGACAAGACCTATGTGCTCGAGCAGAGCGAGATCGCGACGATGCTGAGCAATGTCTCGTACGCCCAATCGACTGACGAGACCCGGTACATCCTCAACGGCGTCTATTTCAACTTCAAGGACGGGAAACTGGCCCTCGTCGCGACCGATGGCCGCCGCCTCGCGCTGGTCAGCAAGGAGCTCACGGTTCCCGCCGGCAGCGCCGGCGCCATCATTCTGCCGGCCAAGACCGTGGCCGAGCTGCTGCGCCTGCTCGGCAAGGGCGAGAAACTCAAGGTGGCCTTCAACGAGCGCCGGGCGGCCTTCCAGATCGACACGGGCAAGGACACCAGCGGGCTGACCGACAGCATTTATCTCTTCTCCAAGGTGGTTGAGGGCAACTATCCGAACTACCATCAGGTGATCCCAAAGGAGACGCACCAGCGCATCAAGCTGGAGCGCGAGCTGTTCCTCCAATGCGTGCACCGCGCGGCGCTCGTGACCTCCGAAAAATCCAACTCGGTCAAGATCAAGCTTTCCACCAACCTGCTCGAGATCACCGCGTCCTCCCCGGACTTCGGCGAATCCCATGAGTCGATGGCCATATCCTACAGCGGACCGGAACTGCAGGTGGCCTTCAATCCCCAGTTTGTGATGGATCCGCTCCGCGCCCTGACCAAGGACGAGGTGTTCTTCGAGCTCAAGGACGAAGTCAGCCCCGGCGTGTTCAAGACGCTGGAAAGCTTCGTGTGCGTGATCATGCCGGTCCGCCTGAGCTGAGAACTGCCATGAAACCCTGGGTGGAACGCGGCCTCCGGACGCGTTTACTCGCGGCGCGGTCGGGCTAAACCCGTCCGGAGGCCGGGTTCCACCACCGAAAGGTTTTATGCCGTGTATTCCAGCCCACCCACGATCAGTTTCCTGTCATCATGAACGAAGTGAAGTCTAGCCAGCAGGCTGGTGTGACATCCATGCTTTCGCTCGCGATAAGGCCTTCGATGCCGTGGATCCTTCGCTCCGCTCAGGATGACAAACCGGGGTTGAATACACACCCTAAATATCCGCAGCGCTTAACCGGTAACCCGCCCTGAACATGCCGGAAGAACTTTCGCTGTTTCTGGCCCCGGCCCTGGCGGTCCTGCTGTTGTTGTTCTACATCAACCTGCGGGTCGCCTCGCCGATTCTGGCGATCATGATCCGCTGGCTGCGCTGGATTCTCTTTGCCATCTTTTCCGCGCAGGCCAACGAGCAGCTCGCCTTCATCGACCGGCCGTTCTGGGTGATCGCCCTGGTGGTGTTTATTTTGTGGTTCCTGCTCGAGTCCGGCTTCAACTGGCTGAAAGTCAGCGCGATCAGCCTCAGCCCGCTGCCGCTTTTCCCCCGCTACCAGATCAACACGGGCGGCGACGAGTGGCCGACGCAGCGGCGCTTGCTGCGGGTGCGCGACTGGTTGCGCGACCAGCGCTACACCCACATCCAGGCGCTCAAGGCCGAGATCGGGGGCGGCATCTGGCTGCGGACCTCGGTCTATCACAATCCCGACAACACGCAGCGGCTGCACGTGTTGTTTGTGCCGCAGGAAAACGGGGCCATCACCGTGTGCTTCAGCCTCGCCACCCTCACCACGGGCACCCGGCGTTATGTGACGGACAACCTCTATATTCCCTTTGGCGGGTTTTATCCCGAGAGCTGGCATGTGGAACGCAGCCCATGGCGGCGCAGCCTGGCGCGTCTGGTCGTGCGGCACAGTGAGCGCCTGACGCAATCCGGGGAGCAGCCGATCACGTGGGAAATCAGCCCGATCGACGACATCAACCAGCAACAGCAGCACATGGAAATGATCAACCTGGAGCTGGGCTATCTCTTGCCCCACGCCGAGCGCGAGGAATTTGGAAAAATCACCCCCGAGGGACGCTTCCGCATCTGGAAGGAAGCGTGGCTGCTCGACTACCTCGGCCGGGCCATCCGGTATCACTGAAGCGGCGCAATCATTGTATCGGGCGTAGGGCCGGCGCTTGTCGCCGCGCCGTCGTTCGATCGCGGAACGGTCCGCCGACAAGCGGCGACCCTACAGTCAACCCGGGGCCCTGCGGATTTTGCCAATCAATGGTCAAAAAACACCGGGCGCAAAAAATGGCTCGTCTCCCCGGCTTTTCCGGCTAACCCCAAAGCCATGCCCTTTCTCGCCGTTACTGCTTGGGAAAAACTGAAGTCCCTGCCGCCAGAGGTGTGGTTAAAGGTCGGCATCGCCGTCGCGGGCCTGGTGGTCGGGGTTTTTATCCTGCGCCGGATCATGAAGATGAACAAAGTCATCGCCGGGGTCGTGATCTTCGTGGTGACGTCGGTGGTGTTTTTCTCGTGGGTCTATAACCGCAACGAACCGAAGTTCATGACGCCCCTCGTGGAGCGGATCGCGCCGTTTTTCCCCAGCGCCGGCTCGTACGCGACCAAGCAGCAATCCTCCCCCAAGCCCTGATCGTTCCCATCAGGGGCGGTTATTACACGAACCGGGGTAAAATCGGGTTGGTCTTTGCGGGGCTGCCGTTAAAAAATAACGGCTTATGGCCAATACTTACTCCGACATCGGGCTCATCGGCCTTGCCGTCATGGGTCAGAACCTCGCACTCAATATCGCCGACCACGGCTTTCGGATCTCGGTTTACAACCGCACCACCGAAAAGACCGACAAGTTTGTGGCGGAAAACCCCGCCACGCCCGGCGGCCTCGTCGGGACCAAGACGCTGCAGGAGTTCGTGGCCTCGCTGGCCAAGCCGCGCAAGATGATCATTCTGGTGCAGGCGGGAAAAGCCACCGACGCCGTCATCGACGGCCTCGTCCCGCTGCTCGAACAAAACGACATCATCATTGACGGTGGCAACGCCCTCTGGACCGACACGATCCGGCGGGAGAAGGCCCTGAAGGAAAAAGGCCTCCGCTTCATCGGCTCCGGCGTTTCGGGCGGCGAGGAAGGAGCCCGCTTCGGCCCGGCCCTGATGCCCGGCGGCGACGCCGCGGCCTACAAGGAACTCGCCCCCATTTGGAATGCGGTGGCTGCCAAGGTCGACGCGAAGACCGGCAAACCCCTCACCGGGGCCGCGCCGGGCAAACCGGTGGTCGGCGGCGTGCCCTGCGCCACCTACATCGGCGAGAACGGGGCCGGCCACTACGTCAAGATGGTCCACAACGGCATCGAATACGGCGACATGCAGATGATCTGCGAGGCCTACGCCCTGATGCAAGGCCTGCTCGGCCTCAAGGCCGCCGAGATGGGCGCCATCTTCAGCGAGTGGAACGCCGGCGCGCTCGACAGCTTTTTGATCGAGATCACCGCCGACATTCTCAAGCAGAAGGACCCGGCCTCCAAGAAGGCCTTCGTCGACATCGTCCTCGACACCGCGGGCCAGAAGGGCACCGGCAAGTGGACCTCGACCAACGCCCTCGACATGGGCGTGCCGGCCCCGACCATCGCCGAGTCCGTCTTCGCCCGCTGCATCTCCGCCATCAAGGAGGAGCGCGTGGCCGCCTCGAAGATTCTGAAGGGCCCGGGCAAGAAATACCGCGGCTCGAAGAAGGCGCTCATCCAGGCCATCCATGATGCCCTCTACTGCTCGAAGATTTGTTCCTACGCGCAGGGCTTCCAGCTCATGCGCACGGCGCAGAAGGAATACAACTGGACGCTCAGCTTCGGCGAGATCGCCCAGATCTGGCGCGGCGGCTGCATCATTCGCGCCGCCTTCCTGCAGAAGATCACCGAGGCCTACGCGCGGAATCCGCACCTGGCGAATCTGCTGCTCGACCCGTATTTCAACAAGACGGTGAAGAAGGCGCAGGAAAACTGGCGCAAGGTCGTCTCGCTCGCCGCCGAGTGCGGCGTGCCGGCGCCGACGTTCAGTTCGGCCCTCTCCTACTACGACAGCTACCGCTCGGCCCGGCTGCCGGCCAATCTGCTCCAGGCGCAGCGCGACTACTTCGGGGCCCACACCTACGAGCGCACCGACAAGCCGCGCGGCAAGTTCTTCCACGTCGATTGGCCGGAGCCCACGCGGCCCCAGCTGGAGGCCTGAGTTTCTCATCCTGAGACAGGGAACGCCCGGAAGTAATTTTTCGGGCGTTTTTTCGGCGGCTTAATCCGGTATTTTACCCCGTAGCCGACCAAGGAATTTTTTGGCGTAGAGCACGCTGCGTTCCCGGACATACACCTCGGCTGGGTGGCGGCGCAGACCCAGCTCGCGTGCCTGGGTCACGACCGTGCCCTCATTCGGGTTCAGGATGATCCACGTCAGGATGCGGCCCAAGGTGGTGGGGTCGTGGCGCACCTGCAATTCGTCAAACACCACCCGGGCAATCTCGGCCTCGCGCAGATCGGCGCCGAGATCGGCGATGGCCGCGACGCTGAGCAGCTGACGGGCCCCTTGGACAGGATCATCCCCGCGGCCGGGCGGCCAGGCCTTGAGCCAGACGGCGAAATCACTCATCCGGGTCATTTGCGCCGGGGTGAAGCGCGGGGCCAACCGGGTGGCGAGTTCATTGTCGCCGGGGAGGTCCTCATAGGTTACTTGGTCCATCTGCGCGGTGGTGATGGCGGTATAGCCCGTGCCCGCCGGCAGCACAGGCGCCAGCCGGCCGCTCAGTCCGGCGGCCAGGCCGACGACGGCCCACGCCAACAAGGCTACGGCGACCCACCGGAGAGAAGCGCGGGTGGTTGACCGGCCCGCATCCCAGCGAAACAGCTTAAGCCCGCAGGCGCCCGCGGCGGTACCAATCACGCCGAGGGCCAGCAGGCTGAAACCCGCCCCGCTCAAGCCGGCGGGTTCCGTGAAGCAGCGCTGCAACACATCGACCGCGTAGCGTCCGGGCATGAAGCCGGCCACGCGTTGGGCCCAGCCCGGCAGGACGGCCAGGGGCACACCGACCCCGCCGAGCATGATCATCGGCAAAAAGAGGCATTGCCCCAAGGCCTGGACCGCCGGCACATCGTCGGCGAGCGCAGCGACCAACAGACCCAGTCCGAGAAAGGCATAGGCCACAAACAGGAAAGCCCCCAAGGCCAGCCCGGGATGCAGGGGCCAGGGTGTGCCATAGACCACGCGGGCCAGGACAATCTGCAGCAAGGCGGCGGTGGCCACCAGGAAAAGACGCGCCAGCAGTGTGCCTGCCACCAACGAGCCAAGGGGAACCGGCAGCAGGCGGTAGCGTCGCCAGACTCCGCGTTCACGCTCATGGACCAGCGCCGTGGGCAGACCAAAGCAGGCGCCGCCCAAAATGCTGATGGTGAGAAGCTGGCCCATTTGATGGGAGAGCAATGGGGTGTCGCCCCGAAAAATACTGCCAAACGCGAGGAGAAAAAGAATCGGAACCAGATAGCCATAGACCAGCGCCTGGGTGCTGCGGAAATTCAGCCAGAGCGTCAGGAGGGGGTGGCGGAGCAGTCCGGTTTTCATGGCGCCGGCTCCGGTGGATTGGCTCCCGACCACGCCCGGCCCGTCAGGTCAAGGAAGACGTCTTCGAGCGAAGGCCCGCAAATACTCAGCTCAAGCAACGGGTTGTTTTCCGCTTCCAGGTGCTGGGCCAGACGGACGACCAGCGCGTTGGGCTCGCGGGTGACCAGCTGCCAGCCGTCCGCGCGCGGCCGCAGCTCGATCACGCCCGGCCAGGCGGCAACGGTCTTGACCACCAACGGGTGGACGGTGCGAAAAATGATGCGGGACACGGCCGGAGCGCGCGCGAGCAAGGCGGCCGGCGAATCGACCGCGATCAGCCGGCCGGCATGCAAAATCCCGATGCGGTCGCACAATTTCTGCGCTTCCTCCAGATCATGGGTGCTCAGCAATACTGCCCGCCCCTCGGCCTTCATCTGCAGGAGCAGCTGATGCATTTCCCGGCGCGCCCGCGGATCCAGCCCGGCGGTGGGCTCATCCAGAATGACAACCTCCGGCTGGTTGATGAACGCGAGCGCGAGAAAGAGGCGTTGTTGCTGCCCGCCGGACAGGGCCGCAAAGGGTTCATCCGCCTTCGCGACCAGGTCAAAATACTCCAACAGGGCGCCGGGATCGGCGGCATTGGGGTAGAACGAGGCATAAAACCGCAGCGCCTGCCGGGGCGTAAGCTTCTCTTGCAGGGCAGTTGACTGCAGCACGGCACCGACCTGTTGCCGCGCGCGCACCGGGTCGTCCTTGGCATTAATCCCCGCCAGGGTGATGGTGCCGGTATCCGGTTGGCGTAAGCCCAAAATGCACTCCAGGGTGGTGGTCTTGCCCGCGCCGTTGAGCCCCAGCAGGCCGAAAATTTCACCGGGCATGACCGCCAGGCTGAGGTCGTGCACCGCCAAGACCGGGCCGTAGCCCTTGGAAAGGTTCCGCACGGAGACGCTGGCGGAAGAAGGCAGTACCATTCCCCTATGCCAAACGGCCAGGGGGCGGGGATGTCAACGGCATCTGCGGCCGTTCCAGCGAGGCGGGCGGGCCGCCATAAAAAAAGTGGCGGGCCGCCTACCCCTAAGCGGCCCGCCTTAGCTTTCTATTTACCCCAAATTCCCGCTAGGCGGGAGAACACGAATAATGCACGTCGCATGCCAAGACGGGGGCAGATAAATTAATTGGGCTGAGGAAAATGGTAGGGGCCCGCGTCTGCGGGCCTTCCATTATGGAGGATTACCCAAAGAAGTGACGGTGCCTTGGGTAGGGCGCGGACTCTCCGTTCCGCGCCGGGGCTCCTCGCGGCGGCGAAGGGACTCGCCGCCCTACCTACAATCCCCTTCGCGTAACTTCTTTGGGTAAGCCGCAGTAGTTGAAGTGTGTTCAACGGCCTTAGGCGGTACGGCCAGGCAACGCGGGCCCTTTCACCCGGTCGGATTTGGTTGCCCGGAATGGTGGGCCCGGCATTGGTGGAACAACGGAAAGAATCTGCCGGTCACCTTCGCACCCCCTTTTTTCTCCATGAAACTCGTCATGTTCTGCCTCGGCTTGAGCCTTTTCCTCCCGGTCGCCCGCGCGGAGCACCGCGACGATGATCGCTACCGCAACGAGCCTTGCGTCATTATTTACCAGCAGGCGGATTTCCGGGGCAGCTTTCTGGTGCTCTATCCCGGCGACGCCATCGATAATCTTTCCGGCAAGAACTATCCCAACGGGGGCGGCATGAACGACACCATCTCCTCCGTACGCGTGGAGGGCGGCGCGGTCGTCACCGTCTACGAGCAGGCCCGCTATCGCGGGGCGGTGATGCGGCTGACGGAAAATGTGCGCGACCTAACGGCCCGCCGGTTGCCCGACACCCCCCAGGTGAGTTGGAACGACCGGATTTCCTCCCTCCGGGTCGAGGGGGTGCGATCCCGGCACGACGGCGGGCGCGAGGTGGACGTCGATGGCGTCATCAAGCGCGCTTATCAGGACCTGCTGGGTCGCGCGCCCGATGCCGCCGGCCTGCGTTATTACCATGGGGTCATGATTGACCAAGGCTGGACCGAGCGCATGGTCCGCGACCACATCCGGCGGGGCAATGAATACCGCCAGGAGGGCGTCGATCGCATCATCCGGCGTGCCTATCAGGATCTGCTCGGCCGCGACCCGGATGAGACCGGCCTGCGCAATTACCGCAAGCAGATGATCGACCACGACTGGAGTGAAGTGGAGGTGCGCGACAACATCCGCCGCAGCCAGGAGTACCTCAGCCGCCCGCCGGGGAAAAAGTAAGGGCCCCGGTCCCGCACCCAGCGCCGCCGTGGAGCCCAGGCGGGCGCCGGGGACGACGTTAATCCCCACCGAGGCAAATCTTATAGATCAAGGACGATACCGCGATGGCAGTGCGGGGCGGTTGACCCGCCGGCCGGCTTAACTAGGTTGGGGTTGTTTCATCCCTTCAAACATGAGAACCACCATCCCCGCGGGTCACGGCGAGAAAGCGAGGCAGCATCATTCAAGCTCAGGCGGTGCGCAATTTTGGGTGGGAGCGATGCTCCTGCTCGCGACCACCCTGCCGCTGGCCGCCCAGAGCCGGCTTTATGTGCTGGAGCCGGACAAGGCCTATCACCCCGTGCTCAAGGTCAGCGACGGCCATCCGTTCATCATGGAGCAAGGGGCGCTGGTGGCCGCCCATGGCGATCGCTATGCCTTGCGCAAGGTGGACGAATTCCTGCCGGTTTACATCGAGGTGCGGGGGCTGAAGGTCTCGACCACCGATCACCAGCAGATTGCGGTGAATGCCGACATTGCCCAACCGCAGGGCATTTCGGGCGGAGGGGTCTTCGATGGCGCCGGCGATGCGCACCCGAACCCGCTGGGGCACCGCGCCAACCAGGGCGATCCGCAGGGGCAGATCGAGAGCGTGTTTCATTTCGACGCCAAGTTTGAGGCGGATTATCCCCTCGAGGATGTCTTCCTGGTGATCGAGACGGAGTTCGCCAATGCCGGAAAGAGCCTGGTCGTTTGTGAGGTCGGGCAGCTGCAAGAGCGGAAGCCCAAGCCTTTCACCTACGCCGTGAGCCGGAAACAGAGCTTTGGCTCCGTCAAGGCCACCCTGCATTTGTTTGTGGGCGGCACCGAGGTGCTCCAATCCGAACAACCGGAGGCCTTTCGCCGCGAGCAACTCGACCGGATGATCGCCCAAAGGATCGTCGGGGTGAAAGACGCGGGCCCCAAGCCCTTCTTTGGCTCGACGCCGGGTTATCCCGCCGCCCTGCGCCCCAGCGGGCTCAAGGGTGAGGTCGTCGTGACCGTGCGCGTGACCCCGCAGGGCGCGGTGCTGGACCCGGTGGTCGACCGCACGAACAACCCGGCCTTTGCCGAGGCGGCCCTGGAAGCGGTGCGGGAATGGCGTTTTCTGCCCCGCGTGCAAAACGGCCGGCCCGTCGAGACCAAGGTCAGCATCCCGATCGATTTCGACCCGCCGGCGGCAAAGGAGTGAACGCCGGTTACGGTCCCCTTTCGGATTCTACTGTGGGCGGGGTGCCCCCACCCCGCGGGTTTCAGCTTGCGCGAACCGCGCCTCGCGGGGTGAGGGCACCCCGCCCACAAGTGAAGCGATCCAAATCAATCCGGAACTGGTAGGAGGCACGCGACCACAAGGTCACGGCCGCAGCAGAAACTCCAGCGGCAGATCCACGCGCTCCCGCCAGGATTTTTCGGAGTGCTCCGCGCCCTCGAACTTCCGGGTGATCCAGTCGCGGCCCGCGGTGTAGCCGGCCGCCGTCATCACCGCGTCCGCCCGCTGTTGGAAGGGCTCGTAGAGCGCGTCAAGCGTCTTGGTCCCGTAGTCGAACCAGATTTTGTTCTGCCCGGGCTTCGGCAGGCTGCGGGCGAGATAGTCGACGACAGCGCCATTGCCCGCCGGAAAGTGGGTCGAGACGCAGCCGGCGCTACCGAACACCAGCGGGTATTCACACAGGGCATAGGCGGAGATCAGCCCGCCCATGCTTGAGCCCATGACCGAGGTGTGGGCCGCGTCCGGCTGGGTCCGATAGGTGCGGTCGATGAAGGGCTTCAATTCTGTCACCAGAAACTTCAGGTAGGCATCCGAACTGATGCCGGCGGTGGGCATGGTCGGACCGCCGGGAAACAGGGCCAGCGTCTCGCCGGTCACGGCCTTTTTCGGCATGTATTCGGGGAAGCGGCCCATGCCGGTGTTCCAGATGCCGACAATGATGGCGCCACGGGTCTTGCCGGCCTGCATCAGGCGGCAGACGGCGCGATCCACTTCCCAGGCGGTCCCGCCGTAGCTGAGGCTGCCATCAAAAAGATTCTGGCCGTCGTGCATGTACACCACCGGGTAACGCTCGGCGGAATTTTCCTCATAGCCCGGCGGCAGCCAGACATCGATCTCGCGGGGGGAAACCAGGGCCGAGGGAAAGGCCGGGTGCTTTTCAATCCGGCCGGCGCCGGTGACGGTGACCGTGGTGAGGGAACCGAGCGTTGTCCCGGCGAGATTGTGCACCAGCACCCGATAGGCCCCGGCATCAGCCGCGGCGGCCGCGGGCACCGTGTAGGTCGCGGCGGTGGCGCCCGGGATCTTTTCATCATTGCGCAGCCACTGGTATTCGAGCGCCCCGGAGCCCACGGCTTGCACGGAGAGCGAGAGCTTGGCACCAGCCGCCACGCTGACGGTAGCCGCGGGTGCGGTGGTGATGCGGGGGCTTATCGCTCCTCGAATACCGAAGGTCGCCTTGGAGGGAGCCACCGTGAGGCGGCTGACCTGGGAGGAAGCGGTGTGGCCCCGCAGGTCGTTCACCGTGGCGATGAAGGATAGTTCCTCGTTCGCGGCGAGGTCCGCCGGGGGCGACCAAAAAACCCGGTACGGCGCGGCGTCATCCGTGCCGAGCAACTCAAATAGTCCCGGGCGGGAGGCGCGCGTCATGACGAAGGTCACTTCGGCCAGCCCGTCACCGCCGGCAACCTCGGCCCGGATTTCACGCCGGCTGGGGAAGGTCTGTCCGTCCACCGTGCGGCTGGTGAAGGTCAGGCTCGCGCCTTCGGCCGGGGTCACCAGCGCGATTTGCACCGGGGTGGCGGGTGCGGGCAGCGCGGCGGTGGCGCGCCAGACCGCGAATTGCAGCGGGGCAAGGGTCACCCGCACGGCCCCGGTGGCGTCCGTCGTCAGGCGTTCCTGGCCGGGCTGATCCGGGGTGCGGGAGTCAAAAATCCGCTCGAGGGCGGCGCCGGCCGGCTGGCTGGTCGGCACGGCGGTGGTCAGCGGGGTCGTGCGGGAGTTGTTGAGTGCGACGACGTATTCCAAGCGCTCGCCGCGCTCGATCCGCGAGAAGGCAAACAGGCCGGGCTCGCCCGTGAGGCGGGGAATCATCGCGCCGTTGCGCAGGGCGGCATGATTGGCGCGCAGCGCACCCAGCCGGGAGAAAAACTGGAAGAGCGGATGGTGCTCGTCGAATTTGTCGTCGGCGCCGGTGCGGGTGGTGGCCAGTAGCGGAGCATTTTTGTATTCCGGGGTCTGGGCCGCGAACATGTCTTCGCGCGAATGGGTGTCGCCCCCGCCGCTCCCGATCATGCCCTGCTCGTCGCCATAATAGATCACGGGCTGGCCGCGGGCCAGATAGAGCAGGCCATGAGCCAGTCTCGTGAGATCGGCCAGTTGCGCCGACGAAATACCGGGATTGTCCTGCTGCAGATAATAGGTGAAACGGCCACCGTCGTGATTGCTCAGGAAAGTGGTCGTCAGGTGGACGTTGCTGTCGTGGTCGGTGTAGTAGTCATCCCGGGCGAGGAGCTCGGCCATTCCGGCGGCGGGGCCGCCTTGCGAGACAAATTTTTTCACGGCGCCCAAAAAGCCAAAGTCGATCGTGGTGTCCATCGGCATGGTGCTGGTGGAAAACTCGCTGAGCACATTCGGGCCGTCGTTCTCGTTGTACACTTCGCCAAACTGGAAAAAATCCGGGCGGCCGCGCGCGCGGGCCGCGGCGCGGATGGCGGGACTGAAGGCCTGCCAGAAATCCGCGTTCACGTGCTTGACGGTATCAATGCGGTAACCGTCCACCCCGGTGTCCAGCCACGAGGTGAAGAGAGCAATGAAACCCTGCACCACGCGCGGGTGCTCCGTGAAGAGATCGTCGAGCCGGGCAAAGTCACCCAGGGTGGCGCTTTCCCCCGCCCAGGTGCTGTTGCCGCGGTTGTGGTAGAGGGTGACATCATTCAGCCAGGCGGGATTTTTCGCGGACCTCTCCGCCGTCGCCACGACGGGCACATGCGGAAAACTCCGTTCAGCGGACAACGCGGGAAACGCGGCGGGATCATTCAGGCCATTGTAGGCCAGCGCCCGCTCGTCGAAGGCCTGCCCCTTCGCATCGCGGTAGGGCGAAGCGGTCCGGTCGCGGTAATCATCCTTCCGGTCCTGGTACGTGATCACATCCGCCGTGTGATTGACGATAATATCCATGAACACCTTCAGGCCGCGTGCATGCGCCTGCTTGATGAACTCGCGATACTCCTCGTTCGTGCCGAAATGGGGGTCAATCTGCAGGAAATCCGTGATCCAGTAGCCGTGATAGCCGGTGCCATCGACCTGCACCGCCTTGTTCTTGAAGGGCGGCGTTACCCAGACGGCCGTGACCCCGAGTTTCTTCAGATAGTCCAGCTTGGCGGTCATGCCGGCAAAGTCACCGCCATGGTAGCCCGAAATACTGGCGGGGTTGAAGCCGCTGATCTCGGGGCCGCCCACCAAGCCGCCGGAGTCGTTGGCGGTGGAGCCGTTGGCAAACCGGTCGGTGAGGACGAAATACATGGTCTGGCCGGCACCGGGATGGGTGAAACGCGGGACGATCACGGAAGGTGCCGGTTGGGCGAAGGCGACCGCAGCGGTCAGCCAGGCCGCCCAGCCCAAGAGGCGGGAGCAGGATAAACGATTCATGGGGGTGCAATCACCGTGACCGGCCGGGTTGACCAGGTCAAACCACCGGGCCGAGAGAAGACTTCGCAGGGTAAGATTTATCTTAGGTTCGTTCGGCCGGCCGGCGGACAGCTTTATTCAGTAGCGGCAGGCGTCCCTGCCTGCCGGTTCGGGAATTCGCGCAAATCCCACCGCAGTGACTCCTGTTGCTACGGAAGCCCAAGAAGCCTTTTGCCCCAGAAACAGGCCTTAACCTAAGAGTTGTCCGAGCCATCGCGGTTTTCTCAAGGATTTGTCCATCGCACTCACAACGGTCCTCTCACCACATTTTGACCAGCCTCCGGGACTCCCCACACCCGTTCCCGAGGTTACACCCACCCTGTTGGTCGCTTTTGGACCGATCTATCCCTCTTTTACCCACCATGCATACACACACCACTACCTACGTGCGCCGGTACCTCTCCCGAGGTCTGGCCACCGGCCTGCTGTTTACCCAGTCGGCCCTGATGTCCTTCGCCCAGGCGGCCCCCGCGGCTACCGACGCGCAAGTCGCTGCTGACAAAGCCAAGAAAGACGCTGCTGCTACTGAGCAGGTCGTTGTCTTGGAGAAATTTACCGTGAGAGCGGGCTTCAGCGGCAGCTTGGCCGCCGCCGCCGACATGAAGCAGAAACAGACGCTGATCACCGATGTGGTCGCGGCTGAAGATATCGGCAAGCTGCCGGACATCAGCATCGCTGAGTCGCTCACCCGCCTCCCGGGTGTGACCACCCAGCGCCTGAATGGCCGCGCCCAAGCCATCGTTATCCGCGGTCTCAATGGTAATTTCAGCACCGCTTTGCTCAATGGTCGTCAGCAGGTGAGCACGGGTGCCGGTCGTTCGGTCGAATTCGACCAATACCCGGCCGAGTTGCTCAGCAGCGTGGTCGTTTACAAGTCGACCGACGCCTCCCTGGTTGGCCAGGGTCTGGCTGGTACGGTGGACCTGCAGACCGTGCGGCCCCTTAACTCCAGCACGCGCACCCTCGCCGCCAATGCGTTCTATGAATGGAACAGCCTGGGCGCGATCAATGCCGGGGCCAAGGCCAGCGGCAACCGTGAGACGCTTTCCTATGTCGACCAGTTCATGGACGGCAAACTCGGTATCGCCATCGGCTATTCCCACTCCGACCGTCCCGGTCAGGGCTATCAGTGGAATGCCTGGGGCTATCCTGATGTCGGCGGGGGCTCCCCGGTCGTCCTCGGCGGCGCCAAGCCGTTCGTGCGCACCAGCGAGATCATTCGCGATGGCACCATGGCGGTCCTCGAGTTCAAGCCCAGCGAGAACCTGCACTCCACGATCGATCTTTATTATTCCGACTTTCAAGAGACCCAGCTGCTCCGCGGCATCGAGATTCCCCTCTGGTGGAGCTCGGCCCAGCTGCAGCCCGGTTACACCGTCAGCAACGGCCTGGTCACCGCGGGCACGTTCAAGAATGTCTACGGCGTCGTGCGCAATGACTATGTGAAGCGCGACGATCACCTCTTCGCCGGCGGCTGGAACCTGGAAATGGGCAACAAGGATTCCTGGAAGACCGACCTCGACCTCAGCTATTCCCATGTCGGGCGCCGCGATCTCGTGCTCGAGACCTACTCGGGTTATGCCTCCAACCAATCGGGTACGCCCGAGACGCTCGGCTTCAACATGGGCTCCGGTGACGGCGGCGCCACCTTCACCCACCTGCTCGACTACTCCGACGGCACCAAGATGCGTCTCCAGAATCCGCAGGGCTGGTCCGGTGACCAGTTCCCCGGCGGCCAGGCGGGTTTCGTCAAGGGCCCCTACTCTGAGGACAAGATCAGCCAGTACATGATCAAGACCCAGCACGCCATGCAGAAGTTCTTCAGCCGCTTCGAGGCCGGCCTCGCCCAGAATACGCGCGACAAATATGAGTACGACCTTGGGCCGGACGGCACCGAGGGTTACTTCCTCGGCTTCAAGAACGGCGCGACCAGCGCCCCGTTGCCGGCTTCCGTCGGCACCACCGACCTGAGCTTCATCGGCATGGGCAAGGAGTACAGCTACGACCCGCTCGCGCTGTACAACAGCGGTTTCTACGAGAAGAAGCCGAACCTCAATCCTGCGCTCCGCGCCAACAACTTCGACGTGTCGGAGAAGATCACGATGGCCTACTTCAAGTTCGATATCGACAGCAAGATGGGCAACACGCCTGTCACTGGCAACATCGGCACACAGTACATCCATTCCCAGCAGGACAGCAACGGTCTGTCCGTCGGACCGAGTATTGTCCCGGTCAATCGTGGTCACAAGTATAACGACTGGGTCCCGGCGCTGAACCTCAACTTCGGTTTGAGCGACAAGACCACCCTGCGTTTTGCCGCCGCCCGCCAGCTGGCCCGTCAGCCCATGTCCGACATGCGCGCCGGCAGCACCTACGGCTACAACGTCAACCTGGCCAACTCCACGGACCCGTTGAACGGTCCTTGGTCCGGTGGCGGTGGCAATCCGAACCTCGAACCCTGGCGCTCCAACTCCTATGACCTGTCCCTAGAACATTATTTCAAGGACCGCATGGGTTACTGGGCCGTGGCCGCGTTCGACAAGGAACTGGTCTCCTACACGTACAACAAGACCTCCATCATCAGCTATGCTGGTTTCCCGACCGGCGTGGCCGCGGGCCAGCCCGGCGCGGTGCCGAAGATCACCACGGGTCGCTATGACTCCCCGGATAACGGTCAGGGCGGCTACATCCGCGGCCTGGAATTCGCTCTCTCGCTCCCCGGTGAAAAGTTCACCCCGGCGCTGAAGGGCTTCGGTTTCGTGGGCAGCGTGTCGTTCTTCAAGAGCTCCATCCAGCCTGACCTCGGCAATCCTTCCCAGCCGTTGCCCGGCCTGTCCGATCGCGTCGCCACCTCCACCTTCTACTATGAAGCGAAGAGTGGCTTTGCGGCCCGCATCAGCGCCCGCTACCGTTCGGATTATCGCGGTGACATCTCCACCTTCGGTCCCCGTGGCGTGAACTACCGCAATCTGCAGGCCGAGACAAACATCGACGCCCAGATCAGCTACTCGTTCAACAAGGGCATGCTCAAGGGCATGACCCTGATCGCGCAGGGCTATAACCTGAACGACGAGCCGCTGTTCGCCTCCGATGGACCGGACACCCGCCGCGTGCAGGACTACCAGCGCTATGGCGCGTCCTACTCGATCGGTGCGACCTACAAGTTCTAACCCAAGGTTGGAACCGCGAGGCTAGATTATCTGCGGCCACCAGATCGTTCTGGTGGCCGCTTTTTTTCCGCCGCGTTCGACCGTCATCCCTCGAAGAGCAGCCCTTGCTTTTTGGGGGGTGCCCGCACCCCGCGCTCTTTCCGCGGCAGGGTGCGGGCACCCCGACCAACCGACCCGTTGAGTTTCTTATCTTTCCCTCCACTACCCTTCTCCCCCATGGGACCGAATTCCTCCACTTGGCTCACCACCCGCACCGCGGGCGTGCTGGCCCATATTTCCTCCCTGCCCGGGGACTACGGAATCGGCAATCTGGGGCCGGGGGCGCGGAGCTTTGTTGATTTTCTCGCCAGCGCCGGCGTGCGCCACTGGCAGATCTGCCCGATCGGACCGACGGGTTACGGCGATTCACCCTACCAGCTGTTTTCCGGCCGGGCGGGCAACCCCTACTTTATTGATTTGGGCGAATTGGCCGCCGTCGGGCTGCTCAAGCCCGATGATCTCACGCCGCTGCGGTCCCTGTCCGCCACCCGCGTTGATTACGGCGCGCTCTACACCCATTTCTGGAGCGTGCTGGCGCAGGCCTACGATCGCTTTGCCGCCTCGGGTGCGTCCGGCCTGCCGGGTCTCGGCACAGTGGATGATTTTCGCGCCGCCCAGGCGGGCTGGCTCAATCCCTTCACGGACTTCATGGCGCTCAAGGCTCGCTTTGGCGGCCAGGCCTGGACCAGCTGGCCGGAGGAGTTCCGGCAGTGGACCCCCGCACTGGGGGCAGCGTTGTCCGCCGACATCCGCCGCGAATCCGACCGGCACGCCTTTTATCAATACATCTTCTTCGGCCAGTGGGAGCGGCTGCGCCGATACGCGACGGAGCGCGGCGTTGGCATCATCGGCGATGTGCCGATCTTCGTGGCGCTAGACAGCGCCGATACCTGGCAGAACCGGGCCGTCTTCCAACTCGACCCCCACGGCCTGCCGCGGGTGGTGGCGGGGGTCCCGCCGGATTACTTCTCCGCCCTCGGCCAGCTCTGGGGCAACCCGCTGTACGACTGGGCCCATCACGCCCGCACTGGCTACCAGTGGTGGATCGATCGACTGCGCGCGGCGTTTGAGCTCTACGACATCATCCGGCTCGACCACTTCCGCGGCTTCGACACCTACTGGGAAATTCCCGCCGGCGCCCCCGATGCCCGCACGGGCCGCTGGGTCAAGGGTCCCGGGCTGCCTTTCTTCCAGGCCGTGCGGGCGGCCCTGCCCCAGGCCCGCATCATTGCGGAGGACCTGGGTTATATCGGGCCCGATGTGGTGGAGCTGCGGCGCAATGCCGGGCTGCCCGGCATGAAAATCCTGCAGTTTGCCTACGGGCACGACGCCAACAACTGCAACCTGCCCCACTTCTTCCCGGCCGACAGCATCACCTACACCGGGACGCACGACAACATCACCACCCGCGGTTGGCTGGAGAGCCTGACGCCTGATTATGCCGTGCGGGTTAAGGATTACTTCCAGCTCAATGGCACCCGCTCGGCCTGGCCGATCATACGGGCGGCCCTGGCGACCCCGTCGCGCCTGACGATCATCCCGATGCAGGACTTGCTTGATCTGCCGGCCGACGCCACCCTCAACCGTCCGGGCACCACCGACGGCAACTGGCAGTGGCGGTTCACCAACGGTGAACTGGCCGGCCTCGCCGGGGAAGCCACCACCCGTTTCAAACACTGGATCAACCTCTACGACCGCACCGGCAACCGCGCCCTCCGCGATTACAGCGAACCCCTCGCCCCGTAAATATCCTACAGGTGGATTTGACCGAACCCACGCCATCACCCGATACTCGTTTTCTGCCCTCATTTGTAGGAGCTTGCTTGCAAGCGATTCACTAGGTGGTCCGCCATTGGGCACCCCGAATCGCCTGCAAGCAGGCTCCTACATTCCAACCCCACCGATGTCTGCATCGGGATATTCGACCCACCGCCCATGAAACCCCTCCGCCCCCTCAGCCTGCCCGAGATCTGGAACATGAGCTTCGGTTTTCTCGGCATCCAGTTCGGCTGGGGCCTGCAAATGGCGAACATGAGCCCCATCTACACCTATCTGGGGGCGGCCGACGACCAGATCTCGCGGCTCTGGCTGGCCGCCCCGCTCACGGGCTTCATCGTGCAGCCGATCATCGGCGCCATGAGCGACCGCACCTGGGGCCCGCTCGGTCGCCGCCGGCCTTACTTCCTGATCGGGGCCATCCTCAGCTCCATCGCGCTGGTCCTGATGCCCAACGCCGGATTGCTGGCCAACTGGATCATGCCGAACCTGCCTAAGTTCTACATGGCGGCGATGCTCCTCTGGGTCCTCGATGCCTCGATCAACGTCTCGATGGAGCCCTTCCGCGCCTTTGTCGCCGACAAGCTGCCCGAGGAACAGCGCGGCATGGGCTTCGCCATGCAAAGCTTCTTCATCGGCGTGGGCGCCGTCGTGGCGGGGTTGCTGCCGTACATCCTGCGCAACTGGTTCGGGGTGAGCAGCGCCGCCGATGGTGCGAACGGCCTGCCGACCAATGTCAAAATCTCCTTCTACCTCGGCGCCATCGCCTTTCTCACCGCCGTTTTATGGACGGTGATTTCCACCAAGGAAAATCCACCCGAGGACCTGGAAGAGTTCCGCCGCAAAAAGGCCGCCAGCCGCGGGCCGGCCCATCTGCTGAAGGAAATCACCGAGGCGCTGGCGCACATGCCGGTCACCATGTGGCGGCTCGCGCTGGTGCAGTTCTTCACCTGGCTCGGCCTCTTCTGCATGTGGCTGCATTTCTCGAACGCGGTGCCCGTGATCTTTGGCAGCCACGACTCGACCTCCGACCTCTTCAAGCGCGGCGCGGAATGGGCCGGCGTGTGCTACGCGTTCAAGGACGCGGTGACGTTCCTCGCGGCCTTCGGCCTCATGTGGGCGGCGCGCAAGCTGGACCGGCGCTATGTCCACGGGGTCTGTCTGGCCCTCGGCGGCCTGGGCCTGCTGGCAGTGGGCTTCGTCCACGGGGAGGAGCAGAAATTCCTGCTCCTCGGCGCGCTGGGCCTGGGCGGCATCGCGTGGGCCTCCATCCTCTCCATGCCTTACGCCATCTTGGCGGGGGCGCTGCCGACGGAACGCATGGGCGTCTACATGGGCATCTTCAATTTCTTCATCGTGCTGCCGGAAATCCTGGCGGCCCTGTTCTTTGGCGGTCTCGTGAAGAACTACCTGCACGGCAATCTGGTCTACGCGGTGATGGGCGGCGGCGTCTGCCTGTTCGTGGCCGCGACCATGGTATTGTTTGTGCCGAAGCCCGCGGCCACCGCGCCGGCCGCCCGCTGAATCCCGCCCGCCCGGCGGGCCTAATTTATGCGTCCCAGAACCCTGCTTCCCCTGCTCGGGCTGACGCTGCTGGCCTCAGTCCACGCGGCGCCCGCGGCCGAATCCGCGCCCGCCCGGTATCAGCCGGTGCCTTACGTCAAGCTCACCCACCCCGAGTGGTCGAAGAACGCCACGATCTACCAGATCAACACCCGGCAGTTCACCGCTGAGGGCACATTCCGCGCGGCGGAAGCACACCTGCCGCGGCTCAAGGCGCTCAATGTCGACATCCTCTGGCTCATGCCGATCAACCCGATCGGCGAGAAGAACCGCAAGGGCACGCTCGGCAGTCCCTACTCGGTGCGGGATTACCTCGGCGTCAACCCCGAGTTCGGCACGCTGGCGGACCTCAAGCACTTCGTCGCGGCCGCCCACGCGCAGGGCTTCAAGGTCATCCTCGACTGGGTGGCGAACCACACGGCCTGGGACAATCCACTCGCGGCGCAGCACCCCGAGTGGTACCAGCACGACTGGAAGGGCGCCTTCCGCCCCACCCCGTGGTGGGACTGGTCGGATATCATCAATCTCGACTACCGCCAGCCGGGGCTGCGGAAATACATGACGGACGCGATGAAGTATTGGGTGCAGGAAGCGGACATCGACGGCTACCGCTGCGACGTGGCGGGATTCGTGCCCGTGGACTTTTGGAACAACGTCCGGCGTGAGCTCGATGCGATCAAGCCTGTCTTCATGCTGGCCGAGTGGGAATCCCGGGACCTCCACGCCGAGGCGTTCGACATGACCTATGGCTGGACCTGGTATGAGGGGATGAGCAAGATCGCCGCAGGCAAGGCGGACCTCGGCACCCTGTTCACCTACTATTCCTGGAACGAGAGCTCCTTTCCGCCCGACTGCTACCGCATGCTGGGGGTCAGCAACCACGACAAGAACTCTTGGGAGGGAACGGGGCCCGAAGCCTTCGGCGGCGCCCTTGAGGCGGCCATCGTGCTCTCCGTGGTTAGCGACGGTCTGCCGCTGCTCTACAACAGCCAGGAAGCGGGCGAGACCAAGCGGCTGAAGTTTTTTGAAAAAGACCCGATCGAATGGCGCGCCCACCCGCACGGCGAACTCTACCGCCAGCTCTTCGCCCTCAAACATGCCAACACCGCGCTGTGGAACGGGCACTGGGGCGCGCTGATGGTGCAGGTGCCGAACAACCACCGCACCGAGGTGCTCAGCTTTGTGCGCGGCAACGAACACGACAGGGTTTTCGCGGTGTTTAATTTTTCCCAGAAGGCCAGGACGGTAAGGTTTGAGGAGCGTCTGGGTGACGGCACCTACACCGATTATTTCAGCGGGGAGCAGGTGACGATCAATGACGCGACGCAGCTGAACCTCGCGCCGTGGGCGTACCGGGTTTTCGTGCAGGCGCCGCGCTGACGAAGGGTGCTCCGCTGGCGATGTAGCCACAGGCCTCCGTGCCTGTGGGATCCCGCGCTAACCCGACAGGCAGGGACGCCTGTCGCTACGCTTTTTTCTGCGGCTCGCCGTGCGTGTAGTCGAGGCGGTCGAAATAGACCGTCTTCGGCTGCTGTTCGGGACCGCTGCGCTGGGCCTCCAGCCGGCTGCGGTATTTTTGCGGAGTCACGCCCTTGTGCTGCTTGAAGACGCGCGCAAAATAGGCCGGGTCGGCAAAGCCGCTGGCGTAGGCGATCTCGGAGATGGTCAGGGTCGCGGTTTCCAGCGCGAGGATGGAGCCGTCAATCCGGATCCGCTGGATGTAATGCGTCAGCCGCTCCTTGGTTTCCATGTGGAACAGGTGCGAAAGATAGTCGGGCGAGCAGCCGAGGAGTTCGGCAATGTGCTGCACGCCCAGTTCGGGATTGGCGAATTGCTCCCGGACCAGGCATTTCGCCTGAAAGACCTTGCCAATGTCGCTGTTGAGCTGGCCGGTGCCCGTCTCGACGATGTTGCGGAACAGGCCGAGCAGGGCGAGCAGCAGACCCTTGAGCACGGCCTCGCGCGCTGGCCCCTGCATGCTGTGCGTTTGGGCGATGGTCCTGGCCAGGGTCAGAAAAATATCCAGGTTGGGCGCGTCAAAAAACTCGATGACCTCGATGTCCGGCTTGCCCGGCCGCACCTCGTGGGCGAAATGCAGGCTGAGCGTGTTGTTGTAGAAGCCGGCCACGAGGTTGCGAAACGGCCGGTCCGGCCCCGGGGAAACCACCTCGCCGTGCGGCACGCCGGGCGGGATGACACAAATTTCATCGGGGCCGAGCCGGAAGCTTTCCCCGGGAAAACTGAACTCTGTCGTCCCCTGCAACTGGAGAAAAACCTCCGGCCGATAGTGATAGTGCATGCCGCGCCGATTCTCCACCCGCTTCACTTCCGGGGGCACCCGGAGGGTCAGCCGGTTGTGCTCGGCCAGTTTCAAGGCATGATCAAAGGCCTGTCGCATCTCGGCGCGATTGGGCCCGCTCATGGAGCGGGCGGAAAACAGGGCTTCGGGAACACCGGGGGCGGACATAGGGCGGGCGACTCAGCGCTGGGTCAGGAGGTTGCACGAACCAATGCCCCCAATTAGCCCAAACACAAATAGGAAATAACTTAGCCCGGGTTCAGCAGTGCGGGTGGACCAGAGGCGTATAAAACCTAGATTAGTACGAGAACACCTAGGGCCGGTCCCGGCGGCTTGCGCAACCCGGCGAAAACCGATTGGTATGGCTGAATATACCCCACCCCAATCCAGCGCTCGCCAGGGGTTGGAATCGTCGGAAAATGAAAACTTTCACCCAAATAATTCTGTGGTTTTTTGTGCTGGGCGCGCCGGTCGTGCTGTGCGCGCAGTTCGTCGAGAAGGCGCAGGGCACGGGCCTCGACACGGGCTTTCCCACCGTGGTGGGTGGACACACCGAGCCGGGCCTGGACCCTTATGCGGTGGGTAGTCCATCGGCGGCGTGCGATCTCAACGGCGACGGCTGGCCGGACCTGATTGTCGCGCGGGCCGGGGCGCCGTGCCAGGTCTTCATCAACAACCGGGACGGCACCTATCGCGAGGAGGCGACGGTGCGCGGCCTGGATACCGCGACCGACATCGGCGGCATCGCCGTCGGCGACTTGGACAACGACGGTGACCCCGATATCGTCATGGCGCCGGTCTCGGGGCCGCGTTACTTTCTGTTCCTCAATGACGGCACGGGTCATTTCCGGGAAGTGGCCGTCGAGCGCGGCGCCGACGTCACGATCACAGGCGACATTCTCCATCACGGCCAGTCGGTATCGCTGGTCGACTACGACCGCGACGGGTATCTCGATGTCTACATCGCGGAATGGAATGTTTTGAGCAACAGCCGCAATGAGCTCTACTCCGCCCTGCTGCACAACCGGGGCCGCACCGCCCCGGCGTTTTTTGAAAACAAGACAGCGGCCGCCGGTGTCGTGCAGCCTGTCATCAAAACACTCATGGCGGGTTATGCCGCCCTCTGGGCGGATTTTGACGGGGATGGTTACCCGGATTTTTACCTGGCGGCGGATTACGGCAGCAGCCAGATGTACTGGAACAACGGCGACGGCACCTTCACCAATGGCACGGACGCCAGCGGGGTCGGCAATCGCGCCGACAACATGGGCGCGACCCTGCTGGACTATGACGGTGACGGGAAAATCGATATCTTTACGACCGCCGTCACCCTGACCAACGAGTCCAGTTTCGACAAGGGGTTCATCTCCGACAACAAGCTCTTCCGCAACACCGGCAGCCGCAAGTTCACCGATGTCTCCCTTGGCACCGTGGTCAGGGAAACCGGCTGGGGCTGGGGCGCCCAGTCGCTGGACGCCAACAATGACGGCCGCCCGGATCTGGTCGCAACCAACGGCTACGTCGCCCCCGGCCCCAATTTTGCCTCGGCCAAAATCGACCCGACAAAATTATTCATCAACAACGGCGGGACTTTCACCGACAACACCACGGCCTACGGCATCAAGGACACAGGGCTGGGGCGGAGCGTGACGATCCTGGACTACGACAACGACGGGCGGGAGGACATCTTCATCACGCAGTCCGAGGGGCACCGGATCCTGTACCACAACGAGGGGGCGGTGGGGGCGCACTGGCTGAACCTGCGCTTCGTGGGGACGGTGTCGAACCGGGACGGGTACGGGGCGGAGGTGACGATCACGTCCGCGAGCCGCAGCCAGGTGTCGCTCTACAATCCGACCAACTCGTACATCGGCCAGCGGGAGCCGCGGCTGCACTTCGGCCTGGGGGCCGATGCCACGATCAGCAAGGTGAGCATCAAATGGCCGAGCGGGACAGTGCAGGAGCTCACGAACATCGCGGCGGACCAGACGATCACCGTGACGGAATCGGCCGCGGCGCCGTCGGCCGCCCCGAGCTTCCTGGCGGATCCGGCCGCCACCGCGGTGGCCAAGGACGGCTCGCTCACCCTCACGGCCACCGCCACGGGCTCGCCCAGCCCGCTCTACAACTGGTTCAAGGACGGGGTCCGGATCGCCGGGCAGACGAACTCCACGCTCACAATCGCGCATGTCCTGCCGATCGACGCGGGCACCTATACGGTGACGGCGACCAACGTGAACGGGTCCGTCACGAGCAAGGGCGCCGTGGTCACGATCACGGCCAACCTCGCGGCGAAGTCGGTGGCCCGGTGGTGGGACGAGGCGATCTTGGATGGCATTCGCAAGGACACCCCCAATCCGCCGGTGCACGCCCGCAACCTCTATCACTTGTCAGCCGCCCTGTGGGATGCGTTCTGGGCCTATGAGCCGAATGCCTGGACCACGAAGCACGAGATTTACGTGAAGGAGTCGCCCAGCCTGCCCGCGGCGGAGTCGGACCGGGTGGCGGCCCAAGCCCAGGCCATGAGCTACGCGG
>SESH01013557.1_pt1 | contig 32605 bp, 36 predicted proteins | sample 3171561 | NCBI WGS metagenome assembly SESH01 (sample SAMN10866947, study PRJNA518727) | freshwater metagenome | biome: subpolar coniferous forest; feature: holomictic lake; material: water; isolation source: holomictic Lake 442 2011 16.5 m and 2014 13 m | place: Canada: near Kenora, Ontario
CACTATTGACATTATCAAACAATATATCCATCAGCAAAGAATGCAACATGAGAGCAAGCGCTTATATCTCCCACCTTAAGGAAGGGGAATTACGCTATTTCCCGTTAAATTGATATTCTATGGCAATATTACGTTCAGAATTGGCGTTCATCAGAATATTTGAATCTTATATCGTCAATCAGCACTTTCAATCTTTTCTTCAGCTTCCATCCACGCCGTTTCTGCTTCGTCTAACGCTTTATCAACTTGTACTTTTTTTTCCAATAATTGCTTTAAGCGAACTTTTTCTGATTCTCCATAAATATCAGGATCGGCCAATTGATGTTCCAATTGACGCTGTTCATTATGATATTTTTCAACAGCAATTTCAGCTTTTTTTAAGGCATCAAACAAAGGTTTATGTTTTTGTCTGCGGTCAGCATCCAACTTTCGTTGATCTTTACGGGATACCACCGGCACCGCCTCAGTTGCCATTTTATCGTCCACTTTTTTCTGTTCAGTCAACCACAGCCGATAATCATCAAGATCACCATCGAAAGATTGCACTTTACCACCAGCAACTAATAATAACTGATCTGTAACAGAGCGTAATAAATGCCTATCATGCGACACAACCACAATGGCGCCTTGATAATCTTGTAAGGCCACGCTCAAAGCATGGCGCATTTCCAAATCCAGATGGTTGGTGGGTTCATCCAACAGCAACAGGTTTGGATTTTGATAAACCAGTAACGCCAATACCAAACGGGCTTTTTCACCTCCAGAAAAAGGTTTTACCGCATCTAAAACCTTATCACCCTGAAAATCAAAGCCCCCTAAAAAACTGCGTAAATCTTTTTCGGTCGCTTGTTTATCGAGCTGTTGTAAATGCCATAAAGGACTTTCATCAAGTTGCAACTGCTCCAATTGATGCTGGGCAAAATAACCTATTTTTAAAGCATCAGCTTCCTGTCTTTTGCCTGACAAAGGCAGCATTTCACCAGCTAACACCTTAATTAGACTTGACTTTCCTGCACCGTTCGGACCCAACAACCCAATACGATCACCCGGCGAAATCGATATGCCCGCCTGCTTAATTACACAGCTTGATCCATAACCAATATCCACCTTATCTAGCGAAAGTAAAGGATTAGGCATTTTTTCAGGCTTGGCAAAACTAAAATCAAACGGTGAATCAACATGCGCCATTGCAATTAATTCCATACGCTCAAGCGCCTTGATACGGCTTTGTGCTTGCCGCGCTTTAGTCGCTTGAGCTTTAAATCGATCGACAAAACTTTGAATATGGGCAATTTCGCGTTGTTGTTTTTGATAGGCAGATTGTTGCTGCGCTAATTTCTCGGCACGCATTTTTTCAAAGGCAGAATAATTACCAGTATATATTTCGGCTTTATTTTGTTCGATATGGACAATGTGATCGGTAATAGTATCGAGAAAATCTCTATCATGAGAAATCAACAGTAAAGTACCGGGGTATATACACAACCAATCCTGCAACCAGATAACTGCATCTAAATCCAAATGGTTAGTTGGTTCATCTAGTAACAACACATCTGATCGACACATCAACGCTTGCGCCAAATTAAGACGCATCCGCCAACCACCGGAAAATGAACTGACCGCATTATGCTCTTGATCAGCAGAAAAACCCAAACCATTCATTAAGCGCGATGCCCTTGCTTGCGCAGTATAACCACCAATAATATCAATAGCAGCATGAAGCTCAGCCTGTTTTAAACCGTTGTCTGCAGCCTCTGCCAGCTTTAACTGCTCTTGTAACCGCCTTAACTCCTGATCACCATCAATAACATAATCAATGGCCGAACTCGCTACCGCTGGAGTTTCTTGGGCAACATGAGCTATCTCCAGATTGGGCGGCATTGAAAAATCGCCCTCATCCAAATGCAGCTCATTTTTAACAAGCGCAAATAAACTGGATTTACCAGCACCATTGGCACCAGTAAAGCCGACATTTTGACCTTTATGAATAGTGAAAGTAGAATTGGCAAACAGCACTCGCACACCGCGGCGCAGAGCTATATTTTTAAAGTTTAGCATTAAAGTTTAAGATAAAATATTCAAAACATATGGATTCAAGCCCTAGCTTTGTGTGACAGCAATCAAACAAGCTAAAAATCACCTTCGAAAAACACGAAAGACTAAATAGAAAAGGTTACTAGTAAGTAGCTTAACTAATTTTTTTATATATTTCGTGCCTTTCGTGGGCAAATAGCTTTTATAAGTATTAAGGTAATTAAACAGCTTTATGGCGCAAACTTATATTGACCAAAGACCAGCCACCAAAAAACATATTAATACCAAAAAACAAACCTAATAACCAATCTGCTGTACCTGGCCAACCCGCCCAAACTACTAATGCCAAAATCAAAGCCATTATCCCGCTAAAAAGAACAAAACCCCAGTGCGCCAGTGGCCGCATCAGGAATGCAAAAGAAATTTTAGCGATACCTTCCAAAGCAAAAAACAACGCCATTAGCATTGTTAAGGTTAGCATTCCATCCAACGGTTGCGTCAAAAAAAGATAACCAATAATTGCTTGTAAAAGCCCCATAAAAAGCCACAAACCAAAACCAGGCATACGGAAAAAAAACAAAGCCCGAACGATAAGAAATATACCACCAAATAAGAGAATCCAACCCAATGCAACAACTATGGCTACAGTAAAAAACTGAGGTACAATTATTGCAATAATCCCCAATATAATAAGTAAAATACCTTCCGCCAAAAATAACTTCCAATGCGTTTGGAAATACTCCTGCATTTGCTGTTGGATATGTTTAATTTCAAGTGTAGTACTTTCTAAGTTGTTCATCGTTTCTACTCATAAATGTTGGGTAATTGACCTGTAGCAAAATTTCAGGCGTTCTTTATAATTTACAACTGCATTGAACCTTTTAGAGATATTTCTTCTGTTCTCTGGGACTTATTGTATACCAACTTGTCATTATAATAGCTTGATAATAAAGTATGACTTATTAGTCTATTAATTTTTTGACAGCCGTCAAAATGCATGAAACCAAACAATCAATCGTAAAAGTTGTGTAGAATTAGCAGGCATAAAAAAACCGCACAGAATAAATCCAGTGCGGTTGGCAAACTTTACTTAATTGCTATTAAGTATCGCTACCTTCTTCTTCATAGGGATCTTCATCTATAGCACTTGGACAAGTAAACAATATGCCGGGTGTTGCACTGGCGCTGTTTGCACTCTCGTTTATAAACAAACTACCACCAAGCAGTGTATCACTCTCAACTTTAACCACTAAAGAGTGTATACCAGGAACCGCTTTCTTAAAATTAAATTCAAAACCGCCATCCCCAACATTGTTAGTCACAAAAGAAGTGGTATTAGCCGCACCCGGGGCAACATCATTCAACACAGTGGTTACTTTAAATTTTTGATTGATTTGGTTTGAGTGCTCAAGATTCCCTTTCACACTGACTATGCCATTGGAAAAACAGTCCACGATAACAAAACTGCGTGTTGAATCAAGTTTTTGGCCTTTGTCATTACCGACCCAAGCTTCCAATCTTTCAATTTCGACACCACTATCTTTAATGGCTTTAACTGGCGCTTTAGTGACCGGTTCAAAATCGGCTTTAACCAAGGGAGCTTGTAATACCAACAATAACCCTATAAAACCGCCTAGTATTACAACATTTTTTGTGCTAAATATTTTTTCCATGAGGTCTTCTCGCTTATTTCTTGTTTTATTTTTTAGGACAAATTAAAAAGCATAGCCATTTTTGACTCTTTTAATTGACCTACCTTAAAATCGGTATTTGCTAACATGGCGGTTAAGGCAACTTATTTTAAAGCTGCCCTATCCAATCTTTAATAGCTAGCAATGGTTATTAGTTTCTTACCAGTCAACTTGGACGCGTGTTTCAAACATGTCTAGCTGGGCACCATTAAACGCCTGGCCTTGCGTAGTACCTAGCTTTGAACCACCCTGTGCATAAGTCATCTGTGTCGCTGTATTAATATCTAATGCATGGATATAGTTAGCAGATACCCGCAAATGTGAATGCGGAAACCAGTTTATGCCACCCTTAACAGTTGATGCCGAGCCGCCCAAAGCACCTCCAGAGTTTAAATTCATGTAATCATAACCAGCCGCCAGTTCCCAAGCACCCCAACCACCGTTCATATCAAAGTTACGAGTGGGTTTAATACGATCCCAAGCACCGGTTTTAGCTTTATAATTACGTGAATCGTTGGTTAAAAAGTATGTCACATAGCCATAATAACCATCCAACGACGCATTGTTATAACCTTTACCCGTCACATTGGTTTGAATATATTCGCCTTGAGCTGAAAACTTGCCATAAACCAAAGCAGACTCAGCGCCAAAACGCGTCAAATTATCAGCTACACGAGCATTCGGATTGCCTTGCGCACCTGAAGAAGTTAAATTACCGGTATTTAAAATCGAACTACGATCTACGTTACCGCCCAGACCATTAGCAAAAATAACACCACCGTTACTGTAATTACCAGCAGTTGAGTAATTATTATTAATGTTAATGAAAGACCCGGAAGCACCGACATGTAAGAACTTGTTTTTGCTTTGAAACCAAGGCGTACCCGTTAAACGAGTATTAACTTCCCAACCGGTATCACCGCCACCACCATTACGATTGACACCACCATTAGTATTAATGGCACTTCCCGTACTAGCCGTCAATGAGTTATTACCGTAAGCGTTATAACCACCCACACCTTCAGTTTGCAAAGATGAGCCTATTTGCCAGCGATCAGTTGCATAGTTAGCACCAATACCCACTTTATAAGTATTGAGGTTATCAACAAAGGTATTAACCGCCATGTTACGCTCAATAAATGTCGTATAACGGTTACTGGTTGCTTCTTCCAAGCTGAAGGGCTCTTTAAAAGCACCGACTTTAACTGAAAATGGGTTGGAAAAATTATATCGAATAAAGGCATCGGTAATACCACCCGCATTTAAACCATTGCCGCGTGTAAAATCGTATTCAAATTTATAATCAGTCTTTTTAAAGAACGTACCTTCAATACCTAAACGGGCACGGCGTAACGCTACACCATCATCTAAACCTGCTGGTAAAAAAACAGCTGGAGAGCCGTTAACCACAGGGTCACAAGTTGGGCAAGATGGAACTTGAGGTATACTTTGAAACGATCCACCGTTTGGAGTTGTTAAGTTCTGATCATTAATCTGTGAATCAACCTGCATACGTCCGTTTATACCTGCCGAGAAATTACCATCCTTGGTAGCAAAATGAATACCATCTTTAAGACTAATATGCGCTGACTCGGGACTGTTAGCTTCTGCGGCATACTCTGAAAGTGCTTTAATTTCGTTGGTTTTTAAGGCTAAATCTTCCTTAATGGCAGCTACTTCCGCCTGTATTGCTGCTGGTGCAGCCACTTTAGCAGGTACATCATCGACTTTTTGGAATGACCCCATCAGCTCCCGACCACGACCGGGCTCTGCATAAATCTGCTTGGTTTTAGTGTCCACATAAAGCTCCATCGCCAGAGCGTTGAATGATGCACATGCACCTAATGTGGCGGTAATTGCCAAAGTTAATCTAGAGAATTTCATCTTCTGCTCTCAGTTGTTATCAAAAAATACTGAGGCAAGGATAATAGATAATAATTACAGTTATGTGACATAAACATTACAGTTATGTGACATAAACATTACAGTTATGTGACATAAACATTACAGTTATTACAAATAACTGGCGTTTAAGCTATTGATACTCATAAACAAGGCGCCCTTAAACCAAGCAATAACTTTGGGCAATAAAAATAACGGCTAAAAAATCAATTAGTTAAAGCCATGATTGGCTTCTATTTCATACTAAACTATTAAAGCGCCCAATCAAAAATCGGGCGCCGGTCTAGCTATTATTATTTGCTTGCTGGCTCTGCAGCTGGAGCAGCAACAGGTGCTTCAACAGCTACTGGCGCCGCTACTTCTGCAGGGGCTGCTGTTGCGCTTGGCGCTGCTTCTGGAGCTTTGGCTTCTTCTGCAGGTTTTTCACAGCCAGCCAATAATGCCAAAGTAAATAAACCTGTCGCTATAATTATTTTATTTTTCATAGTTGTTTCCTTTTATTTTATTTTATTTTAAATTTTGGTTATGCGCTCTTTACCCCGAACATCTCAGGGTAGTAGTAATGCTACCACATTAATGATGTGTTCTTTTAATAAAACAGCTTCCATTACTGCCTCTGTTAGCTTTCTATATTCAACAAAATGTAATCAGATTTTTAGTTTTATTATTTTATATAAGAAAAGAATACTGAAGATATTACAATATCTATTGGTTTAACTCCGGCTGAATTAGTTACCAGTGAATTGCTTGCCACTGTTAAATGCTATATTATAAATTATGCTCTGTTTATCTAACTTTTCAATGACTATCAATACCATGCCCTTACAACATGCACTAAAGCATGATCATAACGAATGTGTCAGCGACGCTATGGTAATCGCAGAACATTTATGCATGGAGCGTGGCGTGCAATTAACGCCTATTCGCCACAAAGTACTGGAATTGATTTGGGAAAGTCACAAGGCGGTCAAAGCTTATGAGCTTTTGGATCGACTAAAACCTCTGCAAAAAGCCGCAAAACCGGCAACTATCTACCGTGCTTTAGATTTTTTGATTGATCAGGGTTTAATTCATCGTGTTGAAAGTCTTAATGCTTTCGTTGGTTGTCGTTGCTCGAGTTATCAGCATGAACAATTATTGTTAATCTGCAAACACTGCGAAGAAGTCGAAGAGCGCTCTGCCAAGGAAGTCATGTCAGCTTTGTCGGAAGATACTCAAAAAGCGGGCTTTACCGTTCATAGTAAAGCCATTGAAATTCATGGCATTTGTAAGAATTGTCAAAACTTGACTATCGATCAAAATCAATCAGTTATTTTATAAAAGTAATTCTACAGATCTAATGCTGCAACTTTACTATCCTCAGGTAAGGATTGCTTAAAATAATTACGCACGCCTTTGAATATAGCATTAGCTACTTTTGACTGGTACTGTTTACTCAGTAAATTTTGCTCTTCTGATGCATTAGAAATAAAAGCGGTTTCCACCAAAATAGAAGGAATATCAGGTGACTTCAACACCATAAAACCAGCTTTTTGCACGGTATCTTTGTGCAATTGTGAAATGCTGATAAAACTTCTTAATACGTGATTGGCAACATTAACACTCGCTTCTCGGGTGCCTTTTTGAGTTAGGTCAAACAAGGTTGATGCTAAATCATCTTCTTTATCATGGAGACTAACTCCAACCATATCTGAGGCATTTGCACTATCTGCCAACCAGCGGGCGGCTTCACTTGAGGCACCCGTGGTGGATAAGGTATAAACCGATGCGCCTTTGATTTCAGTATCTTGGAAAGCATCAGCATGTATTGAAATAAATAAGTCTGCTTTAGCTGCACGAGCTATTTGCATGCGCTCTCTAAGACCAACGTAATAATCCCCTCTACGAACCATTATTGCCTTCATGCCTGACTGAGCATTGATTAATGCCTCAAGCTTTTTAGCGATGGCAAAAGTAATTACTTTCTCTTCTGTTCCATGAAGTCCATGAGCACCTGGATCATTACCACCATGCCCCGGATCTATAGCAATAATGATCCTCGCAGCATGCGCTAAGCCAGTCGATTTTTGGGTTATAGTTTTAATTTCAACTTCTGATGAATTATCATTTTCAGTTTTTTCTTGTTGTTTGTTGGTAACAACGTCAGATACAACGATTGAATCCAAATCAACGACCAATCGATTTACATCATTATTATTTGAATTTAATGAGAATTTCTTTGCAGAAATGGGGGTTTTTAAATCAACAACAATTCTTAAATCCGTTTTATTTCTTACTCCTGCACGGACCCGATTGAACAAAGGATGACCTTCGGAAGGTTGAGCTAAAGAATGCTCCAAGTGTGCATTGCTAATGTCTATGACCAAACGCGAAGGATTATCCATAACGAATACACGATGTTGCGGTGATGCCGTCACATCAAAAATCATCCGGTTTTGCTTTGATGTGGTATCAAACTGCAACGATTTTACACTTATTGGTTGCGCATAAGTCGACGAAGATAATAACTGTAATCCAATGAAAAAAAAGATTTTTTCGTAATTTCTCATAATGACATCCAAAACAACAACTTGATTAAGATTATAACAGCATGTTATTGTTTTAATACATACTTTGTAAGTTTTTTACTAGCTATAGTTCACGGTTATTGATCTGCCAATTCCTTGAACTTTTAAAAAAATCACTCTATCAGGCTTTGGCAAAAAACCGTTACCGTTATCTGGCCATTCAATAAAGCAGATGTTATCCTGATCAAAATAATCCCTAATACCCATCCATTCCAATTCTTCCGGATCAACTACTCGATATAAATCAAAATGAAATATTTTACGACCATTTACGAGGTACTCTTCTACCAAGGTATAGGTTGGGCTTTTAACCACACCGCTATAGCCGGCAGCACGAAGAAAACCTCTAACCATTGTTGTTTTCCCTGCGCCCAAATCTCCCTGCAAAAAAACTAGACTTTTAGGCGCCAAAGACAAAAATAATTCTTCACCGAATTGTTCTGTTGCTTCTGTACTATCCAAATATTTTTGCATTACAAATTCCATTGCCTGAGATAAGGCATTAAATCACTAGCTAGCAAGCCCCTTCCTCCATCCTTATCAGCAGCTAAATCTGCCGCATATCCATGAGCAAATACCCCTTGTTGAGCGGCATCCTTTAAAGATAATCCTTGCGCCAACAAACCGGCAATCACCCCTGACAGCACATCACCCATACCACCAGAAGCCATGCCTGGATTTCCTGTATTAGAAACGGCACACTGATAATTAGAGGAAATTAAAGTGCCGGAACCTTTAAGAACAACAACACCCTCATATTTAGCTTGAATAGCCAAGACAGCAGCAAACCGATCTTTTTGTATACTAGCCGTAGAGCAATTTAACAAACGAGCTGCTTCACCAGGATGGGGTGTTAAAATCCAGCCAGGATTTGCTATAGGCGACTGAGCTAATAGATTTAACCCATCAGCATCAATAAGCAATGGTTTTTGAGCCTTTAAAGTAGTCATAAACAACTCCTTTGCCCAGTCACTTTGCCCTAATCCGGGACCTATTAGAATGACAGTCGCTTTTTCTAAAAACGCAGCCAACTGATTCGCAGAGTCAACTCCATGACACATTAATTCCGGCCTACCCAAGTTCATAACCCCTGCATGAGCTGATCGAGTTGCTATACTAACCAATCCAGCCCCAACTCGCAAAGCCGCTTCGCCAGCTAATCTTGCTGCACCAGAATAACCAAAATCACCACCTACGACCAACACATGCCCATAATCACCTTTATGGGAACAATGAGCCCTCCTTGGTAATAATGACTTAACAACACGAACCGCTGAAGGGCGAAAGGCTTGGAAAAGAGCCTCCGGCACTGCTAATGAGGCATAAAAAATTTCACCACAATAATCGGCCGCTTGCCCCGTAAATAAACCTTGTTTTAAAGCAATAAAAGTAACAGTGTAATCGGCTTTTACAGCAGACCCCATGATATTCCCGGTATCCATATTTAAACCAGAAGGATTATCTACTGCTATAACAAGTGCTAGCGAATTATTAATAGACTGAATCGCTAACGCGTAAAGTCCCGACACTGGGCGATCAAGTCCGGTACCCAACAAGGCATCGACAATAACATCCGCATCAATAAACGCTACTTGATTAAATGGAATAATCGTTCCATTTGCCTCAACATAGCATTGGTAAGCCGTAAGTGCATCGCCTTTTATATTTTCAGGATTTACAAGGCTGTAAACACAGACATTCAAACCTGCTTCCAAAGCTAATCTGGCAATAATATAACCATCACCTGCATTATTGCCAGCGCCACAAAAAACAGCGACTGACAAGGCATTAGGGCATTTATTCCTAAGCAGCTGGAAAACCTCATAACCTGCTCTACTCATTAATTCAATACCTGCAATACCAAATTCTTGTATTGCAATTCGATCAAGCTCTCTGGCTTGATCTGTACGATATAGTTTTTCTGGTAGGTTTTGCATAGCCATTATTAAGATTTTCAGTGAGACTATATTAATATCTTGATCTAACCGATACCGCCCATTAATCTAATCTTGGCTAGAGTGCTAAAGCGTGTAGTTAACTTCTGGCTTACCCTCAGATTCAACCAATTCACCAATAACAAAAGCCGATTCTCCTGAAGCTTGTAATGCATCAAGAGTAGCTTGCTCATCTTCTTTAGCAACACAAACTATCATACCAATACCACAATTAAAGGTAGTTAGCATGTCTGCTTGAGATACGTTGCCCTGCTCCTGTAGCCATAAAAAAATATCAGGAAACTTCCAGGAAGAAAGGTCAACATTGGCATTAAGGCCTATCGGAAGTACGCGTGGCAAATTTTCGGTTAAACCGCCGCCCGTAATATGGGCAAATGCATGAACAGGCACTTTTTCCAATAAGGTTAATAACGATTTAACATAAATCTTAGTCGGCTCCAATAAAGCTTCGCCTAATGTTTTATCATCAAACGAATCGGTAAGCGCCGAATTGCTGTGGGCAATAATTTTTCTAATTAAAGAGTAGCCATTAGAATGCGGTCCAGATGAAGCAATGCCAATCAGCTTATCACCGACTTTAACTTTACTGCCGTCCAGTACTTTGCTTTTTTCCACGATACCCACGCAAAAACCTGCCAAATCATACTCACCTTCAGCATACATTCCAGGCATTTCAGCTGTTTCACCGCCAACCAGAGCAGCACCGGCTAATTCACAACCCTGCCCTATGCCCGATATAACAGATGCTGCAGTATCTACATCCAATTTACCCGTTGCGAAATAATCGAGAAAAAACAAGGGCTCTGCTCCTTGTACGATTATATCGTTGACACACATGGCAACTAAGTCAATACCAACTGTATTATGGATGCCTAAATCTATAGCCAACTTTAATTTAGTGCCCACACCATCTGTTCCTGAAACCAAGATTGGATTCTGATAACGATCCAACGGTAGTTCAAAGATTGAACCGAATCCACCTAATCCGGCCATAACACCTGCTGTACGAGTTCTGGCTGCGATGGGTTTAATACGCTCTACTAATTCATTGCCTGCGGCAATATCAACGCCGGCACTTTTATAATTCAAGCTTTCTGGATTTTTTGCGCTCAATATAATTGTCTCTTAAAAAATTAAACTTGGGATATTGTACAAGACATCGTTGATTTTTGTGAATGATATGAAAAAAGCTTACTCGTGTTTGTACCTTGATTGATGGTTATTACAGAAATAGTTGAATTTAATTAAAAAAATACTTAAAGTGACAAAGCGTATAGGTTGGTTAATTTATGCAAAAAAATACCCATTCATTAATTGAGGAGTTAATATGAAAATCAAAAAAATGCTTAAATCCGCAATGCTTATTACAGCAGTTCTTTTCTGTGGTACGACAAGCGCCTATAGCCCTGAGGAATTAGCTAAAGATTGCAAAAAACCCAAATTCACTGACTTTAATCTTACTGAGTATAAAGCCCCTGATAATATTGAAATAGCGCCTGAATCAGAGTTTATTATAAAAATATCGCCATGGGCTGATCCAAGTACAATAAATTTAATGGCTAAGAAACAACCACTGGATTTTAGAGTAGAAAGCAATAGCAGCTTTCACAAAATATCAGCAAAATTACCGGCATCTTTAAACGGCAACTTTGTCAGGATTGACGTGAGTGCGAAATCTATAATGGGTTGTGATGATAAAGATGGCTGGCTTGTTAAAATAGCCGAAAAATAGATATGTAAAGGGGTGCAAAATCTATTATTTAACAATCATTAATGAGATTTAATAAATGTTTTAATACAAAATAATTTTGACTTCATTGATGATGACAATCAAGGAATCCCTCCCACGCTAGAACAAAAGCATGGGAGGGTAATAACTTTATTTGCCTGAGATTTGTTCTGCAGAACTGTTATTAGATGTGTGTCTCTTCTCAATTTTAGAGAATGTTTCTTTTTGAAGTTCAGCAACAGCACCACTTTGCAAGTGCTTAGTTTCGTCTTTCTTTAACATTACAACCAAAAGAACGATTGCAGCGATACAAACACCAACGATTACCCAAGTGTTGTCTTTTTCAATTTCTTCAGCCATTTTAAAATCCTCTATAGTTATTAATAATTATTATTCTCTCTCCTCTAGAGAGCAATTCAAAAAATTTTATTTATGAATTGATTGCCAAATAAACATCCGACAACGTGCAATTTTTATCATGAGATAGTGCCTTATGTCAAAACTATAAATAAAAAAACATCAAGATGGTATTAAAATGATTCATTAACAAATCTTTTTTTATCACAAAAATCCCACTAATAAAAAAATAACATAATGATATATATAGATATTATTTTAAATTTCCGGTAACAATCAGTCTATGATGTAGCAACAATTTATGACTATGAGCCACGCATCAATTAAGACAAGACTGACTTTAAAAAATTTTCAAAATTAATAATACAGTAATACTTTTTAGATCTTGAGATAAATATCAGCTAATTTGTATTTTTTCACTTAAAAACATATAGTTACATTATGAAATTTTCCATTATCATCCCAACCTTAAATGAAGAACAAAATATTAAATCCTGTTTATTAGCCTTACAACATTTAAGGAGCGAATGTGAAATAATTATTGTTGACGGCGACAGCGGGGATAACACACAAAAGATTGCCAAGCCATTAGCCGATAAAGTAATAATATCGCCAAAAGGTCGAGCCAAACAAATGAATCACGGGGCTAAACAAGCGAAAGGAGAAATATTTATATTTCTGCACGCAGACACCTACTTGCCTAAAAATGCATTACAGCTTATTCAGCAAAAAATTAGCAATGACCGGCAATGGGGGCGTTTTGATATTCAGTTAATCGGCAACCATCCAATGTACAAGGTTATCGCTCAAATGATGAACTGGCGCTCCCGATTAACAGGAATTGCTACAGGCGATCAAGTTATTTTTGTTACTCGCCAGATATTTGAACTCGCTGGTCAATATACAGAGATCGACTTAATGGAAGACATTGTTCTTTGTAAAGCGTTAAGAAAAATTAATACACCTATTTACCTAAAAGACAAAGTCATCAGCTCTGGTCGACGCTGGGAGCATAATGGCCTATACAAAACAATTCTGCTAATGTGCACTATACGCTTGCGTTATGCTCTGGGAGCAGACCCAAAAGCTCTAGCACATCTTTATAACAACAATATGTTCACTCAGTTTAAATTTAGTGACTGGTGGAAACAAATTTATCCTCCCATAACTGACTAAAATAACAGTAGAAACTCATCTTAAATCTCATAAGAGGCAATATGTATGGAAATCATAATTCGTCTAGCAGCCTCGCTGGGCATTTTTTTATCATGATCTGCTGGGAATTCTTAAGCCCCAGAAGATCTCAGCGTATTAACCGCAACCAAAGATGGCCTATTAATATTATGCTCGGCATCTTCAACATGGTTATTATGCGTTTAACAGTTGGCAGTTTTGCTTACCTAAGTGCCGTTACCTCAGCAGATAATACCTGGGGGCTTTTAAACTGGCTAGAAGCGCCTGAATGGCTATCAATTGTTGTCACATTATTATTTCTTGATTTTGCGATTTACGGCCAACATATTATTTCGCATAAATGGTCACCGCTTTGGCGTTTACATCAGGTGCATCATACCGATTTGGAGTTTGATGCTACCACAGCAGTACGTTTTCACCCTTTGGAAATTATGACTTCAATGATATACAAAGTACTTTGTATATTTTTTATAGGCGCTAATCCTTTCGGTGTTATTGCTTTTGAGATTATTCTTAACGGCGCCGCAACGTTTAATCATAGTAATGTCAACATTAGTTCCGTTATTGATCATAAATTACGTTGGCTAATCGTTACTCCGGACATGCACCGAATTCATCATTCAAGCATACCTGCAGAAACTGACAGTAATTACGGATTTTCCCTATCCTGTTGGGACAAGCTTTTTAAAACCTATACCGCTGAACCAAAATTATCTCAAACGACTCTCTCTATTGGCTTGGAGCCTTATCGCCAGCAAAGCGACTTAGGATTTATGTCTTTATTGTTACTGCCTTTTAAAAAAATTCGATAGTAAAGATGCCATATAAGTACCCTGACAGTGTTTTGATGATCTTTTGTAAAGCTCCTATTGCAGGGAAGGTTAAGACCCGCTTAACAACTAAATTTACTGTGGAACAAGCACTGCAGTTACATATTGAACTTACTCACAAAACTATAAAACTGGCGATGCTTAATAATTTATGCCCTATTCAAGTCTGGTATACGCCCTCAATTGATTCCTCTTTTTTTACCGAATTGGCACAAACCTATCCTATCGCTCTTTATCAACAAAAAGGAGAGGATTTAGGTGCTCGAATGAATAACGCTTTTTGTCTGGCTCTTAAAAGTCATAAGCGCGCAATGTTGATTGGCTGTGATTGCCCATCATTGACTGGACAGGATTTGGAAGAAGCGTTAATCGCCTTAAGTCAAAAAGGGTGTTGTGTTTTAGGGCCCGCAGAAGATGGTGGTTATGTGCTGATTGGTCTTAATCAACAGCATCCAGAACTCTTTGATAATATGCCATGGGGAACAGAGCGAGTACTTGAGATTACTTGCATCCGTATCAAGCAAAATAATCTCTATTATCACGCACTCAATCAACAATGGGATATAGACACCCCTAGGGATTTATCAAGATATTTGGCACTCAATATGAAAGAATTATAAGGTACCATCTAAAGTTGTTCATACAATTCAATATACTCCTTTGCACTGTTATTCCAGGAACAGTCTTTTTGCATACCGTTAACCTGTAATTGAGTCCATTTTTCAGAATTACTATAAACGATGAGCGAGCGTTTAATGGCCTCTATAAACGCTCCTGAAGTTGCTTTATTAAAAATAAATCCTGTTGCCGTCCTATTCCTAATTGTTTCTGGTGCCACATCAATAATTGTATCTGCTAGGCCACCGGTTTTTCTAGCAACAGGAATTGTCCCATAACGCTGACTGTATAACTGGTTTAAGCCGCAAGGTTCAAAGAGTGATGGCATTAGCAAGATATCGGCGCCTGCTTCTATCTGATGAGCTAGCACTTCATCATAACCAAGAATAATTACTATCTGTTTGGGATATGTTTTGCCAAAATGAGACAACTGCTGTTCAAAATGCTTATTACCCCTCCCGTGTAAAATAAATTGTAAAGGCAGGCTTAGCAACTCGGGAAGACATTCCAATATTAGGTCTATACCTTTTTGTTCTACTAAACGGCTAATAACTGCCAAGATGGGGATTTTATTATCAACTGTTAATGAGTATTTTTGTTGCAGAGCTGTTTTATTAAGACGTTTTTTATCTAGCGTTAAAACGCTATAAGGTTCAGTAATATTAGTATCTATTTCTGGATTCCAATTTTCAAAGTCTATCCCGTTAATAATTCCGAACAAGTCATCTTTTCGATAACTTAACAAACCCTCAAGTCCACAGCCAAAATCTGGCGTCTGAATTTCTGCTGCATAATTTGGACTTACTGTGACAATTCGATCAGCATATGCCAAACCACCTTTAATAAACGATAGCAATCCGTTAAACTCAATACCACTGGGACTCCAAAGCTGCCTAGGCAACTTCAATAATACTCGGGTCTCTTTTGGGAATAGGCCTTGATAAGCCATGTTATGTATTGTAAAAACAGTAGCGGGCCGACCTGACTCCAGGGACAGCAAAGCTGGTACCAATCCACTTTGCCAGTCATTACAATGAACTATGTCAGGTGTCCAGTCTAAATAGGCTCTATTCATTGCCACTTCAACAGTAGTTCGACAAAACAGCGCAAAACGCTCAGCATTATTTATCCATGCATTTCCTTGCTCATCCGCATAAGGATTACCCGGATAATCAAAAAACTTCGGGTAATCAACTAACAATACCGGAACTTGAGTGCCGGGCAATCGAGTTTCCAGAATGTTTACATTAACATTGCCTACCTGCAAAGTGCTTTTGTAGAAAATTTCCTCAGTAGTTTTTATGTCCTGATAGTTAGGTATAATCAGGCGCACATCTAAACCATGCTCCAGCAATGCTTTTGGCAAACTACCAGAAACATCGGCTAGCCCGCCTGTTTTAATTAAGGGATGTGCTTCACTGGTCACAAACAGTATTTTTTTCATCATCCGTTTCCAACCAGTTTTGCAATTAAAATTAACTTAAATTAATATAAAGGTATTATTGTAGGACAAACTTAAATCCGATCAGCAACAAAATAGAAGCCAAAACAGGGCGTAAGAATCGTTCAGGAATTTTCGCACTTAGATGACTACCCACCCAAATACCCGGTAAAGAGCCTATTAACAAGCTTCCCAATAAAACCAGATCAACATTGCCTAGACTTAAGTGACCTAGCCCGGCAACAGCTGTTAATGGAATAGCATGAGCCAAATCAGTACCAACAATTTTAAGTGTAGTCATCTTCGGATATAGAAATAACAGTGCAACAGTACCCAAAGCACCTGCACCTACCGATGAAAGAGTAACCAGAACACCTAAAACAGCACCGATAAGAACTGTTGCAGGTATTTGAAAATGCTTAAAACGTGCTGCATTTTCGACATTACTGCGCTCATCGTCTATCGGCTTAAGTTTCAAAGCTCTATTTAGTAAAAAACTACGTACAAACAACGCACAAGCCGTTAATATTAGTGCAACACCTAACGTAAACGTAATAACCCCTGTAGTTTCTTTTCCTACGACCATAAAATGCTTGAGTACAAACAAGGTCATTACAGCAAAAGGTATACTTCCGAGAGCCATCCAACCTACAATTTTCCAATCAACCGAACCATGCTTTCCATGATGTACCCAAACACCACTGGTTTTGGTGATAGCTGCAAATAAAAGATCAGTTCCGACTGCAACCGCTGGATTAAATCCAAACAGAAAAACCAACAGGGGGGTCATCAAAGAACCACCGCCGACCCCAGTAACACCAACTAACAACCCTACTGCAAAGCCAGAAAATGTATATCCGAAATTCATCAAAGCTAACCTTATGTTTTATCGAATTAAAAATCTGGATACTATAACAGCTAATCAACACGGCTTTGAAAAAATTGATTAAATATTTAATCAATTTTATTGTGAAGAAAGGATATGCAAGTTAAATCTATGTTAAGGCTAGAGACTTTACATTAATGTTTTTTGAAAACTATAGCTTTTAAACTACAGAAATTTATTAGGAGAATATCTTTAGAGGAAACTAAGTATGCTTAACTAATTAACTTAAACAACTGATGGCAAGAGGATGTACTTTAAAAGAATTCAACAAATTGTAAATTGACAGTATATTTATTGGTTGCTTAAAAACCGTGTTTTTATTTCTTGGAAAAAAGCTTTATAACCGTCTTTGTATTCATTAAACCCCAGAATATTGAAAAATATTCATGCTTATTAGCTTTAACAAACTTATGGCGCCTACGATTGATCGCTTGTTACTGGCTTGATTTGCACTGAAGCAGTCCCTTTAATGCCTAACTCTTTAGCTGCAGCGTAAGATAAATCCATTGCTCTTCTGGAATGAAAAGGTCCTCGATCGTTTATTCGAACTATAACACTACGATTGTTTTTCAGGTTAGTCACTTCAACGTATGATGAAAGAGGTAAGGTTCTATGAGCTGCCGTCATGGCATACATGTTAAATTTTTCGCCATTAGCCGTTCTTTTGCCATGAAATTGAGCACCATACCAAGAAACGGTAGTTTTATGATTCGCTGGTGAATGATGCTTGACTGCATGTGTTTTTGGCACGCGAGCCGAATGACGAGTTGATGCTTCCGCCGAATCTATCGGGCTGGTAAAATAACTGCACGCAACAACAAAAAAAACTGCTGTTATTAGTTTGCTCATAAATAAAAGCCCTTTAAAATTGAAATCTATGGCTAATTCAATATTTAGCCATTAGTAAAGATCAAAAGGCACTTGATTATGTCCAAGCACACCAAGCTCCTTACATTTCCACGCTAAAGCAATTATTTTGCTATAGAATTTTCAACGTGTATTTTTTAACGTTGTTTGATTTTAACTTGAGAAGTCTTAAGAGCGCCTTAAGGGGATACAAAGCCAGAAAACCAGCCCAAACTATCTGTTGTTGCTCCAACCGGCTTATATTCAGCACCTATCCAACCCGAATAATCTGATTTTTCAATACTTGAGAAGATAGATTCGAAATTAATCCGCCCAGTACCAGGCTGACCTCGCCCGGGACAATCAGCAAATTGAATATGACCAATTTTATGGGCGTGCTGAGTAATAAATTCATCCAAATTATCACCCATCATCTGCATGTGATAAAGATCATATTGCATAAACAAATTTGGCAAACTGAGTTGCTCGTATATATTCAGCATTTGTTGTCCGTTATGAACAATAAACTCAGGCATATCATTATTATTGATTGCTTCAAAAACTGTTTTAATACCTATTGGCGTAAACGCCTCAACTGCAAAACACAGATTTTCTTTAAACGTTTTTAGATAATCCTGTTTTCGTTTTAAATTAAAACAGCATCCTGGCAAGACATTAATAAATTCAGGCTTTAGGATTTTGGCATATTCAAGAGCTTGACCGACTGCATTGTGAAATTGGTCCTGTTTTTCAGGCACAGAGGCAAGCCCTTCACCTCCCAACAAAAGATCATCGGCAGCAATATTAAATAGTACTAATTTTAACTGTTGTTCATTCAGGGTTTCTCTCAGTACTTCTGCGGGCAGCGCATAAGGAAACTGGATCTCAACCGCCTCGAACCCCTCTTTTTTCGCGGCTTTAAAGCGGTTAATCAGTTCTAACTCCGTGAATAAAAAACTTAAATTAGCTGAAAATTTAAGCATTATTTTTATTAAAAAAATTAATTAAAGTAGCCGGATCTTCTTCTAAATAACCATGACTACCGTGCAATTGTAAAAGTTGAGCAGCCAAACCAGACATGGGTATGGCACTGCCCTGTTTGATAGATAGATCAACAGCCATACTCAGATCTTTTAATAAGGTTTTTACACGCCATTTTACGGGCTCAAAGGTCGCTGTGGCCATTGCCGGACCAATAATTTGCAAAGGCTTGGAGTCAGCGAAGCCACCAGAGAGTGCTTCCGGTATTTTTTCAGCATTTACGCCTGTTTTTTTTGCTAGTGCAATCATTTCAGCAATAACCAATACATTGCAACTAACGATCATTTGATTGCATATTTTGGTGACTTGACCGCTACCAACATCACCCATATGAGTGAGTTGTTTATAAATTGGAGCAAGTACGGTACGTGCAATGTTGATATTACTTATACTACCGCCAGCCATAATAGCCAAACTACCCTGCTCAGCTCCTAAGACACCTCCCGAAACAGGCGCATCTACCCAAGACATACCGCATTTATCATATAAAAGTGCCGCTAACTGACGAGTGTTTTCAGGGTGGATACTGGACAAGTCGATTAGCAACTGGTTAGCAGAGCCATTTTTTATGATATCAGTGCATATTACCGACTCTACAGCCGTCGTATCGGTTAAGCACAGTAAAATAATATCTGATGCCTTGACTAAATCAGCAATGGATGGAAATGCTTTAGCCCCCGCATCCATTACTTTTGCAAGCTTTTCAGGACTGCGATTCCATACATTAACTTTATAGCCGGCTCTTAGTAAGCGCAAAGTCATTGGTTCGCCCATTAAACCGATGCCTATGAAGCCAAGAATGTACATTTTATCTTTCATACTATTTCATCAATCGGGTTATTTAAACAGTCAACATTTTAAATCATTACCAATAAATACAAAGTTGAGCCTGATAATACTTTAATTTTAGGCTCACATCAGGCCTAAAATAGCGATGAACTTATTATGTCCAAGGAATAAGTAAAATGCTTCGAAGTTGCTGGTTCTACTATTACTACCAAGGAACACCAATATGAAAATCTTGTACTATCTTACACATAAATCTATTTAGAGTTTGACGCGTTTATTTTTTATCTATATTATTTGTCAGTTATGTTAGATAGATTACCCGAATACATAGAACCGTTGCACCTTGCTGATAAGCGAGGCGCATTAAAAGGTAAAATACCATTAAGAAGCTTGGATCGTTTAGCAAAAATATTAGCTAACGACTCCGGAACAATTTCTATCGATCTTTTTTTTGGTCGTGACGGAAGACTGGCAAAGGTTGAGGGGCATATAGAAACTGTTTTGGAACTGGAGTGCCAAAATTGCTTGGAAGCCGTTAAATGGCCCATTGATTGTAATATCAAACTAGGTATTGTCACCACAATTGATCAAGCTAATAGATTGCCAGAAGAATTTGAACCTTTAATGGTTCAGGAAGAAAAAATCCTTCTTAAAAATATTATTGAAGACGAAATATTGCTTAATTTGCCGGCATTTCCAAAGCACCAGCATACTTGTTTTGTCTCGAAGACTGAAAATAACAACTTAAATACATTTGTGAGCGACGAACCGTCATCCACTAAAAACCCTTTTTCCATATTAGCCAAACTTAAAAACACTGGAGATTTATAATGGCCGTACAAAAAAGTAAAGTATCGCGTTCAAGACGCGGTCAGCGTCGTTCTCACGATGCTTTAACTGCTAAAGCATTGTCTCAAGATCCTATAACAGGTGAAATGCATTTACGTCATCATGTAACACCAGGCGGTTATTTTAAAGGTCGCCAAATTATAACCACAAGCGACGAAGATTAATAATTCTTCCGCATCCGGAATGATGCTGTGCCGAACCATAAATGGTTCGGCTTCTTTCAATAACTGCGGAGTTGCTCTTCAGCGTGAGTTTAACAATTTCAATTGATGCAATGGGCGGGGATTTTGGTCCCGAAGTCACCATTCCGGCATCATTGGATTGCTTAAAAAACAATCCAGACTTAAAGCTAATTTTAGTAGGTGATCAATCTGTTATTAAACAATTGTTGCCAAACCAATTGGATTATTATCAAAATAGACTCGCAATCCATCACGCATCACAATGCGTTGAAATGGATGAGTCCCCCTCTAAAGCACTAAAAAACAAAAAAGACTCATCCATGCGCGTTGCCATCAACCTGGTTCGTGATGGACATGCAGATGCATGTGTTAGCGCCGGGAATACCGGGGCATTAATGGCAACTGCTCGCTTTGTTTTGAAAATGATACCGGGGATTGATCGACCCGCCATTATCTCAACTCTCCCGTCAATACACGGACATACACATGTGCTCGATTTGGGAGCTAATGTCGAATGTACCGCTGAACACCTATTTCAATTTGCCATAATGGGCAATGAATTAGTTAAAGCGGTTGAAGCGATTGATAACCCAAAAGTTGGCTTATTAAATATTGGCGAAGAGGACACAAAAGGCAACGAACAGGTTAAAGCTGCCTCAAAATTATTAGAAAACTCATCATTAAATTACATTGGCTACGTAGAAGGTAATTCTTTAAATGCTGGACATATTAAAGTTGATTTGATTGTTACCGATGGATTTGTCGGCAATGTTGCACTTAAGTCCATTGAAGGAGCAGCCAAAATGATTGGCACAGCTTTAAAAGAAGCTTTTGAAAAAAACATCTTTACCAAGATAGCAGGCTTGATTGCCTACCCGGCTCTTAAATTGGTCAAACAACGCATTGACCCCCGTCTATATAATGGAGCAAGTTTTTTAGGTCTGCGTGGACTCGTTATTAAAAGTCATGGTGGGGCGGACATTTTAGCCTTTAAAACAGCGATTCAGCTTGCCGTTTGTGAAGTCGAACAAGATATTATCAGAAAGATAAGCGAGCAAGTTGAGAAAATCTTGGCTCTTAGAGAAACCGCATGATTCGTTATTCAAGAGTTATAGGCACTGGCGGTTATTTACCGGAAGAAATTAGAACCAATGAAGAAATTTCAAAGACAGTTGATACTTCAGATAGCTGGATTTATGAGCGCACCGGCATTAAAAGTCGTCGAATTGCAGGGCCTAATGAATCTGCTGCCAGCATGGCAGAAATTGCTGCGAGACAAGCAATAGAGGCTGCGGATTGTGATCCGGAAACCATTGACTTAATTATTGTTGCAACAGGAACGCCAGATCATGTTTATCCAAGTACAGGATGCTTATTACAGCAAAGACTAGGTATTAAAAATGCTGCAGCGTTTGATGTTCAAGCCGCTTGTTCCGGGTCAATATTTGCCTTAAATATTGCCGATCAATACATCAAATCAGGCGCGGCAAAAAAAGTACTTATAGTTGGCACTGAAGTTTGCTCACGCATTGTCGATTGGACCGATCGTGGCACCTGCATTTTATTCGGCGATGGAGCTGGAGCGATATTATTGGGCGCATCTGAGCAAGCCGGGGTTTTATCTACGCACATACATTCAGACGGCGAATTTAAAGACCTACTATATTGTCCAAACCCCCAAGCTGCTACCGATACTAATAAAAGTGAGCTCGGTTTCATCAGCATGCGTGGAAACGAGGTCTTTAAGATGGCCGTCAATACTCTGGGTCGAATTGTCGATGAAACCTTAGAAGCCAATAAAATGAACAAATCTGATATTGACTGGCTGGTTCCTCATCAGGCCAACATAAGAATCATTATGGCGACCGCTAAAAAATTAAAAATGTCCATGAATCAGGTTGTCGTGACCCTTGAAAATCAAGGCAATACTTCATCTGCTTCTGTTCTTCTTGCCTTTAACGAGGCAATTCGCGATGGCCGCATTAAACGCGGACAAGTAGTCCTGCTTGAAGCCTTTGGAGCCGGATTCACTTGGGGATCGGCATTAATTAAATATTAAAAAAGCTGTTATTGAAATGAGCAAAAAAATATACAACTTAGCCTTTGTGTTTCCGGGGCAGGGCTCCCAATCGTTGGGGATGCTTTCAGACCTTGCAACCAACCATAATGAAGTCAAACAAACCTTTGAGCGTGCATCTGATGTACTGGACAAAGATTTGTGGTCCATTGTTACACAAGGCCCTGAAGAAGATCTCAATCAAACACAAAACACACAACCGGCTATGTTGGCTGCTGGCGTAGCGGTTTGGGAAGTTTGGCGTAAGCAGAGTGTTATTAGGCCAACTTGGATGGCAGGCCATAGCCTTGGCGAATATACAGCACTGGTCTGTTCTGGCGCCTTATCTTTTGAGGATGGTATAAAACTGGTTGCCATCAGAGGCCAATTGATGCAAGAAGCAGTTCCGACGGGCGTTGGTGCTATGGCGGCTATTTTAGGGCTTGAAGATCACCAAGTAGTTAATATTTGTTCACAAGTAGCCGAGAATGAAATAGTTTCAGCCGTTAATTTTAACGCCCCTGGACAAGTAGTTATAGCGGGTAATATTGCGGCCGTTGAAAGAGCAATGTTAGCTGCAAAAGATGCAGGGGCGAAGCGAGCCATATTATTACCGGTTAGCGTACCTTCACATTGCGCCCTGATGCAATCAGCAGCCGAAAAATTAGACACCTATTTACTGAATACAGCTATTGATACACCAAAAATAAATCTGATCCATAACGTAGATGTAACCTCACATAATGCACCAGATGTAATTCGTAATACTTTAAAAGAACAGCTTTATAAGCCTGTTCGCTGGGCCGACACTATTAAGTTTATGAGTGAGCAGGGAGTTACCCGCTTTATCGAGTGCGGACCCGGCAAGGTTTTAATTGGCTTAAACAAACGAATTGCAAAAGAGGCCGAGCATTTTTCAATCTATAATTCTGAAACATTAAACGCAGTATTGGATGGAGCAATTGAATGACTAAGCAAATAGCTTTAGTAACAGGTGCAAGCCGCGGTATTGGCAGGGCAATTGCCGAAAAACTGACCCAAGATGGCTTTTTTGTTATTGGGACTGCAACTTCTGATTCTGGTGCTGAATCAATTTCAACTTATTTAGGGGAAAATGGCAAAGGCCTGAAACTTGATGTATCTAATGCCGAGTCCATTGCAGAAACTATTAAAGTAGTTACCGATGACTACGGCACACCTACTGTATTGGTCAATAACGCCGGCATTACCAGAGATAACTTGTTAATGCGGATGAAAGATGATGAATGGGATGACATCATTAACACAAATCTAACGTCTGTTTTCAGAATGAGTAAAGCAGTTCTACGCGGGATGATGAAAGTTAAAACAGGTCGCATTATTAATATTTCGTCTGTGGTTGGCTTTACCGGCAATGCTGGGCAAGCAAATTACGCAGCCGCAAAAGCAGGCATGATCGGTTTTGCCAAATCAATGGCTAAAGAAGTAGGTTCACGCAACATTACTATTAATACCGTTGCACCTGGGTTTATTGATACTGATATGACCAGGGAATTAAATGATGATATTAAAAATGCCTTATTATCTTCGATTCCCTTGAATCGTCTTGGCGAGGCAGAAGAAATTGCCCATGCCGTTGCATTTCTTGCTTCAGCTGGTGCTAGTTATATTACAGGCGAAACACTTCACGTCAATGGTGGGATGTTTATGCCTTAATATGGTGACATTGTTGTAATATTAAGTATAATTGCCACGCCGTCTGGATTTGCCAGAGACGAGGTTTCAGTAAAACTAATAACAATACCAATTTAAGTTTCAAAAAATTGAAGAGCTTACATTGTTTGAGGAATAAAATTATGAGTAACATTGAAGAACGAGTAAAAAAAATTGTTGCAGAGCAATTGGGTGTTAAAGAAGATATAGCTAACGACGCTTCATTCGTAGATGACCTTGGCGCTGATTCTTTGGACACAGTAGAACTCGTTATGGCTCTTGAAGAAGAATTCGAATGCGAAATTCCGGATGATGAAGCTGAAAAAATCACAACAGTTCAACAAGCTATCGATTACGTGAGTAAAAACGCGTAAAACTGATTTAAGTGGGTGAACTTATAGTTCATCCACTAAGCGGCTGCTTATAAAATAGCTGTACAACGTACAACATTTATCATATGAATTATCGGGTAAACTTATACGTCTATACAACATATTATGAAGCCACTAGATCTCAACTCGTTGACCTCCTCTTCACCTTTCTTAAGGTACGGTAAATCACATTGAGCAAACGTCGAGTTGTAATAACTGGATTGGGTGCGGTTACTTGCTTAGCCAACACCGTCGCAGAAACATGGAACAGCATTCTTAATGCTAAAAGCGGCATAAGTCCAATCGATTCTTTTGATATTTCTCCATTTGCCAGCACTTTTGGCGGAGTAATAAGAAATTTTGATATCTCCCAATATATATCTGATAAAGATGCAAAACGGATGGATGGTTTTGTTCATTACGGTATCGCTGCAGGTTGTCAAGCTATTGAAGATTCCGGAATTGAAGTTACCGAAGCCAATGCTGAACGTATTGGTGTAGCAATAGGCGCGGGAATTGGTGGCATTACAGGCATCGAAGAGTGCTATGCAACCTACGAAAAAGGCGGGCCACGTAGAATTTCGCCATTTTTTGTGCCTGGCAATATCATAAATATGATATCAGGAAATCTTTCGATCAAGTATGGCCTTAAAGGTCCCAACTTTGCTATTGTCACTGCCTGTGCAACAGGCACCCATAATATTGGCGATGCTGCTCGTATAATTGCTTATGGTGATGCCGACGTTATGGTTGCCGGAGGAGCAGAGCGATGCACATCCTCACCCACAGCAATGGGTGGTTTTGCATCTGCCAAAGCGTTGTCACGCCGTAATGATGATCCACAGAGAGCAAGTCGTCCTTGGGATAAAGACCGTGATGGTTTTGTATTAAGTGATGGTGCCGGTGTTGTTGTTCTGGAAGAATTGGAACATGCTAAAGCACGTGGTGCAAAAATTTATGCTGAATTAATCGGTTATGGCATGAGCGGTGACGCTTATCATATAACAACTCCTTCAGCAGGAGGCGAAGGCGCTGCTCGTTGCATGAAAAATGCTCTACGTGACGCAGGTTTAAATGTAGATGATGTTGATTACATCAATGCCCATGGAACCTCTACACCTGCTGGCGATGTAGGTGAAACTCAAGCGATGAAAGCTGCATTGGGAGGCCACGCATATAAGGTTGCAATAAGCTCAACTAAATCAATGCTTGGACACATGCTTGGAGCTGCTGGTGGTATTGAAGCAGTTATTACTGCTTTAAGTATCAAGGACCAAATTGCACCTCCAACCATTAACCTAGAAAATCAAGACCCGGAATGTGACCTTGATTTTGTACCAAATACAGCAAGAAACATGAAAATAGAAGTAGCAATGTCCAACTCATTTGGTTTTGGCGGCACTAATGGTACTTTGATTTTTAAACGATACGAGTAATGCCGAATAATTAGCACTATTTTAAACTTAAATATAGTGTAATTATAGATTGAAAAATCGACCAGCTTTTTATCTAAGTCCTCCGTATCAACAGGCACGCACCTTAAGTTACGTGCCTGTTGGTAGCTATTGAACCAAATAAAAAATTAGTTCAAATATCCACCTTAATTTATTACCATTCCTTATGATTCTGATTAATGGTGAATTCAAGTCGCATATTGAAGTATCTGATCGAGGATTTCAATATGGCGATGGATTATTTGAAACAATAGCAATAACCAACGGCCAACCAGCTTTTCTTGATCGGCATTTAAATCGATTACAAGAAGGCTGCAATAGACTTCACATTCCTTTCCCCAATACAAAACTTCTTACCTTTGAAGCAAAAAATATTTGCCGAAAAGCAGATAAAGGCGTCCTCAAAATCATAGTCACTCGCGGATCAGGTGGCAGAGGTTATCGTCAACCCGATAATATTAAGACCACTCGCGTATTAAGCACACATCCCTTTCCGGATTATCCAACCACCTATAAAGATCAAGGCATAGTTGCGCGTTTTTGCGATACTCGCTTAGGTTTAAACCCTGGACTAGCCGGCATTAAGCACCTAAATCGACTTGAGCAAGTTATAGCAAGAGCAGAATGGAGCACCGCTGATATTCAGGAAGGGATTATGCTCGATATAAATGGACATGTTATTGAAGGAACAATGAGCAATATTTTTTATGTTAAAAATGATATTCTTTATACATCTTCGCTATCATTTTCTGGTGTTGCGGGCATTATGCGCGGACTTATAATAGCAATATCATCCAAACTGGGCTTTTCTACGACAGAGCATACTTTTACCCAAGATGATCTATTATTGGCCGATGAAATATTTGTATGTAATTCAATAATTGGAATCTGGCCCATCAAACAAATAGAAAAAACTCATTTGTCTATTGGTGAAAGAACACAACAATTACAGAACACGTTAATTAATTTCCAGAACGAGGCATATAAGGGTGATCTTTAAAATTATCACACTTGCCTTAATTATTTTAATTACAGCAAGCAACTGGGCTTGGCGAGATTATCAAAACACCATCCAAATACCCGCAGTGACAGGCAAATCGGTAATAATTGAAATAGATAAAGGAGACTCCTTTAATAAAATTACCGATAAGCTAATTAAGCAAAACGTAAACGTTAAACCTTTCTGGTTTAAATTTATTGCCGTTCGAACAAAGGCCTTTAAAAAAATAAAAACAGGTGAATATGAGCTATCGCCAAGTTTAACCATGCCAGAAATATTAGCACTATTTGTACAAGGAAAAACCAAGCAGCATGCAATTACTTTTCCGGAAGGATGGAATTTTAAAGAAATCCTTAAGGAAATAGTAAATAATCCAAATCTTGATCATGATATCAACAATATTAGCTTTGAAAAGCTGATGACTCAGCTTGGATCCGACACAATACAAACCCCCATAACCTCACCTGAAGGTATCTTTTTTCCTGATACTTATTATTTTGAAAAACATACCTCTGATATTGCGTTATTAAAAAGGGCTTACGATAAAATGCAGCTTGTTGTAAAAGAGGAATGGCAGCATAAAATCGAAAATCTGCCCTTCAAAACGCCTTACGAAGCATTGATTCTTGCTTCTATTATAGAAAAAGAAACCGCACAAATTTCAGAGAGGCCCCAAATAGCCGGTGTATTCATAAGAAGACTCCAAACCGGCATTTTGCTTCAAACCGACCCTACCGTTATTTATGGCATGGGTGAAACCTATCAGGGAAATATAAGTTATAAAGATTTAAAAACAGCGACCGCTTATAATACCTATGTAATTAAAGGCTTACCGCCTACACCAATTGCGATGCCAGGACGTGACGCTATTAATGCTGCTCTTCATCCAGATACTAGCAATAATATATATTTTGTGGCTCGCGGGGACGGCACCCATCAATTCTCTGCCACTTTAAAAGATCATAATTTGGCCGTCGATAACTTCCAAAGGAAGAAAAATGACCCGAGGTAAATTTATTACGCTGGAAGGTGGAGAAGGCGTTGGCAAATCCACAAATATGGCTTTTATAAAGAACTACTTACTTCAGCACAAGATTTCTGTTGTTGTGACCCGCGAACCTGGTGGTACTGTTCTGGCTGAAAAACTTCGACAATTATTGTTAGACAAAAACAGTGAAGTCATTTCAGATCAGGCAGAATTATTGATGATATTTGCTGCCCGTGCCCAGCATATCAAACATGTCATTGAGCCTGCCTTGGCAAAGGGCGAATGGGTGCTATGTGATCGGTTTACAGATGCCACATACGCTTACCAAGGCGGCGGAAGAAATATGCGCATCAGCGCAATAGAGTGGCTTGAAAACATGGTACAAGGCACTCTAAGGCCAGACTTGACACTATTACTTGATGCGCCTGTAGAAATTGGTATAGAACGCGCCCGATCAAGAGCCGAGTTCGATCGTTTTGAATCAGAAAAAACTAGTTTTTTTGAGCAGGTTAGACGAGCTTATTTATTGCAAGCCGAGCTACATCCTGAGCGTATTAAGCTGATTAAAGCCAACCAACCATTAGTTGACGTACAAAGAGCACTAATTGAAATTATTGGTACCTTTTTACGATGAGCCTTTTGCCTTGGCAACTGAAAAACTGGTCGCATCTATGTGACTACAAGAACCAAAACAGGGTTCCTCAAGCTCTACTTATATACGGAAACCAGGGCATCGGGAAGGCACACTTAGCAAATCAATTTGCAAACTCACTACTTTGCGCTAAACCTCAAATTAACGGTTTAAGTTGCGGTCATTGTAACCATTGCATATTACTTAAGGCTGAAACACATCCTGATTTAATCAAGTTATGCCCTGAAGAACCAGGAAAGTCTATTACCATTGGACAAGTTCGCAATCTGATAACCCGTTTAACCCTAAAGCCTCAATTTGACTCCTACCGCATAGTCATTATTTATCCTGCGGACCTGATGAATAACTCAGCAGCCAATGCATTTCTAAAATGCCTAGAAGAGCCAACAGAGCGCACAGTCATCCTTTTAATTACCGACAAGCCTTCGCAATTAACAGCGACAATTAAAAGCCGCTGTCAAAAACTAGCTGTTACACATCCAGACAAAGAAATAGTACTTGCCTGGGTAAGGCAACAAAACACAGCATTATTAGAAACCGACACTGACGCCTTATACAATTTAACCCAAGGCTCACCTTTTCTAGCCCTTGATTATGTCAATAGTTGTACATTGACACTGCGCAATGATTGTTTCAAAGCCTTTCTAAATATAGCAAAAAAACAACAGCACCCCATCATTGTTGCCGAAGAATGGCAAAAACTACCTGAAGCGCTTATGCTATTTTGGATAACATCCTGGATTATCGACATAATTAAATGTTTTTACCAAATAAAACCTGACTGGTTATATAATCCGGACTTAAAAGATTCACTACAATTTCTATCGACTAAAATGGACTTAAGCAATCTATATCAATTGTATGATTTAGTCCTAATAAGTCGGAAACGACTTAATACCCAAATAAACAAACACAACATGTTCGAAGATATTTTAATAAAGTGGTCAGAACTAAATTCGAGTAATATCTGATGGCGGAATCAGCCCCCAGACAAGGTATATTAACCATTTCGATTAAAGACAAAAGCGCCTTGTATGCTGCTTATATGCCTTTTGTTATCAATGGTGGATTATTTATTCCTACCAACCGCGACTATGAAATGGGACAGGAAATTTTTTTATTGCTGAATTTAATGGATGAGGCAGAACGACTGCCTATTGTCGGAAAAATTATATGGAAAACCCCACCTCGTTCAGGCAGCTACAAGTCGAGCGGCATTGGTGTTCAATTTACTGACCAAGACGGCATCATTGCTCGAAATAAAATAGAAACCTATTTAGCGGGCGGTTTATCGTCTGACCGATCAACTTACACTATGTAAACTTCTTCCATGCTGATTGACTCACATTGCCATCTTGATCGTATTGATCTAAAACCCTATGAAAATGATTTTTCCTGCTTTATGGATGAAGCAAATAACAATCAAATTGAACACCTTTTGTGTATAGCTATAGATTTAGAATCCTATCCCGCAATGCTCGAGTTAGTAACTGGATTCAAACAAATATCAGTAACTGTTGGCGTGCATCCCAATGTACAAGATTGCAAAGACCCAAGCATTGATGAGCTCATTATTTTAGGACAGCCTGATAATGTTATTGGCATAGGCGAAACAGGCCTGGATTATTTTCGTAGCGAAGGTGATTTGGCTTGGCAACATCAGCGCTTTAGGAACCATATCAGTGCTGCAAAAAAATTAAAAAAACCTTTGGTTATTCATACGCGTGAAGCAAAAGAAGACACGCTTCGCATACTTAAAGAAGAAAATGCAGATGAAATAGGTGGTGTTATACATTGCTTCACTGAGGACTGGGAGTTCGCTAAAAAAGCAATGGATCTGAATTTTTATATTTCTTTTTCCGGCATTATCACTTTCAATAATGCTGTTGCAATTAAAGAAGTTGCAAAAAAGATTCCTGCCGATAAGTTTCTTATTGAAACAGATTCACCCTATTTAGCACCTGCACCCTTTCGTGGCAGACCAAATTATCCGACTTATGTGCGCTATGTTGCAGACCAGATAGCAGAATTACGAGGCACATCAACAACCAAGATAGCCGATCTTTCAGCCAGTAACTTTTATCAATTATTTAGTCTATAATAGCAATTGGCATAAATGAAAAATAATACAATAATGTTAATTTATTGGGCCTGTAACTCTAAGTGCTATAAAAAGAAGCATTAAGATAATCAGCTAGAAATAGAACTAAACAACAAACAACGTCTTGTTTTTATATGACCTAAAGACCATCTTCTCGCTATTAAAAATAGCCGGATAGTGTTCTTTAATGATTTAGCATTGACATGCTTGCCCTTTCTAATTTACAGTTATGTCCGCAAAACAAGTATGTAACCAACTATAACTATTAATATAACCCTTCGGAGCACATATCATGGCAAAACCATTAATACAAATGGCATTAGATTCACTGGATTTCGACGCAACAGTAGGTCTTGCTACTTTAGTAGCACCTTATGTTGACATTTTTGAAATTGGAACTCCATGCATCAAACACAATGGTATCAACTTAGTAAAAGAACTGAGAGCAAGATTCCCAGAAAAATTGTTATTAGTTGATCTTAAAACAATGGATGCTGGCGAGTATGAAGCAACTCCTTTCTACGCAGCAGGCGCTGACATTGTTACTGTTCTTGGTGTATCTGGTTTAGCAACTTGCCAAGGCGTAATTAAAGCAGCAAACGCTCATGGCGCAGAAGCTCAAATTGATTTAATCAATGTTGACGATAAAGCAGCTTGCGCAAGAGCAACCTCTGAAGCCGGCGCACAAGTCATTGGTATTCATACAGGTCTTGATGCACAAGCAGCTGGTCACACACCATTTGCTGATTTAAACCTTATTGCTGGTTTAGGCTTGCCCGTTAGAATTTCAGTTGCTGGTGGCATCAAAGCATCAACAGTTCAAGACGTAGTCAAAGCCGGTGCAAACATTATCGTAGTTGGCGCTGCAATTTACGGAGCAGCTTCTCCTGCTGACGCAGCTCGTGAAATTCGCGAATTGGTTGACGCGGTTTAATTATGCATCAGCAACTTATCATAGAAAAGATTTCAGGTGTTCTTGAAGCTACAGATGATACGTATGATGCAAAGTTGACCCAGTTGCTTGATAACGCCAAGCGTATTTTTATTGCAGGCGCTGGGCGTTCAAAGTTGGTTGGCAATTTCTTCGCAATGAGACTTGTCCACGGTGGTTACGATGTAAGTGTCGTTGGTGAAATTGTAACGCCAAGCATTAAAAACGGTGACTTATTGATCATAATTTCCGGATCTGGAGAGACTGAACAATTAATAGCATTCACTAAAAATGCAAGAAAAGTAGGTGCAAAAATAGTATTGATTTCTGCAAAAGCGGAATCAACAATTGGCGATTTAGCTGATGGTGTATTTCAAGTTGGCAAGCAAGAGCAATATGGTAAAGTTCTTGGTATGCCCATGGGTACTGTATTTGAACTATCTACTTTG
>SESH01011009.1_pt1 | contig 32533 bp, 32 predicted proteins | sample 3171561 | NCBI WGS metagenome assembly SESH01 (sample SAMN10866947, study PRJNA518727) | freshwater metagenome | biome: subpolar coniferous forest; feature: holomictic lake; material: water; isolation source: holomictic Lake 442 2011 16.5 m and 2014 13 m | place: Canada: near Kenora, Ontario
AGATGCGGCCGTCGTCGGGTCGAACCCACGCATCATTTTTAAAATCGCTCAGATCACTCAAGCGCAACACCTTGGCGTGAAGATAACCCTCCAGCCGAGGGCGAGGACCGCTGCTGCCGATAGTCAGCCTTCCGGTAACGTCGCTCGTCCCAATATAGCCGGTGATGTCGGATAGGCTGGCGTGGGACCAACCGCCGCTCAAGTGACCGCTGCCACCATAGGGGCCGATCTCCGGTAACCATCCCCCAAGCACCGGCGCCATTGCCGACAAAAGCTGCCCAGAAAGGGTAAAAGAAAGGTCGGGTGTCGCCTCACTAAGCGGTCGATCGAGAGTGCCGTTAGCCTCCAGGATGGTGCCCGCACCCTCTAACCGCCAGGATGCTGCCCAGCGTGGCCGGTCATTGATCAGGTCGGTATAGCTGCCCCCGGTAAAGCTGACGGAAAAGGGCGTACCGTAATAGTCGCCCACCACCGCGACGGTAAGTGGCTGGTCAAGCGGAATGCCGCCGGACGCATGATCAATGCTAAAACTGGTGGTACGCCCGGTACCGGCGTCCCTATAGTCAATTCTTAACCGTGACATCTCGATACTGCGGATATCTAGCGGCTCTCCAGGATACGCACCAGCAACAGCACCGGTTTCGGTCTCCTGCCACCAGTTGGCCAAGCCGCCAGCGTTGCGTTCCAGGTTAAGTTCGGCATCGTAAACCGCAAGCCGCAGCAACCGGTTCTTATAAACTAATGCATCCAATGGCGAAATACCGATTTCAACCCGGTTGGCCCGTAATATCTCGGGACGATCGGACCAGGGCGGGCTAGCGACCCGAACCCCGGATACGACGAAGGTAGGCAACGGCATCAGTTCAAAAGACACCGTGCCGTCGATGGCTACGGCCATTCCGGTCGCCTGCGTCAAAGCGGCCGCCACTTCCTTACGATAGTCATTACTGTTAAAATACCACATAAAAATGATAGAAACCGCAAAGGCTGCAACCATTACAAAAGTTACCACCTTGACCGCAATAACCAAACGCTGCGTCATTCGCCTCATATGTTGTGGCGCCTCATATGTTGTGGCCCAGCACTTCAAGCACGGCTTCGGCCATCTCTTCACGACTGTTGACAATACGCCGAACACCGGCCATGGCCAGTTCCTGGACATCGTGATAGCCCCACGATACCCCGATCGAGCCAACTCCGGCCGCGTGCGCCATCTCGATATCGTAGGTAGTGTCGCCGATCACCACAGTCTCATCTAACTTAGTGCAGCTTTCCTCCAGGGCACGGAAAACCATATCTGGACCGGGCTTGCCGGGAACCCGGTCGGCGGTCTGCAAGGTCGTGAACCAGTCCTTGATGCCATGTCGCTCCAGCAGGTCGACCAGATAATGATACGACATGCCGGTAGCGATACCAAGCATCAGGCCGTGGTCGCGCAAAGCCTCCAGCGCCTCGCGGGTGCCTGGAAATAAAGGTTCCGGCAATCGATTGCCACTGTGGCGCCGTTGATAGAGAGCATCGCGGCAAAGTCCGGACAAGCGTTTGATCTTCCACGCATCCTGCCCGGGCAGCATAATGGTAATCGCCTCGGTTAATGGCAGAGCGGCCAGCCGTCGCACTTCCGCCGGGTCCGGACCTTCGACAAGGCCAAATGCCAGCCAAGCCGTCGTCATCGCCGAGACGATGGCCAGCTGGCTATCAACCAACGTTCCGTCACAATCGAATAATGCCAGCTTCATTCCATTAGCTTACTTCACGCCGTCACGACGGTTTTAACTTTGCCAAACTCACGGAGAATTACACATAATCGCACTCCACCCCAGCCTACACAATACGCCAAATGTCCTTTGAGAGAGAAGAGCAGCCCCCAACTTAACCGGCTTCAATAAGCAGCAGTTCGGCTAGCATGGGACCGCGCCGGGCTCGGGTCAGCTCAAGCAATCCAAGTTTCGATAGGCCGTAAACCTCGGTCTGCACCGGATCGTTGCGTACTGCGGCCGTTAGGGCATCAACTAGGCGTTTGCCGTCGCTGCGCCGGGGCATTGAAACAAAGTCCACCACCACTATGCCGCCGATGTTGCGCAGTCGCAGTTGGCGAGCGATCTCGGTCGCAGCCTCTAGATTGACGGAGAGGGGGTTGCCGTGCTCACCGGCATTGACGTCTATTGCGGTCAGCGCCTGGGTGTGCTCGATGATCAAGCTGCCGCCACCCGCTAGTCTGACCAGCGGCCTAGTCAGTGCCAGTATTTGCCCTTCGACATCGCCGCGCTCGAATACTGCGCCGTTTCGCTTGATCAAGGCGACCGATTCGATAAGCGGGACGAGATCGGGAGCCGCCACGGCGCACCATTCGGCAAAGTTGTTGGCCCAAACGGCAGGCGCGTCCACAACCAGCTTGCCCAGTGGCCTGGGGCCGTGGCCAATGACGGCCCGGCGAGCGGCATCGGGTCCCGGCTGGAGCAATGAAGGGGCGCTTGACGTAGCGGCACGGCGTCCCAGCTCTCGCCATTGCGCAGCCAGCATGTCGGATTCCGCAGCGATCAGTCGGTCATCAATAATGGCGTCCGTTCCAGAACGCGCGATCCAACCGTTACCAACAGTTAGTGCCTGGAGTCGCTGGGTCAGTGCGGCCCGCGCCGAACCCGGATCGACCCGTTTTGACACCGTTACCCCGTTGCGAAAGGGGACATGGACCAAGAAGCGACCAGGCAGCGAAACCTCCATGGCGAGGCTTGGTCCCTTGGCCCCGACGGCCTCGGCCTTGACCTGGACCAGTACCGCCTGCCCCCCGCACAGCAGCGTGCCGATTGCGGTTCCGGGCTCCGGTCGTTTACCTCCCTGGAGCCGGACATCGGTCATTCCCAACAATCCGGCCTTACCAGTGCCAAGGTCGATGAAAGCGGCGTTAATACCAGAGACCAGCCTTTCGACTCGGCCTAGCCACAGCGAGCCGGTTCTGGGGCAAGCCTGACCGTCGCGATCAACATGGCCGTCATCGCGGTCATCGCGGTCTATGTGGCCGTCGCGGTCAACTCGGTCGATGTGGAGATCGGTAAGGCGACCAGAACTGACCACCGCTGCACGTAATAGCGGGCGGCGATGTTCGATCAATAGCTCGGACATAGGCTGGTTCACAGTAGCCGCAGTCCGCAACCACCCAGCAGCCCTGAAACCTCGAACAGCGGCAGCCCAACGATGTTGCTGTATGAGCCACCGACACGCCGTACAAAGCAGGCGGCTCGACCCTGGATGGCATAGCCACCGGCCTTGCCGCTCCATTCGCCCGAGGCAAGGTAGTCCTTGATCTCGGGTTCGCTCAAGACCTTAAAGGTCACGTCGCTTATAACCAGTCTTTCACGCATCCGGCCATCGGGAGCGATCAAAGCCACGCCGCTAAACACACGATGGCGCCGCCCCGAAAGCAGCTCAAGGCATTTTCGCGCCGTATCGGCGTTTTCGGCCTTAGGCAAGATGCGACGACCGCACGCAACCACAGTATCCGCAGCCAGCACCAAGACCCCAGGGTGCCGTACCGCCACCACACGCGCCTTTGCCGCCGCCAGACGCACGGCGTGTTGGGCCGGCAGCTCACGCGCCAAGGGGGTTTCGTCAATGTCCGGAGGATCGATCAGTGTCGGCTCTATCCCGATTTGGCGCAGCAAATCAATGCGACGCAGCGAAGCCGAGGCAAGCACAAGGCGCATCTCAACAGCCATCCGGCTTACCGACTTTCCGGCCTAGCTATTTGAAGCGGAAAGTGATGCGACCTTTGGTCAGGTCGTAAGGCGTCATTTCTACATTGACACGATCACCTGCCAGCACGCGGATACGATTCTTACGCATCTTACCCGATGTATGCGCCAAAACTTCATGTTCGTTGTCGAGCTTGACCCGGAACATCGCGTTGGGGAGCAACTCCATCACGGTTCCCGAGAATTCAATCAAATCTTCTTTAGCCATAGAGCAAATATTCCAACGTCAGTTCGGTCGCCATATCTGCGGTGCAATACGGTTCCGGTCAAGAGAATTATCGGAAAGACCGCAGTTCTTAGATATTATAGAGTCGGGAGCGGGCCATTCATGTGACAAAATCGTTTCGTCCGTAACCTTGGGCATAGAGCAAGCCGGTCAAGTCGGCATAGTTGATGCGAACACGGGTGGCCGCAACGACGGCGGGCCGTGCATGGAAAGCAACCCCAAGTCCGGCGATACCCAGCATCGGCAAGTCGTTCGCCCCATCCCCAACTGCCAGAGTTGCGCGAATCGGGATACGTCGAGCCACGACGGTGCGAACCAGCAGATCAGCCTTACTGTCAGGGCCGAGAATCGGCATCACTAATCGCCCGGTCAGCTTGCCGCCGACGATTTCCAGATTGTTGCCGCTACGGGCATCGAAACCGACCATAGTTGCGACTCGATCGCTAAAGACGCGGATGCCGCCCGAAACCAGGACGCACCAAGCCCCGAACTTACGCATAGTGCGTACCAGGACGAGCGCGCCCGGTGTCAAGGTGATGCGGTCACATGCCGACTCCAACGCCGTTACCGGCAAGCCAGCGAACAATGCCACCCGATCTATCATCGCTTGATCGAAAGGGATTTCACCGTTCATCGCAGAGCGAGTAATATCGGCGACGCTCTCACCATGCCCGGCCAGGATGCCCAGCTCATCAAGCATTTCCTGGCGGATTATCGTCGACTCCATGTCGGCCAGCAGCAGCCGCTTGCGGCGGTCAAGTTGGTGTTGGGCCACCACGTCGATTGGGGCATTTCCCAGAACCCGCCGCGCCGCTGCGTCAGCCTGATCGGGCGAACCGCAGAACGAAATATCACAGGCCCGCCGGAGCGACAACCAAGCGGGGGCGCTACTGTCTATGCCAAGTTCCGACAGAGCGTCACGTACGGCCTCGACCTGAGATTGATCAAAGTCGGTATCCGGTGCGGCAATAAGGGTCAAAACTGCATTCATAGCACTCCTCCTGAAAATAGCTGCGGGAATATAATCAAACTAGCGGGTTGGACACCATTCCATCGGCAAGTTTCGGTTCGAACCAAGTCGATTTGGGCGGCATGACCTCGTTTGCATCGGCAACCGCAATCAGGTCTTCCATTTGGGTCGGATAAAGAGCGAAGGCGGCCGCCATTTCACCGCTGTCGACCCGCCGTTCCAACTCGGACAATCCGCGTTTACCTCCGACAAAATCGATGCGCTTATCCTTGCGTAGATCAGTGATGCCGAGTACAGGGCCAAGCAGTCGGTCGGACAGCAGGCTGACGTCGAGCCGTGCTACCGGCTCGCTGGCTGGCGGCAGAGGCTGGCGCAGGCTCAACCGATACCACTGACCCGGCAAGTAAAGGCCAAATTCGCGTGCCGTGCGTGGGCGGGCCTGACCGTCACATACCTCGATGGCGAAGGCTGTGGTCAGCGCCGCCAGGAAGCCCACGCGGTCTTGGCCGTTAAGGTCGCGAACCACGCGGTTGTAGTCGAAAATTTTCATCTCACTAATCGGGAAGCTGACCACCAGGAACGACTCGTGTGCCGCCTCTGGGGCGAATTCAATCGACAAAGACCGTCGAGCCGCCGCCACCCGGGCAGCCGCTGCCGAACGGTGGTGGCCGTCGGCAATGTAAACCGCCGCAATCGAGTCGTAGGCATGAATGACGGTGTTAACTAAAACCTGATCGGAAATAATCCACAGGGCGTGACCGATACCATCATGAGCGGTAAGGGCGAAGGCTGGCGGTGAGGCGGTCACGGTCTTCAGCACGGAAGTAAGGTCTGGATGCTCGGGGTGGGCGATAAGTACCGGCCCGGTCTGGGCATTAACTGCCTCGATCTGGCGGACTCGATCATCCTCCTTGTCGGGGCGGGTGAATTCATGTCGGCGAATCCGGTTGCTCTCATAGGCTGCGACCGAGGCGGCACCAACCAGTCCGGTCTGGACGTGGTCGCCCATAATCAGCCGATAGGCGTAAAAGCACGGTGTCGATTCGCGAGTGAGGATGTTCGCCTTGATCAGACGCTTCAAGTTTTCCGCGCCCCTAGCATAGACTTCGTCGGCATAGGGGGATGTGCCGGGAGGAAAATCGATCTCAGGCTTGGAAATGTGGAGAAAACTCCAGGGCTTGCCCGCAGCCAGCGCGCGCGCCTCCTCGGAGTCGAGCACGTCATAGGGAGGGGCGGCGACGCTGGCCGCATACTCGGGCAGGGGGCGCAGGCCGGTGAACGGGCGGAGGAGCGGCAGTGACATGTCAACCTGTCATGGTGGGAGTGCGCGAGACGTTCCTAGATCTTTGTGATTAGCAGTCGGGGTTCTCCCGAGCAACCGCTTAGGTTACTGTATTTTACCTTACCGCATTACCTCGCGCTGCACCTGTCCTATGGATATGTTTCATTCCGTTTTTGAATTTGCCGTTCGCGCCGCCACTAAGCCTGGCTTTGTGCTGGTGATCGGGGGACCGACTGCGTCGGGCAAGTCCGGGCTGGCGCTGGAACTGGCCCGCAAACTTGGCGGTGCTGTGATCAATGCCGACAGTATGCAGGTCTACCGGGACTTGGCGATTTTGACCTCCCGCCCGGGTGTTGAAGCGCTGAAGGCGGTTCCGCACCTGCTTTACGGCGAGCTTTCAGCCTGTGATGTCTGCTCGGCGGCGCGTTGGCGCGATCTGGCGATTTCTGCTATCTTTGGTGCCCAAGCTGCCGGCCAAGTCCCGGTGGTGACTGGCGGCACCGGCCTTTATTTGCGGGCGCTGCTGGAGGGGTTAGCCGTCGTGCCGTCGATTCCGTCTGAAATTCGCCAAGCGGCGCGCCTCCGGCTAGAGGTGCTGGGTGCGGCCGGGCTTCATGCCGAGCTTGGGGCTAGGGATCCGGACAGGGCGCTCCGACTCCGGCCCGAAGACGGCCAACGTCTGGTGCGTGCCTGGGAGGTACTGGAGGCGACCGGCAAGTCGCTTTCACTGTGGCAAAAGGCTGGCAGCGACGGCCCACCGCCCGGCCTACACTTCGCCATTATTGTTCTTGACCCGTCCCGTCCGGAACTTTACGCCACCTGCGACGGCCGATTTGGGGCGATGGTCGCGGCCGGCGCGCTTGACGAGGTCCGGGCGCTTGTCTCCTCGAACCTTGATCCCGCCTTGCCCCTCATGAAGGCGCTGGGGGTGCCCGAGTTGCGCCGTCATCTGGCGGGAGAGTTGTCCCTCGATCAATCGATAGCTCTGGCCCAGCAATCGACCCGACGCTACGCCAAGCGCCAAGTAACTTGGTTCCGCCACCAATTAATCGGGCGGGATAGCTCGCCACTGATGGTGATTAGAGAGTTATGGAAGCTGGAGCAGCCAGAGAACTGAAGGGCTATTTAGGCGCGGTTTCAGACTCGCCCGGCGGCACGGCGGCGGATTTGGCGGGCAAAACGAACCGGGGAGGGAACTAACCACAGCGCCTTGCTCAGCACGCCCAGTTTTGCGACGTTTTGGCCCAGGCCGGTGGCCGCATCTAGCGAACGGGCCAGGAAATTCCAGGTGGCGGCATGTCCTTCCGAATCATCACCGAGCCAATGAAGCAGAGTCGCGCCATAGATACCGGCCAACAGCGTCCTCTTGGTACATAAGGAAATGCCGGTCGCATTATCGCCAACCAGGAGACGGATTTCTTCAATAGTTTGGTAGTGCAGTCGCGCCGCCAGCTTCGCGTGATGCGGCAAGGCGAGCCATCCCAGCCAAGTTTGCGTTGCCTGCTTGTGAGCATCTATCGCCTGGAGGCGCAGTCGTATCGCCAGCGCAACCCGGTCATTCAGGTTTAGTCCAGTGGTGTCCTCAGTACGATAGGCTGTCGCCAACCGGCGGTCGGTCCATTCGCGAAAATGGATAACGGCATCGGCAGCGCCTTCGGGGAAGGCTTGAGCCAGCGTGTCCGGTCCCAAGCCAGCGGCACGAGTCCCTGACCGCAGGGCGTGGTCGGTCCAGCCATCGAATAATACGTTAGGCAGTGTGGCCTCGAGGATGGTGTCCCTTAGCGTGGTGATGTCCATGGCCTTGATGCGTCCCCAATCGATATTCATTCAATACTTGCCAAGCCGATGTAGTCCTCATGGCGGAAATCGGCCATCTCCTCCTCGTAGGTTATCAGCCTCGAGTCGATAATGCGATCAAGGTAAAGGATACCATTTAGATGATCTAATTCGTGTTGAATAACCCTGGCGAGAAAGCCAAAGGCTTCACACTCAATGAGGGTGCCGTCTGGTGAGTAGCCGCGATAACCGATATGCCGCCAACGCGGTACCAGCCCACGCAGACGCGGCAAAGACAAGCAGCCCTCCCAGCCCAATGCGACCTCATCTGAAAATGGTTCGATCTCGGGGTTGATCAAGACGGTTTCCGGAATTTCAGTTTCGGTTTTAGATCCAGTTCCAGCCCGGCTGGCCGGGGCGCAAAACATGATGATACGACGACCGGCAAAGACCTGGGGCGCCGCTAGGCCAACCCCGGTCGCATCCACCATCGTCTGGCGCATATCGTCAATCAGCTCCCGGTGTTCCGGCGCTGCGGGGTTGGGGACCGGCTGGGCCGTGCGGCGCAGCACCGGGTGCCCCATTAGGGCAATCTTGAGAATAGCCATTATCATTATATAATTGGCGAAATCGGCCGCAAAAGCAACAGCTAGGCCGAGTTTGGCCGGGTGAAAGTTTTTCTGCGTTCAGCCCTTCCCTTATCCCGGCGTCTGTGTTAGAGATTTGGTCCGCCTGGGTACTGCCAGGATGGCGGTGACCTGTGCCGTGACAACAGCCAAGGGGTGACGAAAAACGTGCAAGTTCTCGTTCGAGACAACAATGTCGATCAAGCCCTTCGCGCGCTGAAAAAGAAGATGCAGCGCGAGGGCATTTTCCGGGAAATGAAACTTCGCCGGAACTATGAAAAGCCTTCGGAAAAGCGCGCTCGCGAGAAAGCCGAAGCGGTGCGGCGCACGCGCAAGCTGTTGCGTAAGCGCATGGAACGCGAGGGCTTTTAGTAATCTTGTTCCCAAACCGCTTCAGCCTCACATGCTTGATTACCGATCCATTATGGACTTGGTGGTTATATTAGGTGCTTGGGCGTCTCGGGCTAAGACAAACGTAGCGAGCGCCGTGACCTCTGTGGTCCGGTGCTTTTTGCGTTTCGAACAGAGCGAAAGTAGCTATTGACACCTGAGGATTCAATGTGCTCACTCCTATATTGGAATAAATCATTATAACCAAATGGGTGTTTTATGGTCTCCATTGTCAAACGGCGGCGAAGCAGAGGTACGGCGTGCCGTTGGTCGACCGAAGCAATCCGCGCCGTGCTCCTTGTAGTCCCGTTTGCTGTCTCCGGTTGTGCTGGCTACGCCCATCAGACCGCAGAAATGATTACTGCGGCCACGGCGGGAAGCCTGGACGTAGCATTGAGCAGTCTTGAAAGCAAGAATGCGTCAAGCGATAAGGATATTCTTTATTATTTAGACAAGGGCGAATTGCTTCGAATGAAGGGCGTCTATAATGAAAGCCGCGACTCCTGGCTTTCGGCTGATGCCGTTGTTCGGCAGTGGGAGGATGACGCCAAGACTGATCCGTCGAAATTCTTTGGTGAATTGGGCTCGATCCTAGTTAACGACACTACTCGCCGCTATGATGGAAGAGATTACGAGAAAGTATTCCTGAATGTCCGGCTGGCGCTTGACCATATTGCCCTCGGCGATTTGTCGGCCGCGCGCACAGAAATTACCAAGATGCACGAGCGCGAAGCAACCATAGCCGAGTTCCGTTCCAAGGAGCTTGAAGCGGCGGTGGCCAAATCGGCTGAAAAGGGCATCAAGGCCACCTCTTTTAAGGAATTGAGTGGTTATCCCATTGAAACACTGGATGATCCGGCTGTCCGGGCCTTAAAGAACTCATACGAATCGGCCTACGGCAATTTTATTGCGGGCTTCGTTTACGAGGCTTTGGGTGAGCCTTCACTGGCCGCACCGGGCTATCGTAAGGCAGCAGAGATGCGCCCAAACATTCCGGTTATTGACGACAGTTTAAAAAATCTCGATAAAAATGTTGCGGGGAGGGCGAATTCAAACACGGTCGATACCTTGTTTGTTGTCGAAAGCGGACTGGCTCCTGGTATCGAGTCCGTAACGTTGCCGATCATTCTGCCCATTCCTACCGGCCATAGCTTCAACGTCATTGCAACTCCGCTGTCATGGCCAGTTATACGGCCGGATACTAATGCCGCCGTGCCCAGCACCATGGTTGTCGATGACAAGACGCTGCCGGTCGCCATGTTGACCGACACCAATGCCATGGCTCGCCGCGCCTTATCTGACGAAATGCCTAGTATCATTGCACGCTCCGCGATTAGAGCAATCAGTCGCGGCATTGCTCAGGCGGCAATCGACACCGCGAGCGCACGCCTATCGGGTAACGCCGCCCTTATTGGCACCTTATTCGGCATTGTCGCCAAGGTTGCGACGGTTGCGACCGAGGTTGCCGACGAGCGTATTTGGCGAACCCTGCCTGGCTATTATTCAGTGGCGCGAACATCCCTGGCTCCCGGCGCCCATAAAATCGTCATTGCCACCGCAACTGGCCCGCAAGTAAGGACAATTGCCATCTCTGGCCCTTATGCCATTGTCGCCATTCGGCTATTGGGCAACAATCTCTACACCAGTCTGCCGCCCGTGATCGCCCCGCCGATAGTAGCGATCGTTGAGCCTTCTGAAACCAATATAAAGCCTGCCGCCAATACTAATGTGAAGACCAAGGGAAAGACACCGGTTAAGGGACATATACCGGTTAAGGGGAAGAAGGCCATGCCAAACCGTGCTGGCGATGCGTGAACTATTGCATCCACCACTCATCAGGAGATTTTTGGAATGTTGATTAGATTTTGCACCCTTGTTGCGATACTGTTCTTAGGTTGCTCCCATCTTGCAATGAGCCAAACAATCGCGTCCAAAGTCGAATACGTTGGAACTTCCCAGTACCTTAGTATCACTGGTCTGAAAACGCGCGAGGTCAACGGCCTGTTGAACTTGATCGTTGAAATAGCTAATTCTGATACGAGTGATCAGGAAGGTTACTACCGCATGGAGTGGTTTGACGCTGACGGCTTTCCTGCCTGGGGCGAGGAAGCATGGAAGCCAATTCTTCTCCATGGCAGCCAGCGGCAAAAATTGCAGGTTATCGCGCCGACAATCAAGGCACTAGACTTCAAGATTGTATTTAGCGGGGATCGCAACTGGGCGAACAACCCCAGCCCCGGACAGAATCAGTGATGCCGTTTTAAATGGAGGCGAGTGGGATAAGATGAATATGATAGTAAAAGCTGGTACGCTATTGGGTGTTATTGGCTTGTTGAGCGCCTGCGCCAACAGCACGCCGACAATTGGCAGCAATGTTCAGTACGGTGATTCCAAAGCCGTTGAGCGGCTGACCAACGAGTTCGGGTCCACTGATTTGCAAACCATCGCCGAATCGATGGCGCGATCCTTAAGTCAGACTGCGGCCGGCTACCGGAGCAGGCCTCTGGTTACCATCGCCGAGGTCAAAAATAAGACAAGCGAGTACATCGACACACGGGCGATTACCAACACGATTCGCTCCCAGCTGCTGAAAAGCGGATCGATGCGATTCGCAACCGATATAGCTGCCATGCAAAATCAGACCGACGAGCTTACTCGCCAAAGCACGACCGGGCTCTATAAGAAGAGCACAGCCGTCAAGGTCGGAAAAATGGAGGGGGCACAGTACCGCATTGAGGGGGAAATCTCTTCTATCGTCAAGAGAACTAGCGATGTTAAAGATGTGTACTATAAGTTTAGTCTTATTATGACTGATGTTGAAGCCGGAACCATTGAGTGGGCCGAGGAAAAAGAGATCCGCAAGACATCCGCACGTTAGTTTACTGCACGGGAGTTAAAAATCATGGGTAATAGCTTGCGTCTTCTCCGGGCTGTCCTGGGGTGCATCTGCCTGATGATGTTCTTGATGGGATATGAGGTCCGCGCAGCCGGGCAGCCGAAGATCGCCGTTACCGACCTCACCTATGAAGAGAAGGTCTCAAGCTATTTTACCTATTTTGAAGCACACGAAAAAACCCGCGAGCGATCGGATGACAGTTTTTATTCAAGTCATAGCCGTAGCCAATCCGATCGTTCCGTGGTTGCCACCTCGGGTCAAATATCCTGGATCGAACGCGGTGAATTGCACAAGTTCACCGGCGATATCAAGGGCGCCTTACTCAAATCTAGCCTTTACCGGGTAACGCAGGGGCGCCCTTGGAGTCCGAAAGGGCGCACAACCCTATTTGATATCATCGGCCGCATCAAGAATGGCCTTTATCCTGGAGCTGACTATGTATTGTTTGGTACTATAACCAGTATTGAAAGCCGCAATGAGAGCATTGATATCCAGGCCACAAATGCCACCAACCATATATTGGCCATGGAATTGCTTGTTGATTTCTCATTGATTAATACCAAGACCTATGAAGTGACGGCTGGATTCTCAGCCTTAGGCGAAGGTAGCGATCAGCGTTTGGCAAACAGCCCCGGTACCAGGGTTTCGTTGAGCCGAGGGCGGGTAATGTCAGATGTCTCACACTCTTTGGCGGAGGCGGTACTGTCTGAGTTGGAAAGCCAATTCGCCCCAATGTCAGGCGGTAGAACCAGCCGATCAAAGGACGTGCCGTTCCGCATGGATAACAATAATAGCAGAGAAAACCCAAGTAATACTGGTAGGATTATTACCTATCAGTAATCACTTGAACAATATTTTCTATTTCTTGTCTTCTTTCAACCTCTCTTCTGGACATCAACCAGCCTGCGGTCGAGGCGCTGGATTGCGCGCAGAAGCACGCTGTTTTCCATGCTCATGCCCCCTTCGGTCGGAGCCAGAGTAAACTTGACCTGGGGTAGCGGCAGCACGCGCAGGCGCACCGCATCAATAACATAGCTATCGCTTTGGTTGACCGAAACCAGGGTAGAAATCACCGCCCGCTGTGCCTCCGCGACAACTCCGCTATCGCGCTTTTCCCAACGGGACAATTCCCGATCGATGTAGTCGATATCGGCATCCGATAGATTACGAATACGTCCGAACTTGACTGTAACATCCGGCGGCAGGCCGATGCCGTTCTCGATTTCCTTTATTTTATACCCGGCGTAGCCGATTAGCGCGAAAAATGGAGATTTTTCTTCGTCATCTTGGAAGCGCTTAACCATGGCCGCCGGGGTAGGCGGCGTTATGGCGGAAAACATCGTGCCCATGGTATATGATGTCCAAGACCAAATTTCGCCAAATGAGGTGCCCATGATTTCTAAATAACCACGATCATCGAACGGGTCGTCACTGTCAGACGAGTCCGCCGCGTTGGAGTTAACCGCACCACTAGATATGCTCAGCGTAGTAAGCGGGGCCGCCACCAGCGACAGGTCGGAAGGCAATGCCGGCTGACCTTGAGCCATGACCGGACCGGCAGATATTACCGTTGTCACCGCAGTAACTGCGACTATAGCACATAACACGGACTGAAAGGAATGGGGTTGGCGTTGATTGACGGAAGGGTTCATGGCTTCGATCCCAGGTTAGACAAAGATGCGGAAATTACGGCGTTCATCGGCTAAAACGCTCCAACCGCAACGCCGCCCGGCGCTGGGCCAGACGCATATCGGCCGGAAGCGGCGTTAGGCCAAGAGCCTCGAGATAGCCGCCGGGGGCGCGAGCCGCCTCGCTGGAGCTTTCGACGATGAACTGGCGGAGACCGCGCACAACGCCGACACCATCATGGTTCCGCATATGCGCCCGCTTGAAGTAATAATAGACGGTATGCACACCCTCATAAGCATCGCTCTCGATGCTCTGCGGTGTCGGCATAATGCCATTAACCGGCAGTATTTGCAGACTATCTGCGTTCTTCACCGCATAAAAATAGGGAATGACGCCAACGGTGCCGGGTGGTCCTTTGATTACCATGGCCGGAACCTGCTCCTCGTAATCCTTCGCTATTTCTACAACCCGACCATCACCGCGCAATGTGGTGCATAGCGCCACCCTTTCCTTTTCGTAAAAGATCAGCTTAATGATCGTGAACGTCCGGCAACCGCCTTGCATGAACACATCGTCAAAGATGCTGTGGGTGCCGGTGGCGTGCCCGGGTAGGACAACATTGATCAAATCGGCGGGAAGCTTCTTGTCAATTTGCTGCCAAGTCTCGTAAGGATTGACTAATAAATCCTGCGCAAAGGAGGTCAGACCCTGAGGGACTTCGGCAGCCAGTGCCTGAAAAATAATCTTAGGAGTTAACTTGAGCGTCTTATCACCGCGCTTGGCGACAAAAACCACGGCGCTGTACCCCAAAGGCACCTCAATGAGGTCAACAATACCGTTAGCGGCGCAAACATCGAACTCAGTCTGACGCATCCGCCTTGTCGCGGCGACGACATCGGGATATTCCGCCCCAATGCCGGAACAGAAACTAACAAAGCCGGCGTGAGTACCGGCCAGCCGCTCCTCGGGATGGGGTATTTGCCACTGTGCCGCCAAATGCCGGCTGATCTCGGCGTTAAAAGGTGACATCGTGTCGGAGCCGCTAATTATAATCTTAGGCCGCTCGATTTTGCCGGTTTCGAGATCGTGCAGCAATTCAGGGGGAATTACTTCAGCCCGAACTAAGGGCACCAACAAGCAAAAAAAGATCAAAACTGAAAGAAACCTAATCATGTGTGATCCCCCCCCAGCCGAGAGACATCGCGTACCGCACCACGCGCGGCGCTGGTGGTCATAGCGGCATAGACACGCAAAGCCGGACTAACCTTGCGCTCGCGGTTACGGGGCTTCCAAACGCCACCTCTCGCGGCGTGGCGTCGAGCAATTTCAATATCCGATACCACGAGGTGCATGGTGCGGCCGGGAATATCGATTTCAATACGATCGCCATTCTCAACCAGCGCGATGGTGCCTCCCTCGGCCGCTTCAGGTGAAACATGGCCAATGGACAACCCAGAGGTGCCCCCTGAAAAGCGCCCATCGGTGATTAAAGCACACGCCTTGCCCAGCCCCTTGGATTTGAGGTAGCTGGTCGGGTAAAGCATCTCCTGCATGCCGGGACCACCGCGCGGACCCTCATAGCGTATCACCACCACATCACCGGCCTTGACCCCCCCGCAAAGAATGCCGGCAACCGCAGCTTCTTGACTCTCGAAGACCACAGCGGGGCCGCCGAATCTGAGAATCGAGGCATCCACGCCAGCGGTTTTTACGATCGATCCTTGCTCGGCGAGGTTGCCATAAAGCACGGCCAAACCACCGTCGAGGCTAAATGCGTTGGCGATATTGCGGATTGCCCCCTTGGCGCGATCAAGATCAAGCGCCTCGTAGCGCCGGGACTGGCTGAACGCAACATGGCTTACAACACCGCCGGGTGCGGCGCGGAAAAATTCGTTGACCGCCGGATTGCGCATCACGTCCCACCGCTCAAGCGCAGCGGCCAAGGTCGGGGCATGAACAGTCGGCACGTCGCTATGCAGCAAGCCGGCGCGATCAAGCTCGGCCAGGATGGCCATAACGCCACCGGCCCGGTGAACATCTTCCAAATGGGTATCGGGAACCGACGGCGCGACCTTGCACAGGTTGGGCACCCGGCGCGACAACCGGTCAATGTCGCCCATAGTGAAGTCAATGCCGGCCTCGCTAGCGGCGGCCAGCAGATGCAGCACAGTATTAGTTGAACCGCCCATGGCAATGTCGAGGACCATGGCGTTCTCAAAAGCCTTGAAGCAAGCAATCGAGCGCGGCAGGGCCGCCCCGTCATCGTCCTCGTAGTAACGCTTGGTCAGCTCAACCACCAAACGGCCCGCCTCCAAGAACAGCTTTTCGCGGTCGGCGTGGGTGGCGACAAGAGTGCCGTTACCGGGTAGCGCCAGCCCCAGCGCCTCCATCAAGCAGTTCATCGAGTTAGCGGTAAATAGCCCCGAACACGAGCCGCAGGTAGGACAGGCGGCGCGCTCCATCTCGGCCAGCTCTTGGTCAGGGATGCTGTCATCGGCTGCGGCAACCATAGCATCAACTAGGTCAAGTGCCCTGGCCTTGCCGCCAATACTACCGCGCCCGGCCTCCATCGGCCCACCCGAGACGAACACGGCGGGGATGTTTAATCGCAACACCGCCATCAGCATACCAGGAGTAATCTTGTCACAGTTAGAAATACAGACCAGGGCATCGGCGCAATGGGCATTAACCATGTATTCGACCGAATCGGCGATCAACTCGCGCGAGGGCAGGCTGTAGAGCATACCGCCGTGACCCATGGCGATGCCGTCATCAACGGCAATGGTGCTGAACTCCTTAGCCACCCCGCCCGCCCGTTCGATCTCGCGGGCCACAAGCTGCCCCATGTCCTTAAGGTGAACATGGCCAGGAACAAACTGGGTAAACGAGTTGGCCACCGCGATAATCGGCTTGCCAAAGTCGCCATCCTTCATGCCGGTGGCCCGCCACAGACTACGGGCACCGGCCATGTTCCGGCCGTGAGTGGTGGTGCGGGAACGATAGGTGGGCACGGAATTAATCCTCCACTCTGCCCGATCATGCCTGAACGGGGCGTCAACATTATTACGTCGACATTCTCAACGAGTAGCAGGAAATTAACGACAACGCCAGACCGCTCACATCCTAAAGTATCGGGCCAGCAGGTTGTCGGTCATGGCTTCAACACCAGAATCACCACATTTGGCGATTTCGGCGTGGAGCTGCGGCATTAATGTGCAAAAAGCATCAAGGACCGGGCTGTCAAAATGAAGGCCGCGCCCTTGTTCCATGATGACCATGGCCTGCTCAACCGACATCGCACGCTTGTAAGGACGCTCACTGGTAAGCGCGTCAAAAACGTCGGCGACGGCGAATATCCGGGCCGACAGTGGGATATCCTCACCGACAAGGCCGCACGGATAACCGGAACCGTCGATCTTCTCGTGGTGCCCGCCGACGATATTGGCAGCGTCACGAAGCCAAACGCTGGCGGCGATGATATCCAAGCCGTGCGTGACGTGGGTTTTCATCGTGGTAAGCTCATCCTCGCTCAGTTTTCCCGGCTTCAACAAGATGGCGTCGGGTACGGCAATTTTGCCCACGTCGTGCAGGAACGAGCCCTTTATCAGGCAGCGAATCGCTGCATCATCTACGTTCATGGCCTCGGCGATGCGGATAGCCAGCACCGTTACCCGGAAGTTATGGGCATTGGTGTCGCTGTCACGCTTGGCGATTGCGCTGCCCAGCACCTTCAGTGAGTCGATATTGGCTCGCAACAGCCCCTTGGCTGCCGCGACAATGTGCCCCTGCAGCGAGGACATCAGGGGATAGAGCACCGACGCCGTCAACAGCACCGCGCCAACGACCAACATAATGATTTGTAGAATGTCGGTATCGATCGCGGCCAGCGTCTTCGGCGACCACCGGTAGATGCCTTCAAACCAGCCACCGACCTTGCCGTTGCCGCCGGGCAACGGGACTATGACTTGAAGGTAGGATGAGCCTTCAATTGACAGTTTATCATACCAAGTTCGACCGCTCTGCGGAAACCGATGGACGAAGCGGTCAGAATACACCTCGATAAAGGAAAAGCCCGGCAACGACGCCTCGGCGATGGTCTGTTTACTTTCGTTATACATTTCAACGTGGACGAAGAAATCCAGGTTGTTAGAGGTATGATTTTGAAGAAAAGTCGTTAGTACTTTCTCATTGGCCGGACGCCCGCTGCTATCGGCCAACATGGCACTAACGAATTTTGCCTCAAGCGTGGCTTGGTTAACCAAAGTATCTTCCAACCTTTCAGTTTCAATGTAAAATGCCGCTATAGCCGCCATTACAGACGCGACAAGTCCAACCAGGAGCAACCGCAGAACCAACCTGCGCTGAAAGCCGGCCAAAACATTGATGGTTTGGATATTCATACACGCTTTACCATCTATTGTATCAAAGATAGTCAACTTATGGTCAAAAACACCGTGGCCTATTCGCGGTTACGGTGCGAGGTGGAACGCAACACTAGAGGAAACCGCCGGCACCAGACGAATGCCGAAGGGTGAGGCAGGACTGGAAGCGACCGGGTCGTTAGGGCCGGGCACGTCCTCATGATAAGGGATGGAAATCCCGCCGTCCCGCTTAATCGCCGGGCCAAGGATCACAGCATAACCGCCAGTAGTCCGGGTTCCCAGAAAAATGGCTACGGCCATGTAATCGTCAGGCAGGGGTTGGGGTGCGGGCATTCCAACAGTGGACCAGATTTGCCGCCACTCCATCGCTGTCCGGGCCACCAATTCGGCGCGCTCGGTAGCGGCGCTGCGATCGCCTTGCCATGTAGTGCCGGAGTCGGCACCGGACGGAGTGCGCAGATTGATGGCACCGTCGATAGTCGCAGACGGGCCGGCGCAAGCACCGAGGACCAGGATCAGAACAACCCGGGAGAATGGGACCATTCTAAAGAATGGGGAAAATAAGGTAAAAACGGGGCGCTGCAGCATCGGATCAGTCACTCCTGGGCAAAGCAGTTTCGGCCAGCAACGTCCAGTAGCTGGCGCCGATGGATAATATCTCGTCGTTGAAATCGTATCGCGAATTGTGGACCATGCACGAGTCCGGGGTGCCGCCCTGGCCAAGCCAAACGTAGCAGCCGGGCCGCCGTTCGAGCATGAAAGCGAAGTCTTCGGCACCCATAGAGGGGTCGACATCGCGCACCACCCTCGAAGCGCCCACCACACGCGCAGCCACTGCGGCAGCGAACTCGGTTTCGTCCGGGCTGTTGATGGTGGCGGGGTAGCTGCGATGATAGGTCACGACGGCGGTGGCTCCAAAGGCGGCAGCAACATTGACCGCTATCCGCGCAAGGCCGTCTTCGAGCGCGTCCCTGGTCTCGGGACGAAAGCTGCGCACCGTGCCAGACAGCATAACCTCATCTGGTATGACGTTGAAGGCCGAACCACCCCTAACCACCGTAAAGCTGACCACCGCCGAATCGAGCGGGTCGGTACTGCGACTGACCAACGCCTGAGCCGCAGTGACGATATGGGCCGCCACCAGCACCGGGTCGATAGTATGGTGTGGCATGGCACCGTGGCCGCTCTTGCCGGATACGATAATGTCGAAGCGGTCGGCTGCGGCCATAAGTGGCCCTGAACGCACGCCGAAATAACCAACCGGCAGTTGCGGCCAGTTGTGCAAGCCAAAGACGGCGTCGCAGGGAAAACGCTCGAACAGGCCGTCCTCCACCATCACCCTGCCACCGGCGGCACCTTCTTCGGCGGGCTGGAAAATCAGATTGATGGTGCCGTCGAACTCCCTAGTTTCAGACAAATAGCGCGCCGCTCCTAGCAGCATGACGATATGGCCGTCGTGGCCGCAGCCATGCATCCGTCCGGGGTGACGCGATGCGTGTTCAAAGCAATTAGTTTCGATCATCGGCAGGGCATCCATGTCGGCGCGCAAGCCGATAGCACGCCGGCTTTGACCCTCACGCAGCACGCCCACTACGCCCGTGCGGGCCAGCCCGCCATGGACCTCAATGCCAAACTCGCGCAGGCGGGAAGTCACGAAGGCAGCGGTCGCGACCTCCTCGAACGCGATCTCCGGATAGGTATGGAGATGACGGCGCCAAGTGGCCATCTCATCGTGGCGTGCAGAGATGCGAGTGATGATAGCCATGGCAGGCACGGGCATGAGTTGTGGGCAGATACAATCCGGCGTTAACAATCCGACGAAGTGGCACATTCAGGCACCACAGTCCAGGCAATTGCGCTGGCTAACTGAGAAAAACATTGCATTGACATGACAATAACGGGATTCCTAGCTCCCCATCTCAGACGGGTAACCCAGGGGCTTGGTGGAGATTTGCGGTGTCGGTTCAGGCATTCTGGAGGGGAGGGCTGGCTAAGCTGGCTTGCTGCACCGTCATCACGTCGGTGGCAACGATGGCAACGGGTTGCGTTGCGCCTGTGGTGGTCGGTGCCGTGGCAGGAACCGCAGTAGTCAAAGCTACCGAAGAGCGGGGGCTGGGCGGTGCGCTTTCCGATGCGGAAATTCATGCCCGAATCAGTGAGTTGTGGTTTAAGCACAATGTCTATATGTACCAGCGCATCAACCTAACGGTGGATCAGGGCCGGGTTCTATTGACCGGTCGCGCTGCTGACATTGATCAACGAGTCGATGCTGTTAAATTGGTGTGGCAGGTTCCAGGCATTGTCGAAGTAATTAATGAAATTGCAATTGACAACCAGTCATTGATAATTGACACGGCGCACGACAGCTGGATTTCAACCAAGTTGCGGACGGCTCTGATCCTTGATGCCGAGGTTCGCTCGACCAATTTCAGCGTCGATGTCGTCAACGGGGTGGTATATCTTTTGGGTGTGGCACACGGGCAAACAGAACTTAACCGGGTAATTGGTCATGCTAAATCACTGAGCCGTGTTCAAAATGTAGTCTCCCATGTTCGCATCATTTAAGCGGCCCGCCATATTGGTGTGGCGGCTTGCCCTGGTCATGGCACTGCTGGCTGGACTCAGCCTGTGGATTGACGAGGCGCACGCCGACGACGCGACCAGCCAAGCCAACCGGCAGTTCATTTCGGCCATGCAGCTGATCCGCAAGGCCAATGCCACTTATGAACCAATGGAGGAGAGAAAGTATCTCGCCGAAGCGGACCGGCTGCTGGACGAGATCATCGCCCGCTTTCCAGACACTGATTTAGCGGTCCAGTTGGCAACCAATCAATTTGTCGGCGATTTCGATTTTTTTGAGTTCCGCAACCGCATCAAGTCGCTGGTTTGCAACGAGCCACAAACTTCCAGGTGTTTCCTGTTCCGCATTAGCGCCTTGCTGCCACCAGTTGAAACTCCGATCAATACTGCTCGCTGGGACTGGATGTCGTTGGCCGTCGCCCATCACATTTTGGGCGACACCGGGCGGTCCAAAGAGATCATCGCGCCTTTCCTGTCGGCGGTACGCCGCGGGGTCACCAACGAGACCAGCGAGCGCGACCTCTTTGTTGCAAGGGCGTTGGGACTGACCGGCCAGACCGGGCTCGCCCTGGAGATCGCGCGCAAAATTCCCGACTGCGCCACTCGCATATATGACCTTGCCGACATTGCCGGGGTATTGCTGGGACAAGGCGAGCGGGAACAGGCGGCGGCGCTGACCGAAGAAGCCAGAGCATATGCCGAGGCCAAGTCATGCACCGCCGAACAAGGGTTGGTGGCACGGGCGCTTATCGACGTCGGCCGCGTCGAGGACGCCCGCACTCTATTCAAATCCGCAACTCAGAATATCGCCACGGGAAGCACCCAGGCTAAGGGCGATTGCTGTACGCCGGAACTGGCTATCGCCGCAGCCGAATTCGGTGACGCCTCACTAACCTTTAAGCTGCTGCGGATGGTTCAAGAGGAAAATCCATGGGTGATTGCCCCGGTGCTGGGCAGGCTGGCTCGGCGGGGCGAGGACGGCACCATTATATTATATACCGAGCAGATAGCTGATATCGACAACCGCAGCGAGGTTTACGCCGAACTAATCGAGTCGTACCTCAAACGTGATAACCGCTCCGCAGCCACCGATCTAATGAATCGCCTGATCAAAATGGCCAACGAGGACGGGGGCCGCCGGCCACTGGTGATCGCCCAGCGTGCGCGAGCCGAAAAGGCACTGGCAGGCGGCAACCTCTGGCGCGCCACTTTCCAGCAAGCACTGACAGCAGCCGAGCGCGTCAGCGGCTTAATTCGTCGCGATATCGGTGGGCCGCTGGTGGCGGTCCTGGTCAAGATCGAAACCGGCCGACCTTTGCTGGATTAATAAGATGAAGATGTATTGTTCAAGCTAACCAAAATGGCGTCTGGAAAAAAAACTTCAGCCAGTGGTTTTGCAACAATCGGGATCGCCGGATGCGGTGATCGCCGAGGAGCGCGCGGGGTCGCGACGCTGGCACTCCAACAGGACATCGCGGACAATCGGGACCGCCACTGCCGAGCCGCCGCCACCATGCTCAACCACAACGGCCATGGCGTAGCGCGGGGCGTCGACGGGCGCAAAACCTATGAACAAGGCGTGATCGCGCTCGCGCCAGGGTAGATCCTCATTCTTGACCACGCCGGTTGAACGCTCGGCCATGGTGATACGGCGAACCTGCGATGTCCCGGTCTTTCCGCCCATTTCAAAACCGGGCTCGGTGATGCGGGCTTTGTACGCAGTGCCGTGCGGATGGTTAACCACTAGATTCATCCCGTTGACCACCACGTCCAGGTTCTGTTTCTGAACGCCGATCGCCGGCCACACCGTCTGCTCGCTGGCTCCCTTTTTGACCTGCTTGATCAGGTGGGGCTTGACCGCGTAGCCGCCGTTGACCAATCGCGCGCACATTACCACCAATTGCAACGGAGTGGACAGCACATAGCCCTGGCCGATCGCGGCCACCAAGCTTTCACCTTGCTGCCAAGGAGTACCCAAGGTTGCCTGCTTCCATTGGCGAGTCGGCACCAGCCCCGGCCGCTCGCCCGGCAGGTCAATGCCGAGTAACTCGCCCATGCCGAAACGGTGGCTCATCTCCGCAATGCGATCAATGCCGAGCCGGCGGGCCAAGTCATAAAAAAAGGTGTCGCAGGACTGACGCAGCGCGTCGCTCATGTCCATCGCGCCATGGCCGCCTTTTTTCCAGCAATGGAAGCGATGGTCACCCAAATCCATGTAACCAGGGCAATAAACAGTGTGGTGGGGACCAACCAACCCCGACTCTAATGCCGCAAGAGCTACCACGGTCTTGTATGTCGAGCCTGGAGAGTACTGGCCGGACGTGGCTTTATTGGTCAACGGTGCTGTCGGATTTGAAAGCAACTCCTCCCAAAGCTCAGCGTTAATCCCAGTTGAAAAGCGATTGGGATCAAAACTAGGGGTAGAAGCCATGGCATAGATGCCGCCGGTGTGAACATCTATCACCACACCACTGGCACTTTTTTCGTTCGCTAGACGGCGCTGGGTAAACTGCTGGAGTGCCACATCGACGGTCAGCGTCAAGACCCGCCCGGCTTGACCCTCGTTGCGCGAGAGTTCGCGGATTACCCGGCCGACCGCGTTAACCTCAAGCTGGCTGGTACCCGCAACGCCACGCAATTCCTTTTCCCGCCCCTTCTCAATGCCGGCCTTGCCGATGCGAAATCCCGGCAGGGACAACACCGGGTCGCCCTGAATCTCAGAAACGGATACCGACCCAACATAACCAAGAATGTGGGCGGTGGCGTCACCACGGGGGTAGTTGCGAATTTCTCCGACTTCGATCGATACGCCCGGCAGGTCGGGCGTGTTGATTTCAATTTGGGCAACCTGATCCCAGGTTAAATTCTCCTTGATCGTAACCGGCACGAATCGGCGTTTGCGCTGGATATCGCGGAGAATTCGGCGGCGGTCGGCCTCCGAGAGCGGCACAATCTGGGACAATAAGTTGAGTGTACCGTCTATGTCGTGGGAGCGTTCCTGGACCAGCACAACTCGATAGTTCTGCCGGTTGATCGCTAGCGCAACTCCGACACGATCAACGATCAGGCCTCGTGAAGGCGCAACCAAGCGCATACTAATGCGATTCTCATCTGACAACATCGTATAGCGCGCAGACTGTACCACCTGAAGGTAATACATGCGCCCAACAAGAGTCGCAAGTATCCCCATCTTGATGCCGCCAAGGACCAATACCCGCCGCGTCAGGGTGCGGTAACGGTCCGTATCGCGATTTACTGTGGCTCCTCCAAGCGTCATGTTGCCTTCTTCATATCCTAGGCCTCTTTCAAAAACGCACGATGCACGCGGATGAACAGCCAAGCAAACATCGGAAACAGAGCCACCGTCAACAGGGTCTGGGCCATTGGAGCGGCCAGCGGCGCCAGTTTCATATTCAGGATGGTGTAGGCGACACACTCAACAAATGTGGCGCCGACCTTGATAAAGACAAACCCCACCCACAGCATAACGAATGAATTCGCCAGGAAAAAACTACGCTGGTAAACTACGACCAAATGGCACAGCACCAGCACCAAAGCCGTCAAGCCGAGCGGCGTACCAGCCACCATATCCTGGAGCAGGCCAATGGCGAATGCCATGCTCGGCCCAATCAAGTCGGGGCGATGAATCGCCCAGTAATAGACCGACATCAAGGCTAGACAGGGCGCCACACGATCGTATCCAGGCAGATAAAGCGGCACCATACCAAACAAAACAAGCATAAGCGTCACCGCCACCGGCGCTAGGCTGCGCCCGGTTTGGTCGAGTTTTTGCCAAAGACTGATCGTCATTTTAGGTCCGAAACGCGCTCCGCCTCGCTTACTAGCCCGACAGGCAGACCGAAATCCACCAATTGTACATGTTCGAGACGGCTTAGATTGACCATCGGCTGAATCCTGATCAGCCTGTCATTAACCGACGAAACAAGTCCGATCGGCAGGCCGGGCGGAAACAGGCCGCCATCACCCGACGTCACGGCCCGGTCGCCCACCGCAACCTTAGCCTCGGGTGGCAGGTAGAGCAGTTGCGGCTGGTCCGAGTTGTCGCCAACCAACACCGCCCGCTGGCGCGAACTATCCAACACCACCGGCACCCGAGTGTTGATGTCGGTAATCAGCAGCACACGGGCCGACCACTCACCAACCTCAACCACCCGACCGATCATACCGGGACCGGCAACCGCCGCCTGGCCGCGCCTCACGCCTTCGCGCCGACCGGCGGTAACCACCACGTTGCGAACAAAGGCACCGCCGGGAGCGGCAATAACGCGGGCCGAGATGAACGACGCCTTAGGCTCAGGCTTGTAGTGCAATAGGTTCCGCAGACTGGTATTTTCTGCCTCAAGGTGCAACGCCGCCTGTTTCCATTGGAGCAACCGGGCGTTCTCCACGCGCAGCTGCTTATTCTCACGATAAGTCTCGGTTGCCTCGATAAAACGCTCGACCAAATGGGCAGCCGTCGCCGCCGGTCGAGAGATCACGTCAAGGATTGGGACAAAGGCATCAGTGACGCGGGCGCGAGAGTTCTCCACCATCAAAGGGTTGACCCTGCCCACCATCATCAGCGCAATTGACGCCAGCAACAAAAGCAGAAATGAGAAACGCTGGAATAGCGCCTTAAGGGCAGTTAACCGGGACATAGGTCTGGCGACACGTGTTTTCACGATCATTTTCCAGAATTATCGCTGGAGTCGCATACCGTACCAACATGCTTTAATTGTCGGCGCGGTCGGTTCAATACATAGATACCAGTACGTTCCTCAAGGTTTTCATCTCTTCGAGGGCACGACCGGTACCGAGCGCGACGCAGCTCAAGGGATCATCGGCGATCGAAACCGGCAAACCTGTAGCATGTCGCAACACATAATCGAGATTTCCAAGCAGTGCGCCACCACCGGTGAGTACAATGCCCTTGTCACAAATGTCGGCGGCGAGTTCAGGAGCTGTGTGTTCCAGAGCAACCTTAACCGCTTCGATGATGGCACTAACCGGCTCGGCCAAGCTTTCGGCGATCTGGCGCTCGCTGATGATAAGTTCCTTTGGAACACCGTTCATCAGATCGCGGCCCTTGATTTCCATGATCCTGCCCTCACCGTCTTCGGGCGGGCAGGCCGATCCGATAAGCTTTTTGATGCGCTCGGCCGATCCTTCACCGACCAGCAGGTTATGACTGCGCCGGATGTAGCCGATGATTGCCTCGTCCATTTTATCGCCGCCGACCCGGACCGAACGCGAATAAACGATGCCGCCAAGCGAGAGTACCGCAACCTCTGTGGTGCCGCCACCGATATCGACCACCATCGAGCCGGTGGGTTCGGTCACCGGCAGCCCGGCACCGATTGCCGCCGCCATTGGCTCCTCAATCAGGAAAACCCGGCGGGCACCTGCCGACTCGGCCGATTCCTGGATGGCCCGACGTTCCACCGCAGTCGAGCCAGAGGGCACGCAGATAATCACCTGGGGACTGGCGAAACTGCGCCGGTTATGGACCTTGCGGATGAAATGCTTGATCATTTCCTCCGCGACTTCGAAATCAGCGATCACGCCATCGCGCAAGGGCCTTATCGCCTGGATGTTACCGGGCGTACGGCCAAGCATCATCTTGGCCTCGTCACCGACGGCAAGCACCTGCTTGCGGCCGCGGATAGTCGCAATAGCGACCACCGAAGGCTCGTTGAGAACAATCCCCCTGCCCTTCACGTACACCAGCGTGTTGGCGGTTCCAAGATCGATGGCCATATCGGCCGACATGAAGCCGAGCAGTTTGGAAAACATGGGGGCGGTTGACTCTTGATCGGGTTGACGCAGTCGCTACAGACAGGCGGCGGCACGGATCACGCATCGCTGACAGCCCACTACTGTTCAATAAAGCAACAGCGGGTGCCACTCAAGCGCTGAGTGATGGCGGAGCCGTACCTTGGCGTTTGATTATCAATTTATTGAGGGCGTGAACGTAGGCGCGGCAGGAAGCGAACAGGGTGTCGCAGTCGAAGCCGGTGCCGACAACGTTAAGATTGCCGTCCACGAGGCCGACCATAACCTCAGCCTGGGAGTCGCTGCCTCCGGTCACAGCCTTGACCTGATAGAGACTCAATCTAGCCTCGCTTTTGCATAGCTTCTTTGTCGCGTTAAAAATGGCATCGATCGCACCATTACCGCTTTCCGTACCAGATACCTCTTCATCGCCGATCTTCAACGTCAGTTCGGCCAGCGGCCTTCTCCAACTATCGGCAAACACCCTGAGCGAAACGAAATTTATATGTCCCTCGGCGTGACCGATCTGGTCCTCGACCAGGGCGATTAGGTCCTCATCGTAAATGCATTCCTTTTGATCGGCCAACTCCTTGAAGCGCCGAAAGCTTTCGGAGACGACAGTCTCATCCAAGGCATAGCCGAGATCCCGCAGCCTTGTACGAAAAGCGTTACGCCCGGAATGCTTGCCCATAACCAGCCCGCCTCTGTCGGCGCTGTCGCGAACGAGACCAACCGACGCCGGTGTCATGATCTCGTAGGTACCAGGATGTTTAAGCATGCCATCCTGATGGATTCCCGATTCGTGGGCGAAGGCATTGGCACCAACGATCGCCTTGTTGGGTTGGACCACGAATCCGGTAATTTTCGAGACCAGCCGCGACGCCCTGGTTATAATTTCGGTATTGATGCCGGTCGTATAGGGCAGGAGGTCGTGGCGGGTCCGCAGCGCCATAACGATCTCCTCAAGGGCGGCGTTGCCGGCGCGCTCTCCCAACCCGTTGATCGTGCATTCGATTTGGCGAGCACCCTGTCCAACCCCGGCCAGCGTATTGGCCACCGCCAGCCCAAGATCATTATGGCAGTGTACCGACAGCACCGCCCGATCAATGTTAGGAACCCGATTGCGCACCATCGCAAACAATGCGCCGTACTCTTCAGGCACGCCATAGCCGACCGTATCGGGAATGTTGATAGTGGTGGCTCCAGCCTTGATTGCCGCCTCGACGCAACGGCAAAGAAAATCATGCTCGGTGCGCGAGCCGTCCTCGGCACTCCACTCAACATCGTCACATAAATTACGAGCAATGGCGACGCTTTCGCTAACCGCCAACAGAACCTGGTCTGGCTGCATCTGCAGCTTGAATTTCATATGGAGCGGGCTGGTGGAAATAAAGGTGTGGATGCGCTTTCGCTCGGCAAATTCTAGGGCTTCGGCGCAACGTTCTATGTCCCGACGCTGGGCCCGAGCCAGACCAGCCACCGTCGAACGCTTGATGATTCGCCCGACCTCCCGCACTGCCTCGAAATCACCGTTGGATGCAATGGGGAAGCCAGCCTCGATGATATCAACCCCCATTTCCTCAAGAACCCGCGCGATTCGGAGCTTTTCCTCATGATTCATCGATGCACCCGGCGACTGCTCGCCGTCGCGCAACGTGGTATCAAAGATCACCACACGCTCGGGCTGCGAGCCGGGGGCGGAGCCGGTGCTGTTAGCTGCGGTAGCGGAGACGACGGACATGGCCAACATGGTCCTTGGCTGGTGACGAATTAACCCCAACGAGATGGCGCAGCGGGCCTCGAGTCAAGGAAAATGGTAGAAATAAACAACATTACCCGACGTCAGTTACGCGCTGGCGCTTGACTTGGCCTTTAACACGGTGACACTGGGGGAGAGTGCGGTCCATAGCGATACATAATCGTACGGTTAAATTTGGGGAATGGTGTCGATGATCGAATCCAGCCTGCTAGGCCTCAGCTCCATCGGGTTCCATCGTATCGCCTACACCGAGTGGGGCGACCCGTTGGCCACCCGAGTCGTGGTCTGCGCCCATGGCCTGACCCGTAATGGCCGCGACTTCGACCGATTGGCCGAGGCTCTGGCCGAGGACGGCATCAGGGTGGTTTGTCCCGACATAGTCGGACGCGGGAAGAGCGACTGGCTCGCCATCCCCGGACTTTACGGCTACCCTCAATACCTCAGCGACATGACGGCCCTGATCGCCCGACTCGGCGTAACAGAGGTGATGTGGGTCGGGACCTCGTTGGGCGGCATTATCGGGATGCTTCTAGCCGCCCAACCGCAAACACCGGTCAAGAGGTTGGTGATGAACGACGTCGGCCCGTTCATACCCCAGGCGGCCCTTGACCGAATCGGAGACTATGTCGGCACTGATCCGGTGTTCGAGGATGCTGCCGGCATTGAAGCCTATCTGCGCTATCTCTATGCCGGGTTCGGTGTGCTGCCCGACGCCTGTTGGCGTCACATGACCGAGTTCAGCACACGGGTCCGCTCTGATGGGCGACTAGGGCTGGCCTATGATCCCGGCATCGGTACGGCCATGAAGGCCAATCCGCTCAACAATTTCGATTTATGGCCAGTGTGGGAACAAGTACGCTGCCCGGTGCTGGCGCTGCACGGAGTAGAATCCGACCTGTTGCGACCCGAAACGGCGAGTGCAATGACCGAACGCGGCCCCAAGGCTCAACTTGTCGACATACCGGCCACCGGCCACGCACCCAGCTTGATGGTTGACGACCAAATCGCCCTGATCCGTCGATTTCTCCTGGAGTGAACAACACTTCGTTAAACGCCTGCGCGTCGGGTTTGACATTAGCCCCGCCCTACGCATATTGTGCGTCTCTTCCCGAAAACGCGGGCGTGCCTTTTCGACGCCCCGTCCCATACTGCGTGTTCAAATGGGACCTATCGGGACAACACCAACCCGGGATGCAACAACCCGGACGCAAGATGGATGAACCATGAGCAAACGCCAGGAATCCAAATTCAAGATCGACCGCCGCCTCAACGTTAATTTGTGGGGCCGCAGCAAAAGCCCGATCAACCGTCGGGCCTATGGACCGGGTCAGCACGGCCAGCGCCGCAAGAAGCCATCGGACTTTGGCCTACAGTTGATGGCCAAGCAAAAACTGAAGGGCTATTATGGCAACATCGGCGAGCGTCAGTTCCGCCGCCTTTATGCCGAGGCAGTGCGCAGACGCGGCGACACCGGCGAGAATCTGATTCAATTGTTGGAGCGCCGTCTCGACGCCGTGGTCTACCGGATGAAGTTCGCGCCGACACCATTTGCAGCACGCCAGTTCGTCAACCACGGACACCTGCTGGTCAACGGCAAGCGCCTCAACATCCCGTCCTATCAGGTCAAGGATGGCGACGTGATCGAGGTGCGCCAGAAGTCCAAGCAGATGGCGGTGATCATGGAGTCGGTGGTTTCGCGTGAGCGTGACGTGCCCGATTACCTCAACGTTGACAAGCAGGCGCTTAAGGGCACCTTCGTACGCGCTCCGGCCGTCGCCGACGTGCCCTATCCGGTCCAGATGGAACCTAACCTAGTGGTCGAATACTACTCACGCTAATCGTCACGACGAAAACGGCACCTGCCGAGCGAGCCGCCCGCCCAGTCGCAGCGGTTCAACTCGGCAGGCCAAGCCAGTTTGGTCATCCGTTTCGATCAGGACGCCGCACACCGTCGCCTCGCCCTCGGCCGGAACCATCCGCTCGCCAGGGAGGCGGCGGGTGAAGCGCGTCACCGACGCTTCCTTTTTCATGCCGATCACGCTGTCATAATCGCCGCACATACCGGCATCGGTCTGGTATCCCGTACCGCCAGCCAGAATCATGGCGTCGGCGGTCGGCACATGGCTGTGAGTGCCGATCACCGCCGAGACCCGTCCGTCCAGATGATGACCCATGGCCATTTTCTCGCTAGTCGCCTCGCCGTGGAAGTCGACCAAGATGGCGCCCAGCCCATCACAACCCAGCCCCCCACCACCCAGCGTATGCAGGCTGAGCAGGCGATCGATAGCGGCAAAAGGATCGTCCAACACCTCCATGAACAGCCGGGCCATAAGGCAGACGACAAGCACCGCTCGCCCATCCGCAGTAGAAACGATTGTGGCACCACGTCCGGGCGTGCCTTCAGGATAATTGAGGGGGCGCAACAGGCGGGGCTCATTGACGATGGCCGCCATGATTTCGCGCTGGTCCCAGACATGATTGCCGGTTGTCAAGCAGTCCACTCCAGCTGCGAACAGTTCGGCCGCCAGCTTGATGGTAATACCGTAACCACCGGCAGCATTCTCGCCATTGACCACCACCAAGTCGGGCCTGAGGTTCTCACGCAACCAGGGCAGGTGTACAATCACTGCGCTGCGGCCGCTACGGCCGACGACATCACCGAGAAAAAGCAGGCGCATGGCAGGTCTCGCAGCATCCAAAAAGCGACATGAGTAACGATGATCGTGGATAATCGCCGGGATTTCAATTCGTCTGCGCTGGAAATGCGCCATTTTCGGTAACAATCCAGTCGAGCCGCTGATCATGGGGCTCGTCAGGCAACGCCGCAACTTCCTGAGCGGCGAAGGCCAGTCCGACCGCCAGCACCGACCCTACCCGCCGCAAGGAAGCTAGCGTGCGGTCATAAAAGCCTGCTCCTTGGCCAAGCCGATGCCCAGCCCGGTCGAAAGCCAGCAGCGGCACCAACACCAACGCCGGGTTGGCCGTGCGCGCCGACTCCACCGGCTCGGGAATGCTGAAGTAACCCGGCACCAACCGTTCGCCAGGTCGCCAGCAACGAAACAACAGCGCCGAGTCGGTATCGGTAACCACCGGCAGGACACAGCCCCAGCCCGACGCGACAAGACGACCAAGCAATGGCCGACAATCCAGCTCACTACCGACCGGCCAATACCCAGCTACCAATAATTCGGCTCCAATTTCAGCCTTGGGCAGCCTCGTCATAAAATCGGCAACCAACACCGCCTCACACACGGAAGCTGCCGCAGCATCACCAGCGAGCGCGTGGGCAGCACTCCGCCTAACTCGCGCCCACCGACGCAAAGCCGGTTTCTTGGCAACTATCTGGGCAACAATAGGACTATCGGCAGCTAATCCGGTAAGGAAGGTGGAAGAAGCCGCCTCGGCCGTTTGCACGTATGATCCCTCCGCGGCCTGCTCTTGCAGGTGGGCGCCATGTACCGAAACCAAGGTTCCGGCAGAGACAGCTCCCGGGAGTTGTGATTAAGGCCCCGGGGATTTAGTGCCATACGCACCGCGCAGCAACTTCCGCCGACGATTCTAGGACCGTTCAAGCCGGCTGGCAAGCTCCTCGAGGCGGCGACTGACGGCATCGACCGAAGCGACCGCAGCTTCACGGCCGCCATCTTTGGGAGCCCGGCTGCGCGCCTTGTCCAGCTCCTCAGTAACGTCGAACAACTCGTCGGCCAGCAACAGAGCAGTTAACGCCAGCATATGGGCGTCACTGCCGGTGAGGCCGCTTTCGCTCAACTCCCGCAGCTTTCCACCGACGTAGTCGCCCAATTGCCGGAGTCGCGGCTCCTGACCGGTCTCACAGGACACGGAATACTTACGGCTGCTAAGATATATATCGACGAGGGGCATGGCTGGCTACCGTTCCAGAACCGCGTTAAGTCGTTCGATCGCGCCTTCGAGGCGGGTTGACACCCCCTCGGTCGCCGTCACGGTCCGGGCCTGCTCGGCGCGGACATTCTGCAGCGTCTGACTCAAGCCGGTTCGTTCTTTATCGAAACGATGTTCTCGTGACTCGGCGGCGACCTCCAGCCGTTCGGCGGCCTTGGCAAGACGTTTCAATGCGGCATCGAGGTGATCCATGGCAGGGCGACCAAGCAATCATTGGGACGTTCACACTCTTTAAGCCACTGGAGCGGCGTCCGTCAACAGGTGAAGAAGCTATTGTCTGCGATGATGCAGTGGTATCTTGACAGAATGTGGCCCGCCGCTACCATGTGAAGCATGATGGCGATAAAAAAAGTATCCGGCTTGATGCACGCGGCCCTAACCCTAACTCTTGCCCTAGCCCTAGGCCAATCAGCAACGGCGGCGGCTGGGCAGTTGCGTGACATCCGCTTTGGTCGTCATGATGAGCGGGTTCGCACCGTACTTGATTTCGATGCCGCAGTACCGTTCACCAATGCGGCTGCGGGCGATAGATTGAGCGTTACCATCACTTTACCAGGCACCTTACCCGGCAT
>SESH01044888.1_pt1 | contig 32526 bp, 31 predicted proteins | sample 3171561 | NCBI WGS metagenome assembly SESH01 (sample SAMN10866947, study PRJNA518727) | freshwater metagenome | biome: subpolar coniferous forest; feature: holomictic lake; material: water; isolation source: holomictic Lake 442 2011 16.5 m and 2014 13 m | place: Canada: near Kenora, Ontario
CTGGCGAAGCAGCCGCTCCCGGGGGCGCGGATCGTCGCCGCCTGGCCCGGCGGCTCCCCGGACCTGGCCTCCAGCATCAGCCGGGTGCCCGGCTACACCGCCGAGCTGCGCGACAAGTTCGGGGTGCAGATCCTCGACTCGATCGAGGCGGTGGTCGCGGCGAGCGACGCCATCCTGCTCACGTCCCTCGACGGCCGCGTGCACCGCGAGCAGTTCGCCCGGATCGCCGCCGTCGCCCAGGGCCGCCCGGTGTGGGTGGACAAGCCGTTCGCCGTCACCTCCGCCGACGCCCGCGCGATCTTCGCCACCGCCCAGCAGCACCAGGTCCGGCTGTTCTCCTCCTCCTCCCTGCGCTTCACCGGCGCCCTCACCCGGGTCGTCCCCCCGGCCAATCGCGCCACGGTCAAGGGCGCCGACTTCCACGGACCCGTCGCGCTCGAGCCGACCAACCCGGGGTTCTTCTGGTACGGCATCCATGCGGCCGAGATGCTCTACACCGCCCTCGGGCGCGGCTGCCGCAGCGTGCGGTGCGTCACCACCCCGGACTTCGACCTCGTCACCGGCGTGTGGGCCGACGGCCGGATCGGCACGCTCCGCGGCAACCGCACCGGCAACTGGGAATACCACGGCCTCGTCCACTTCGCGCAAACCAGCGTCCATGTGAACGTGCCGGCCGAGACGCGGGGCTTCTTCACCTGCCTCGCCGAGGCGGTGCTCGCTTTTTTCCAGGGCGGCCCGGCGCCGGTCGAGCCGGAGGAGACGATCGAGCTCATCCGCTTCATCGAGGCCGCCAACGAGAGCCGGGACCACGGCGGCCGCGAGGTCCTGCTCTAGCCCGGGGCTTCAGGGCGCCGGCCGGGACGCGGCCTCCGCCGCCAGGCCCCGGGCGAGCAGCTCGCTGATGCGCGGGGTGTCGTAGACGCAGCCCGCCCAGCTGCCGCCGCTGGCGTTCTGCAGCGCCGCCCAGAGTCGCGTGTCGTCGGGCAGGCGCGGATCGGCCTGCAGTGCCGGATGGAGCGGGCGCGCGGCCAAGGCGGCCGCGTCGAGCCCCACCGCCTCCACCGTGCCGGTGAGCTCGCGGGTGTCGATCCGCACCCGCACCCGGTCGCCGTCGCGCAGCCGGCCGATCGGGCCGCCGGCCCACGCCTCCGGGCTGACATGCCCGATGCACGCGCCGGTCGAGACCCCCGAAAAGCGCCCGTCGGTCACCAGCGCGACCCGCTGCCCGTCGCGCAGGTACTTGAGCGCCGAGGTCACCTGGTACGTCTCCGGCATGCCGTTGCCCGGGCCGATCCCGATCAGCACCAGCACCTCGCCCGGCCGGATCCGGTCGGGCCCGGAGGACTTCACCGCGGCGATGGCCGCGGCTTCCGTCCCGAAGACGCGCGCCGGCCCCTCGTGGCAGTACACCCCGGCCGCGTCCAGCAGCCCCGGGGCGATCGCGGTGCTCTTCACCAGGCCGCCCTCGGGCGCGAGATTGCCGCGGACAAACGTGAGCGTGCGGGTGCAGCCGCGCGCCTGCGCCCGCGCCGGCGTCATGATCACGTCGTCCGGATCAATCCCATCCAGCTCGTGCAGCCGCGCCCGCAGCCGCCGCCGGCGCTCCGAGCGCTCCCACCACTCCAGATTTTCCCCGAGCGTGCGGCCGGTGACCGTGCGGGCCTCCAGCCGGAGCAGGTTGAGGTCGCGGAGCCGGAGCATCACCTCGGGCACGCCGCCCGCCAGAAACACCTGCACCGTCGCATAACCCGTCGGGCCGTTCGGCAGCACGTCCACCAGGCGCGGCACCGCGCGGTTGATCCGCGTCCAGTCCTCGAAGGTGGGGCGCTCCAGCCCGGCGGTGAACGCGATCGCCGGCAAGTGCAGGATCAGGTTGGTCGACCCCCCGATCGCGGCGTGCAGCACCATGGCGTTGTGCAGCGCGTCGGCGTTCAGCCAGTCCCCGGTGGTCACGCGGGCGCGTTCCAGCGCCAGCACCGCCAGGGCGGAGCGCCGGGCGAGGTCGCGCCAGATGGGCGCCCCGGACGGGCTGAGCGCGGAGTGCGGCAGGGACAGGCCGAGCGCCTCCCCGATCACCTGGCACGTGGCCGCCGTGCCCATGAACTGGCAGCCCCCGCCGGGCGAACCACAGGCCTTGCAGCCCATCTCCGCCGCGTGGGCCAGCGTGACCTGGCCCTGGGCAAAGCGCGCGGCGAGCGTCTGGACCTTCCCCGTGTCCTCGGCCTCCGCGGCCAGCAGCGTGACCCCGCCCGGCACCAGCACCGCCGGCAGCTGCCGCGCGCCGGCCAGCGCGAGCATCATCGCCGGCAGCCCCTTGTCGCAGGTCGCGATGCCGACCACCCCGCGGCAGGTCGGCAGCGAACGGATCAGGCGGCGGAAAATGATCGCGGCGTCGTTGCGGTAGGCGAGGCTGTCGAGCATGCCCGCGGTGCCGTTGGTGCGGCCGTCGCAGGGGTCGCTGCAGTAGGCCGCAAACGGGGTCGCGCCGTGGGCCGACAGGGTGCGCGCCGCCTCCTCCATCAGCAGGCCCACCTCCCAGTGCCCCGTGTGATAACCCAGCGCCACCGGCGTGCCGTCCGGCGCGCGGATCCCGCCCTGCGTGCTGAGGACCAGGTAGTCCTTCCCGAGCAGCCGGCGCGGGTCCCAGCCCATGCCGGCATTCTGGGTCAGGCCAAAGAGGTCCCCGCTGGCCATGCCGCCCAGCTGCGCGGGATCCAGCGGCAGCCGGCCCGCCGGGCCCGCCGCCGTCGTCTGCACCTCGTAGATCGAGGCATCGGCGGAATCGAGGAGCGGATCGGCGGACATGGCGGGAGGAGGTTCGGGACGCAGGGTGAAAAACGGCGGACGCTCAGGCCACGAGGTTGCGGAGCGTGCCCACCGCCGCCAGCGTGATGACCACCTCGTCCCCGCGTTGCAGCGTGAACGTGTCCGGCGGGACGATGCCCGTGCCCGTCATCAGGTAGCAGCCGTGCGGGAAGGAGTTGTCGCGAAACAGCCACGCGGCCAGCGACGGCAGCGGGCGCTTGATCTGCCCGAGGGTGGTTTCGCCCGTGAAGACCGGGACGCCCGCCCGGCGGATCTCGAGGGCGAGGACGGACTCGGGCCCGGGCAGCGTGTCGCTCACGACCAGGCAGGGACCCAGGGCCGCGCTTTGGTCGTAGACCTTGGCCTGCGGCAGGTAGAGGGGGTTCTCGCCCTCGATGTCGCGCGACGACATGTCGTTGCCGAGGGTGTAGCCGAAGATCCGCCCGCGGCAGTCGAGGGCGAGGGTCAGCTCGGGCTCGGGCACGTTCCAGCGCGAGTCCGAGCGGATCCGCACCGCGGCGCCGGGATCCGCCACGCGGTGGGGCGTCGACTTGAAAAACAATTCCGGGCGGTCGGCGGCATACACCAGATCGTAGAAGCTGCCGCCCCCGGACGCCTTCGACTCCTCCATGCGCGCGGTCCGGCTGCGATAATACGTCACCCCGGCCGCCCACACCTCCTGCGACTGCAGGGGGGCCCGCAGCCGCGCCGGCGGGCCGGGCTCCGGCGGCGCGGTCTGCACCGCCGCCGCCAATTGCCCCAGCGGGTCGGGCAGGGTGAAGATCCGGTCGAGGGACCACGCCGCCGGCAGGCGGAAGAATTTGCCGGCCGACTCGGCCACCAGCCCGTCGGCGTCGGCATGGAGTTTGATCATCATGGGGGAGTCGCGGATGGTTCGGGCGGGCTAGGCCATCTTGTCGTCCGGGTCGTTGGTCTTCGTGTACCGGTCGAGTTGGGCCGGGTCCTGCGGCCAGTCGGGGCGGAGGCGCACGTCCTGGTCGCCGGCCACCGAGCCCGGCGCCGCATGCCCGCCGGTGGCGGCGGCGGGCCGCATCTCCCACCAGCACTGGCCGGCGTGGTTGTGCTCGTGGTCCACCACGTACCCGGCCTCGCGCAGCATCGGCCCGGTCCAGCCCATGCAGTGGTCGCAATAGTCGTGGTAGTGCTTCAGCCCGTTGCGCAGCAGAAAGCCCCGCGAGGGGCAGGCATGGAAGTCGATGCGGAACACGTCCGCGCGGGGCGTGATCCTGAACCCGAGGTCGGGCGACTCCTCCAGCAGCGTGTGCCCCCAGTACTTCAGCATGCCGGGGATCCCCTCGCGGCGGATCAGGTCGCGCGCGTGCCGCTGGCTGTCGTGGTTGATCGCCTCGTCCCAATATTCGCGCACCAGCGCCGGCCCCCCTTCCCGCTCGCACCAGCCGAACGTCCACTCGTAGTGCCCGCAGAAATCGTAGCAGCCGATCATGGGCGGACCTCCGTGATCTGCCCCAGGTCCTGCGGTGGCAGCCCCGCCGCCGGCTGCGCGTAGGTGTGGCAGCAGCGGCCGTCCCCGCCGCTGAGCCGCATCGTCAGGCCCGCCGCCTCCGCCCGGGCCGCGCCCAGCCAGTGGCAGTGCTGGCAAAACTCGGGCACGATCTCGCGCCCGCCCGCCCGCAGGTGCCGGAGCGCGGGACACACCCGCACCCGCACCTCGACCCGGTCCGGCCGTTCCTCCACGTCCACCTCCGCCCCGGGCTCGGCCGCGAAAAAGGCGCGCCAGTAGCGGGCCACGGCCGCGAGGCCGCCCTGCGCCCACTGCCGGTTCACCGGCGCAAAATACTCGCGGCCCATCGCCTCCAGGTAGCGCCGCCAGCCGTCCGGGCCCCGGCGCTGCAGAATGAAGCGGAAGGTCGCATTGGTCGCGTAGTAGAAGTCCGCCGACCCCTGGGGCTTCGTGTCGGTGTAGGGCAGCGCGGAGGGCACGGGCGGGTTCATGCGGGGGGGCGGGCGGGGTTCGGCCGGCCGTCAGGCGGCCGGCTCGGTGCGTCCCCGGGGCGCCTCCGGCGCAAAGGGCAGCGCCGTGTCTTCCTCCGGGCCCTGGGGGTGCCGCACCCCGCCCGCGGGCGCAAACAGGTCGGCCCGGTAGCCGAGGCCGTCGGCGCCGGACACCGCCTCCGTGATCTGCCGGCGGCAGTGGTCGGTCAGGGGATAGTCCAGCAGGTTCGCATTCGTGGAAAAAATTCCCATCTGCACCAGCAGTTCCTTCAGGCCCGTCATCCAGCACTCGATCTTCGGGCCGCCATAGACGCGCAGCATCAGGTCGTTCATCCGCGCCTGCAGGCGCGCCGCCTCGGCCGCCTCGCCTGCCCGCACCGCCCGGATGATCCCGAGCGCGATCGCCGCATTGAAGATGCCCCCGCCCAGCAGCATGCCGTCATAGCCCGCCTGCAGGTAGCTCACGCAGTCAAACTCGTCGCCATCCAGCAGGATCAGCTCGGGACGGCGCCGGCGGGCCGCCAAAAAGGCGTCGCGGCGGGTCGCCTGCTGCGAGCTGTCCTTCACCATCACGATGTTCGGCTCGGTCAGGAGCTCCCCGAGCTGCGCCTCCGTCAGCCCGTACGCGCTGGCCTTGCCCCGGTCGTAGAACCCCACCGGCAGCGGGCTGCGCCGGGCGATCTCGCGGTAGTACCCCAGCAGCCGGTCCGGCGTGCCGTTGAGGAAAAAATAGGGCTGCGCCACCACGGCGAACTCGGCGCCCCAGGCCGCCGCCTGCTCGGCGTTGGCCAGCGTGCGCGCCGCGGAATTGTCGGTGACCTGCACCGCGAGCCGCAGCCGGCCCCGGTTCGCCGCCACCGCCGTGCGGATCAGCCCCTCGCGGTCCGCCTCCGTCAGCCAGGGCCCCTCGCCGCAGGTGCCGGCCAGCATCAGGCCGGTGACGCCCATCGTGACGTGGTGCTCCACCAGCCGGTGCACGGCGGCGGAGTCCAGTCGGCGCTCGGCCGTCAGGGGCGTGGGGGTGGCGGACCAAACGCCGCCGGTCAGTTTTGAGGTGATCATGAAAAAGGGGTGGCGGCCGCCGGCCCTACCGGCCGGCAAAACTGGGCAGCTCGGGCCCGGGCACGCCGGGATCGATCCGAAAGAGATAACCCGCCTCGGGCTCCGCCCGGCCGTCGTCCACCGCCGAGGTGATGTACAGCTGGTCGCGCTGCGCGCCGCCGAACGCGCACGACGTCACGTTCGCCGCCGGCACCGCCACCGTGCGCAGCCGACGGCCCGTCTCCGGCTCCCACCGCGTCACCCGCGCCGCGCCCCAGTGCGCGATCCAGAGCCCGCCTTCCGCATCCAGGCAGCAGCCGTCCGGCCAGCCCTCGCCCTCGCCCAGCGTGATCACCACCCGCGGCGGCCCGATCGTGCCGGCCTCCCCGTCGTAGGCAAACGCCTGCACCGTCCGCGTCGGCGAATCGATGTAGTACAGCGTCCGCGCATCCGCGGTCCACGCCAGGCCGTTGGAAATCGACACGCCCTCGCGCATCACGTGCGCCGACCGGTCGGCGTCAAAGCGGTAGAGCCGCGACTGCCCCGGCCGGCTGTCGAGCGCCAGGGTCCCGGCCCAGAAGCGGCCGCTCGGGTCCACCTTGCCGTCGTTGAAGCGAAACTCCCGCGGGTCGTGGCCCGGCGCCGCCGCCCACGGCGTGGTCGCGCCGGTCGCGGGGTCCACCCGATGCAGCCCGTCCCGCAGCGCCGCGATCAGCGCCCCGTCCCGCGTCGGCACCACCGCCCCGATCATCTGGGCGCAGGGCAGCTCGCGGGGGGGCGCCCCGGACAGGTCCGACTCGAAGAAGCGCTGCCCCAGGATGTCGATCCACCACAGCGTCCCGCGCCCGGGATGCCAGACGGGCCCCTCGCCGAGGCGCGCGCGCACCGGATGGCAGACCTCGACGCTGGAATAGCGGGCCATGCGGGGGGCGGTCAGCCGGCAACCGGCTCGCGGGCCACCGGATTGGTCAGCCGGCCGATTCCCTCGATCTCGATCGTCACCTCGTCGCCGGGCTGCAGCCAGCGCGGGACCGGCTTGGCCGCCATGCCCACGCCGTGCGGCGTGCCGGTGAGGATCACCGTGCCGGGCACCAGCGTCGTGCTGCCGCTGAGGAACTCGATCAGCGCCGCCACGTCGAAGATCATGTCGGAGGTGGTCCAGTCCTGCACCGTCACGCCGTTGAGGTGGGTCGCGAGCTTGAGCTGGTTGGGACCGGCCACCTCGTCGAGCGTCACCAGCCGCGGCCCGAGCGGGCAGAAGGTGTCGAAGAACTTGCCGCGGCACCACTGGCCGCCCCCGCGCTTGATCTGCCAGTCGCGGGCCGACACGTCGTTGGCGCAGGTCAGGCCGAGGACATAGTCCAGGGCGCGGGCCCGGGACACGTTCTTGCACGCCCGGCCGATCACCACCGCCAGCTCGCACTCATAGTCCACCTCCGTGCTCGGCAGATGGGTCGGGATCAGGATGGGGTCGCCGGGGTGCTGGAGCGTGTTGAGCCCCTTGACGAAGAGCACGGGCTGCTCGGGGATCTTCATCCCCGACTCCTGAGCGTGGTGCCGGTAGTTGAGCCCGACGCCCAAAATCTGCGTGGGCGCCACCGGCGCGAGCAGCTTGGCCACATCCGCCGGCTCGGCCGTCACGCGGTAGTCCTGGAAGATGTCCCCCTCGATGCGTCGGGCCGGGCCCGCGGGCGACTCGGCGCCGTAGTGGATGCGGCCCGCAGGGTCGGCGTAGCGGATAAATTTCATGGGGTGGCGGCGGGCACGGCGATGCACTCGATCTCGTAATGCAGCGTCGGGGGCAGGCAGTTGGTGACCGTGGTCCGCGCCGGGTGCGGCGCCGGGAAATACTCGCGGTACAGCTCGTTGTAGCGGGCGACGTTGGCCGGATCGCGCACGTAGTTGCGGGTCTGCACCACGTGCTGCAGGTCGCTGCCGGCGGTCGCGAGCACCTGCTTCAGGTTCTCCAGCGAGCGGCGGAACTCGCCGTCGAAGGTGTCGGGGACGATCTTGCCGGTGGCGTCGACCGAGGCCTGGCCGGAGACGAAGATCAGGTCGCCCACCCGGACCGCCGGGCTGAAGGGCAGGTGCGAGACCGGGGTGTCGGGGTTGCGGGGATAGTGGAGTTGGGTGCTCATGTGAAAATCATGTCCGGGGCCGTGACCGGGTCGAGCGGGTAGACGGGGCGGCGCAGCCGTTGGTAGGGGAACGTGGCCAGATTGCTGGAACAGGGCCCCGGGGTGTCGACCAAATACGAGGCCGCGGCAATCGGATCGTAGGCCTGGCGGTGCGCGACCGCGGCCTTCACGCCGATCAGGGCGAAGGCCCGCGGCTCAATCCCCTGGCTCCGGAACTGCCCCAGGTCGAACGGCGGCGTCTTGCGGCTCGTCAACAGGATCGTCAGCCCGGCGTGCCGGACCACGGCGCACGGCCCCATCGCGATGTGCGTGCCGCTCATCGACGCCAGGTGGCTGTGCGCGTCCTCGAGATCAAATTCGCCGTCGCTGCGCGCCACCAGCTCGAGTTCCAGCTCGACCGGCCCCGGGTCCCGCGCCCAGCCGCGCCCGCCGATCGCCAGGCGCGCCGTGCCGCCCAGCGCCACCACCGCGAGCCGCTGCACCGCCGCCGGGTCGTTGAGCGCCACCAGGCCGCGCCGCACGCCGTGGCGGAGCATCGCCCGCAGCACGCCCGTGCCGTCGCCCGGCGCGCCGCCGCCGATGTTGTCCGCCGGCTCCACCAGCAGCACCGGCCCAGCCGGCTCCGGCCCCAGCCGCGCCAGCACCTCGTCCACCGGGGGATAACTCACCGCGCCCTGCGCGCGCCGCTCCCAGGCGAGCGCCGCGCCCGCCGCCAGCACCCGCCGCGCACCGGCAAAATCCGGGTCGGTGACCACGCTCAGCGTGACGCCCGTCTCGGCCGTGTCGGCAAACGAAAATCCGGCCATCACGTTGTACGCCCAGAGGCCCGGCTCGCCGGCCTCCGCCTCCCGGGCCAGCCGCGTCAGCGCCTGCATCGGGTCGGACTGGGTGCCGGTGCCCGGCGGGGCCCACAGCACCGGCACGCGGCACCAGGCCATGCGCGGCACGCGGCCCGTGGTCAGGCACCGGTGGAGCAGGCCCGCCGCGCGCACCGCCGCCTGCTTGGCGTCGGTGTGCGGATTCTCGCGGTAGGCCACGAGGCCGTTCGCCAGCGCGCAGGTCCGCGCCGAAATATTCCCGTGCAGGTCGAGCACGCCGAAGATCGGCCGGTCCGCCGCCCCCGGCAGCGCCCGCACCCGGGCCAGCAGTTCCCCCTCCCCGTCCTCCCACCGCCGCGTCGCCAGCGCCCCGTGCAGCACGAGGAAGATCGCGTCCACCCCCGCCGCCAGCGCCGGGCGCGCGCGCGCCTCGAACTCGCGCCAGAACTGCTCGAACGCCTCGTCCTCCACCGGGCCGCTCGGCGTGGCGCGCGCGTCCACCGTCGGCACCACCTCCCAGCCGTGGCGGGCCGCCGCCTCCAGGAACCCCGCCACCGGCGACTCGTCGCCCGCCTTCGCCAGCAGCGCCGCGTCGCGCGTCACTGTGAAATCCGCCCAGCGGGTGGGCGCGGGCAAAAACGTGTGCGTCTCGTGGAACAGGCCGCCCAACAGGATTCGGGGCTTCATCGCCGGGAGGGGTCCGCCGCGGTCACCCGCGCGCGGCCGGCGGTGCCCACTGGGCCGCATGGCGCGGAAACGCCCGCGCCGCCCGCGCCAGCGCCTCGTCGATGTCCGCCTCGCCGTGCGCCAGGCTGATGGACCAGAGCCCGCGCTCGATCGCGCGCACCCCCGCCTCCAGCAGGCAGCGCCGCAGGTGCGCCCAGCGCGGCGCGTCGTGCCGCTGCACGTAGTCGCGGTAGTCCCGCACCGCGCCCTCGGCGGCCCCCGGCTTGAGCAGCACCGTGTGGAAAATCAGCCCCGGCCCCTGCGGCCGCAGCGGCACGCCGTGCGCGCGCCCCAGCTCCGCCAGCCCGGCCATCAGCCGCTGGCCCAGCCGCTGGATCCCGGCCGGGTGCGCCGTGCCCAGCCTGGCCACCTCGTCGAGGCACCACCGGCTCGCCGCCAGGCACAGCGGGTTGCCGTTCAGCGTGCCGGCGTGGATCACCTCGCCCGAGAGGATCTTCGCCATCGCCGCCCGCGTGCCCGCCAGCGCCGCAAACGGCGTGCCGCCCCCGATCGCCTTGCCCAGCACCGTGAGGTCCGGGCGATAGCCGTAATAGCCCTGCGCGCCGCCCGCGCCGAAGCGGAAGCCCGTGATCGTCTCGTCCGAGATCATCAGCATCCCGTCCCGGTCGCACAGCTCGCGGATCGTGCCCATCAGGCCGGGCACCGGCTCCAGGCAGCCGGTGTTGCACAGCGCCGGCTCGAAGATGATCGCCGCCAGCTGCCCGCGGTGCTGGTCGACCACCCGCCGCAGGTGCGCCGGGTCGTTCCAGCGCGCCACCACAAACTGCTCCAACACCTCCGGGATCACCCCCTGGCTCGGGTGCGTGCGCGCCGGGTGCTCGTCGTCCCCCCACCGGTCCGCCGGGTTCGCAAAGCCCACCAGCCCCTCGTCCGCCCAGCCGTGGTAGTGCCCCTCAAAGCGCAGGATCCGCTTCCGCCCGGTGTGGGCACGCGCCAGGCGGAACGCCGTCAGCACCACCTCCGTCGCCGAGTTGCTGAACCGCACCAGCTCCGCCGCGGGGATCATCGCCTGCAGCCGCTCCGCCACCTCGATCTCCAGCTCGCACTGCGCCGCCCAGTGCGTGCCCCGCCGCGCCTGCGCCGCCAGCGCGTCCGCCATGCCCGCCGGGGCGTGGCCGTAGAACAGCGCCCCCTGCCCCAGCTGGAAGTCCAGGTAGTGGTTGCCGTCCACATCCCAGAGGTTCGGGCCCGACCCCCGGTCGAAATAGAGCGGGACCGGCGCCTCCAGCTTGCGGATGCCGCTGTTGACCCCCGCGGCGATGCTGCGCTGCGCGCGGGCAAACAGGGCCTGGGAACGGGTGAACGTGTAGGGCATGAAAGGGACGGCGGCTCCGCCCGCCGGGGGCTGGACTTCTGTTTCACATCGTGAAACTGTCGGGGCGTCAAATAAAATGAAGTTTTCACCCCTACTGGCGGCGGGCGGGATCGTGCTCGCGGCGCTGGCCGCCGGCGCCGGCCTGCGCACCGAGGACGACGCGACCGCGGCGCGCCGCGTCCTGCGCGCCGCGCTCGTCACCGAGTCGGGCTGGCCCAAGGTGCACGCCGCCGAGGTGCTGGCGGCCCACGGGGACCCCGGCGCCGCGCGGGCAGCGTTTCTCGCGGAGCTGGCGACGCACGGCGGGGTGCCCCGCGACCGGATCGGCATCCATCGGGTGCTGGCCCGCACCGCCGGGACGGCCGCCGCGCGCCGCGCCGAGGTCGCGTGGCTCGCCGGCGTGCTGGCGGACCCGCAGGCGCCCGACCGCGTGCTGGCGGCGGAAACCCTCGGCAAGCTCGGCGGCCCGCCCGAGGCGGCGGTGCTCGCCGCCGCCCGCGGCTGGCTCGCGACCGCCGAGGAGGAGGACGCCGTGTTTCTCCAGTGGCTGTGCTGGCAGGCGGGCGACGACGACGCCCGCCGGGCGATCGTCGGCGGGCTCCGCTCGCCCCGGGCCGCGACCCGGCTGCGGGCGGCCTACGTCCTGCGCCTCACCGGCACGGCCGAGCCCGCCGCGCTGGCCGAGCTCGCCCGCGCCGCCGCGCGCGAGCCGGTGGACTCCCCCGCCCGCGCGATCGTGGTGGGGGCGGCCTACCACTTGCAGGCGGCGCCGGCGCAACGCGCGGCCTGGCGGGCCGCCTTGGAGCAGCTGGTGGCGGACGGCCCGCCCACCGCCGCCTACGACGCGCTGCAGGCGCTGCTGCCCGGCTACACGGCCGCCGACGCCCCGCGCCTCCGCCCCCTGCTGGCCCATGCGCACAGCGATGTCCGCACCGCCGCCGCCTGGGCCCTCCTCGCGATCGACGCGCGGTCCGCCCGGCCCTGAGGCCGGCCGCGCCTAGACCGCCACCGCGTGGTCCCGCAGCCGCTGCAGCGCCGCGATCAGCGCGGCCCGGCGGGCCGCGGGCAAGCGGTGCACCGGCACCGACACGCTGATGGCCGCGAGCGGCTCGCCCAGCCAGCCGAGCGAAAGCGCGACGCAGGCCACGCCCGCCACCGTCTCCTCCTCCTCGCTCGCGTAGCCGCGCGCCCGGGTCGCGGCCAGCTCCTGCCGGAGCCGGGCCCGCGCCGCGCCGCGGCCGGTGGCCTTGACCACCAGGCGCCGCTGCGGCTCCTCCGGCAGGTGCGCCACGATCACCCGCCCCAGCGCCGTGGTGTGAAAATGGTCCCGCGCGCCCGGCTTCACAATCCAGCGCAGCGCCTGGCTTGTCTCCTGCACGTGCACGTAGCGGACAAACACCCCCTCCAGCATGCCGAGGTTCACCGTCTCGTCGAAGTCCGCCTGCAGCCGCGCCATCAGCGGACGGGCCTTCGTCCGCACCGCCTCGTCGCGGGTGTGGGCGCGCAGCGAGCTCAGCCGGCCCGAGAGCCGGTACGTCCCGCGGCGGTCCGCCTGCTCCACGTACCCCAGGTCGCGCAGGCTGCGCAGGATCCGGTGCACCGTCGGCTTCGGCAGCCGCCCCTCTTCCGCCAGCTCGGCCAGCGTCAGCTCCCGCCCGGTGCGGGCCAGCACTTCGAGGATGGTAAAGGCTTTGTCGAGGACGGCGATGCTCACGATTTTGCTTTGCTTTGATTTCACATTGTGAAACAGCTCTTGCGTCAAACAAATTACCCGGTGCTCATCGACTGCCACAATCATCTCGGCGTGGATTTGTTCTTTTACCTCAACGGCTATCATCCGTACGCGCAGGACCTGCCGGCGATGGTCACGGAGGGCCGGCACTGCGGCGTCGACCGCTGGGTCGTGTTCCCGATGGTGTCGAACCTGACGTTCGACGTGCCGGCGATGCGCCGGGCCCAGCTGGTCGCGGGCGGCTGCGAGGCGGTGCCCTACGCCTTCGAGAACGAGCGCATGCTCCGCGAGGTCTACGAGCTCTACCCGGACCTGGGCCGTCACACGCTGCCGTTCGTGATCCTGGATCCGCTGCGGGAGGCCGCCGCCCAGCTCCGCCAGCTGCGCGCGCTCCACGCCCGCTACCCGTTCTACGGGCTCAAGATCCAGGCGACCATGATCCAGTCCGACGTCGGGGCCCTGCTCCGCGAGGGCCGGGGCTTCCTGGAGTTCGCCGCCGAGTTCAACCTGCCCTTCCTGATCCATTCCAGCGTGGCCCCGGAGGACACCTGGTCCCAGGCCGACACCATCCTGCGGGTCGCCGAGGCCACCCCGCAGGTGCGCTTCTGCCTGGCCCACTCCTGCCGCTTCGACCAGGCCAGCCTCGACCGCGTGGCGGCGCTGCCCAACACGTGGTTCGACTGCGCCGCCCACCGCATCCACTGCGACGGCGTGATCCGCGAGCTCAGCTACGTGGCCCGCGCCCCCCGCCGATTCTCGGCCGACTACCGCGACCCCGCCGCGGTCCTGCGCGCCCTCGCCGAGGCCTACCCGACCAAGCTGATCTGGGGCTCCGACACCCCGTTCCAGAGCTACGTCGCCGAGATCGACGGCCGCTTTGTCTCGCTCCGCAGCACCTATGCCGCCGAAGTCGACTGCGTCCAGTCCCTCCCCGAAAACCTCCGGCGCGCCGTCGGCTGCGACAACCTCCGCGCCCTGCTCCAACTCCCCGATGCCACCCTTCTCACTCGCGGGTAACACCGCCCTCGTCACCGGCTCCTCCAAGGGCATCGGCCTCGCCATCGCCCAGGGCCTCCACGCCGCCGGCGCCGAGGTCGTCTTCCACGGCAACACCGCCCAGCCCGCCGCCCTCCCCCCCGGCTGCGTCGCCGTGTCCGGCGACCTCCAGGGCGCCGACGCCCCCGCCGCCCTGATCGCCGCCGCGTTCCGCGCCAAGCCCGGCCTCGACCTCCTCGTCGGCAACGCCGGCAGCTTCTTCGACGTCCCCTTCCTCGAGATGGGCCCGGACCGCTGGGAGCGCACCATGAACCTCAACGTGCGCGCCACCTACTTCCTCGTCCAGGCCTTCGCCCGCGAGCTCATCGCCCGCCAGCGCCCCGGCGCCATCGTGATCGTCTCCTCCACCAACGGCTTTCAGTCCGAGGACGACTCCACCGCCTACGACACCTCCAAGGGCGCGCTCGTGATGATGACCCGCAGCATCGCCCAATCGCTCGCCCCGCACCACATCCGGGTCAATGGCCTCGCCCCCGGGCTCATCCACACGCCGCTCACCGACAGCTGGCTCGGCGGCAAGAAGCCCGAGACCCGCCGGCACTACGAGAAAAAGATCCTGCTCGGCCGCATCGGCGAGCCGGTCGACTGCGCGGGCACCGCCGTGTTCCTCCTCGCCCCCGCGTCGGCCTATGTCACCGGCCAGGTGCTGGTGGTGGATGGTGGCCTGACCGTCGGCCAGATCGGCCGGATCTGAGCGCCATGCCCACGCTGGCCACCCTCGCCACGCCCGCGGTGCTCGTGGACCGCGTCCGGCTCGCGGCCAACATCCGCGCGATGCAGGACGAGTGCGACCGGCACGGCGTCGAGCTACGGCCGCACCTCAAGACGCACAAGCTGGTCGCCGTCGCGCGCCAGCAGCTCGCGGCCGGCGCGCGCGGCTTCACCTGCGCCAAGCTCGGGGAGGCCGAGGCCCTCCTGCCCTCCGGCCTGCGCAGCCTCTTTGTCGCCCACTCCCTGGTCGATCCCGGCCTCGCCCCGCGGCTCGCCGCCCTCGCCGAGCAGCTCGACGACCTGCGCGTCGCCGTCACCAGCGAGGCGCAGCTGGCGGGCCTGCTCCGCGTGGCGGCGGCGGTGGGCCGGAAGCTCCGCGTGATGCTGGCGGTGGACACCGGCCTGGGCCGCGAGGGCGTGCGCGGCGACCCGGCCGCGGTCCGCCTCGCCGCGCGGCTGGCGCGCTGCCCGCAGCTCGAGCTCTGCGGCTTCTACACGCACGAGGGCCATTTTTACGGCGTGCCCCGGGAGCAGCTGGCCGCGCAGGCGGCGGAGCTGGTGGACCGCCTCTGCGCGCTGCGCGACGCCATCGATCCCGCCCTCGCGGTCTGGCCCGGCTGCAGCGTGAGCGCGGCGCTGGTCGCCCGCGCCGGCGCGGGCCGCGTCCAGGCCGTGCGCCCCGGCGCCTACGTGTTCGGCGACCTGTCCCTCACCCGCACCACCGGGATCATGCCGGCCGCGGCGGTCGCGCTGCAGGTCCTCGCCACCGTCGTCGACAAGCCGGAGCCGGGGCTCGCGCTGATCGACGCGGGGTCCAAGACCTTTTCCTCGGACCGCACCCCGGACGGGCTGTCGGCCCGGGCGGCGGACGGCCGCGACGTGGCGGTGGCGCGGGTCAACGAGGAGCACGGCTACCTGCGCGGCGGCGGGGTCGACGCGCTGCAGGTCGGCGAGCGCGTGGCCTTCACCCCGGCGCACGTCTGCACGGTGATCAACCTCACCGACACCGTGGTGGTGACCGAGGGCGGCCAGCCCGTGGACACCTGGCGCGTCGAGGCCCGCGGCCGGACGCAGTAGGCGCCCTCCCCATGGCCGCGAACACCCCCCTGCCGGCCCGCGCGTGGCTCGTGGTCGGCCTGCTCTGGGCCGTCGGCCTGCTCAATTATCTGGACCGGGTGATGATCACCACCATGCGCGGGTCGCTGCTGGAGGCGATCCCGATGACGGATGCGCAGTTCGGCCTGCTGACCTCGGTGTTCCTGCTGGTGTATGCGGTGCTCAGCCCGTTCGCCGGCTATCTGGCCGACCGGTTTGACCGCAGCCGCGTCATCATCGGCAGCCTGTTCCTCTGGTCCCTCGTCACCTGGCTCACCGCCCACGCCCGCACCTACGAGCAGCTGCTCATGACGCGCGCCGCCATGGGGCTGAGCGAGGCCTGCTATCTCCCGGCGGCCCTGGCCCTGATCGCGGACTACCATCGCGGCCCGACCCGCTCGCTGGCCACCGGCCTGCACCTGAGCGGCGTGATGGTGGGCGCCGCGCTGGGCGGGGTCGGGGGCTGGCTCGCCGAGCACCGGGGCTGGGCCTATGCCTTTGATTTGTTCGGGCTGATCGGCCTCGGTTACTCCCTCGTGCTCCTGTTCCTGCTGCGCGGCCCGCCCGGCTCCGCCCCGCCCGCGTCCGCCCGGTCGGCGAGCGCCACCCGCGTCCGCTTCGGCGAGGCCCTGGTCAGCCTGTTCCGGCAGCCGGCCTTCCTCGTGGCCCTGTGCTTCTGGGGACTGCTCGGCCTCGGCGGCTGGGCCGTCACGGGCTGGATGCCCACCTACCTCGGCGAGCACTTCCACCTCGGCCAGGGGTCCGCGGGCCTGTCCGCCACCGCGTACACCAACTGCGCCGGCCTGGTGGGCATGCTGGTCGGCGGCGCCTGGGCCGACCGCTGGAGCCGCACCAACCCGCGCGCCCGCATCCTCGTCCCGATCATCGGCCTGAGCGTGGCGGCCCCGGCCATCCTGCTCGCGGCGAGCACCCCCGTGCTCGCCCTCGCCCTGCTGGCCCTCGTGTTCTACGGCCTCGCACGCACCTTCGTCGACGCGAACATGATGCCCATCCTCTGCCTCATCGCCGACCCGCGCTACCGGGCCACCGGCTACGGGGTGCTCAACTTCTTCGGCTGCGCGGCCGGCGGGGTGGCGATCTACGCCGGCGGCTGGCTGCGGGACGCCCACATCGACATCAGCCTCGTCTTCCAGTTCGGCGCCTTCGCCATCGCCGGCTGCGCCGTGCTGCTCTGGTTCATCCGACCCCGGCCCGCGGCGGCGGAGTGAGCGCCCGGTTCACTCCCCGGCCCGCCGGCGTTCAGGAGGGGGCGGAGTCCCGGCGGCGCCAGCCCGCCGGCAGCGACGCCACGAAGTGCGCGAAATCCTCCTCCGTCGCACTGGCGTACGGCGGGAGCAGGCGGAGCGGAAACGTCGGGTCGGACATCCGGAAAAGCATTTTGTCGAACGCACCATCCATGTGGTAGCGGCCGGCCCCGAGCGCCTGCAGCGTCGCGCCCATGGCGATGAACTCGGCCACGTCCGCAGACCGGTGGGCGTCGTCCCCCGCCACAAAGGCCCGGGCCCGGTCCGGGTGGATCGACGCAAGGGAGACCAGCAGCCCCACCTCGTGCGTGCGCCGCGCGACCGCATAGGCCAGCTCCGTCAGGAAAAACCGCAGGCGCGGCGCCACGGTCAGCAGGTCGGCCACGACCGCGGGGTCCGGCGAGCTGGCCTTGACCGCCACGAAGTTCGGGTGCGCCGCCGCCAGCCGGCGGTACTCCACGGAGGTGAGCAGGCGCTTCGTCCGGAGCAGGTTGTAGTGGTGGAACGCACAGTCGGGAAACCGCCCGCACGTCTCGGCAAAAAAGGCGTCGAGCTCGCGGTCGTTGAGCGCGCCCCAGGAGGGCAGCGACAGCTGGAAGGTCCGGAAGCCCAGCGCGCGGCTCCGCTCGATGCGCTCGATGACCGTGGGCAGCGAGAGCGAGATGATCCCCACCATCGGGGACACCCCCGCCTCCTGCGCGCTCCGCCAAAAGGCCCGCGTGATCTGGTCGAACTGCCGCTCGGTGACGGCGTACCCCTCGCCCGCCGACCCGAAGACATAGAGGTGCCGCGTCAGGCCGCGCGCGATGGTGTGCACCTGCCGGCCGAACCGGTCCTCGTCAAATTCGTGGCGCTCCGTCCACGGCACGACGGCGGTGCCGAGGATGGGGGCCGGGGGATCGGGCAGGGGGAAGAGGGGCATCGGGGAGGGGGCGCGGGACACAAGGCGGCTTGAGTTCAGCGCCCCCGGGTAACAAGCTGGAATCTCTGAGCCCTGCAACCTTTCGCTTCCCGCGGCCTGGTGTTCTGGCCCCCGCCCCGTCCTTGCGCGCATGCACTCCCTCCTGATCATCGGCTGCGGCAGCATCGGCGAGCGTCACCTGCGCTGCTTCCAGCAGACCGGGCGGGCCCGCGTCACGGCGTGCGACACCAACCCCGAACTGCTCCAGCGGATGGCGGAGGTTTACCAGGTGCCGGTCTGCCGCGACGCCGCGGCCGCCCTGGGCGGCGCGTTTGATGCCGTGGTCATCTGCACGCCCGCCCACCTGCACGTGCCCCTGGCGCGGCAGGCCCTCGACCGCGGGCTCCATGTCCTGATCGAGAAACCCCTCTCCCAGTCGTGGGCGGGGGTGGACGACCTGCTCGCGGCCCACGCGCGCTCCGGGCGCCAGGTCGCCGTCGCCTACGTCCTCCACGTCTATCCCCTGCTCCTCCAGGCCCGGGAGTTTCTCCGCAGCGGCGCCCTGGGCCCCGTCCGGCACGTCACCACCACCGGCGGCCAGCACTTCCCCAGCGGCCGGCCCGCCCACACCGTGCCGTATGCCCAGACCTACTACCGCGACCACCGCACCGGCGGCGGCGCGATCCAGGATGCCCTCACCCACACCGCCAACTGGGTCGAGAGCGTCGTCGGCCCCGCCGACAGCGTGCTCTGCGACTGCGCCCACCAGGTCCTGCCCGGCGTGACCGTCGAGGACACCGTCCAGGTCAGCGCGCGCCACGGGGACGTGCTCGTGAACCACACGCTCAACCAGTTCCAGGCCCCCACCGAGTCCACGCTCCAGTTCCACACCGCCACCGGCAGCGTCAAAATCGAGCTGCACCACCGGCGCTGGGGCGTGTTCCGGCTCGGCGACCAGGACTGGACGTGGCACGAGGTGCCGGCGGTGGAGCGCGACGCGCATTTCATCGCGCAGGCCCACCGCTTTCTCCACCAGCTCGAGGGCCAGCCCGCCGCGCTCTGCACGCTGGCCGCCGCCGCGCAGACCCTGCGCTTCAACCTGGCCGCCCTCGCCTCGGCCGCCGCCGGCGCCCGCGTCCGGTGCGACCAGCTCCCCGCCTGACGGCCCGCCCCATGGCCCTGATCCCCCACCCCCAAGCCATCCGCCTGGCCATGCTCGGCAGCTCGCCGGGCAACGGCCATCCGTACTCGTGGAGCGCCCTGTTCAACGGCTACGACCGGGACCGCCTGACGCGCGAGTGCCCCTTCCCCGGCATCCCGCAGTACCTGAACGCGCAGCCCGCCGCCACGCTCACCCTCCCCGGCGCCCAGGTCACCCACGTCTGCTGCGTGGGCGACGGGGGCTTCACCGCCGAGCACGTGGCGCAATGCGCCCGGATCCCCCACGTGGTCGCGCAGCCCACCGACGTGATCGGGCACGTGGACGCCGTCATCATCGCCACCGACCGCGGGGGCGAGCACGTCGCGCGCGCCCGCCCGTTTGTCGAGGCCGGCCTGCCGGTCTTCATCGACAAGCCGCTGACCGACAATGCGCCCGACTTGAAGATTTTTCAGGACTGGGTCGCCGCCGGCCAACCCATCATGTCCTCGAGCTGCATGCGCTACGCCAAGGAGTTCCTGCCCTACCGGCCGGCGCCGCCCGAGCTGGGCGAGCTGCGCTTCGCCAGCATCACCACGGCCAAGAGCTGGGAGGCGTACGGCATCCACGCCCTGGAGGCGGTCTACCCGATTTTCGGCCCGGGCTTCCTCTCCGCGCGCAACACCGGCTCGGCGGCGCGCAATGTCGTCCACCTCAAGCACCGCGGCGGCGCCGACGTCGTCGTGGTCGCCACGGCGGACATGCTCGGCGGCTTCGGCTGCCTGACACTCTGCGGCACCGCCGGCCGGGCCCAGGCGGCCTTTGGGGACACCTACTTCGCCTTCCGGGCCCAGCTGGAGGCGTTCCTCGGCTACCTCCGCACCGGCGTGCGGCCGTTTCCGTTCGCGGAGACGGTCGAGCTCATGCAGCTCGTGATCGCCGGGATCCGCAGCCGGGAACAGGACGGCCGCGAGGTGTCCCTGGCCGAGCTCTGACCCCGCTTTTTTCAACGCCCCCTCCTACCCTTATGCAACTCCGCTCCAGCCGTGTACTGAAACTCCTCGCCGCGGGCCAACTGCCCACGGTCCTGAAACTCAACCTGTCGGATCCGCGCGTCGTCGAGATCGCCGGCCTCTGCGGGGCCGACGCCGTCTGGCTCTGCCAGGAGCACGTGCCCAACGACTGGCTCGGCCTCGAGAATCAGATTCGCGCCGCCCGCGTGCACAACCTCGACACCCTCGTGCGCGTCACGCGCGGCAGCTACAGCGACTACGTCCGGCCGTTCGAGGCCGACGCCACCGGCATCATCGTCCCCCACGTCGCCAACGCCGACGAGGCCCGCCAGATCGTCGAGTGGGTGCGCTTCCACCCCGTGGGCAAGCGCGCCCTCGACGGCGGCAACCTCGACGGCCAGTTCTGCCTCGTCCCCATGGCGGACTACCTCCGCCACTCCAACGCCGAGCGCGTGGTCATCCTGCAGATCGAGTCCCCCGAGGCGCTCGAGCACGTCGAGGCGATCGCCGCCGTCCCTGGCTTCAACGGGATCCTCTTCGGCCCCGGCGATTTCAGCCACCGCATCGGCCTGGCCGGCCAGCTGGGCGCCCCCGCGGTCGTCGCCGCCCGCCGGCGCGTCGCCGCCGCCTGCCGCCAGCACGGCAAGTTCGCCATGACCGCCGGCCTGATCGCCCCGTTCCCCGAGCTCATCGAGGAGGGCTACCGCGTCATCGGCATCGGCGCCGATGTCCTCGGCCTCACCAGCTACGTCCAGCAGCGCCTCGAGGTGGTCCGCGGCCTCGTCTCCGCGCTGCCCGCCGCCGTTCAACCCCCGCCCCGCTCCCCCTACGCCTGACCCCCGCCCCCATGCCCTCCGCCACCCCCCGTCTCCATCAAATGGTCGCCGTCATCACCGGCGGCGGCTCCGGCTTTGGCGAGGCCATCGCCCACGCCTTCGCCGCCGAGGGCGCCCGGATCGTCATCGGCGACCTCGACGCCGCCAACGGCGAGCGCGTCACCGCCGCGCTCCGCGCCGCCGGCCACGCGGCGGCCTTCTGCCGCACCGACGTGAGCCGCACGGCCGACATGCAGCAGCTCGTCGCCACCGCGCTCGCGCAGTTCGGGCGCCTCGACGTCATGGTCAACAACGCGGGCATCAGCCACGCGAACCAGCCGATGCTCAACGTCACCGAGGAGCAGTTCGACCGCCTCTACCAGGTCAACGTCAAGAGCCTCTACCTCGCCGCGGTCCATTGCGTGCCGGTGTTCCGCCGCCAGGGCGGCGGCAGCTTCCTCAACATCGGCTCCACCGCCGCCGTCCGCCCGCGCCCCGGCCTCACCTGGTACAACGGCTCCAAGGGCGCCGTCGTCCTCCTCACCAAGTCCATGGCCGTCGAGCTCGCCCCCGACCGCATCCGGGTCAACGCCATCAACCCCGCCCTCGCCGAGACCCCCCTGCTCACCACCTTCATGGGCGGACCCGACACCCCCGAGACCCGGGCCCGGTTCCTCGCCTCCATCCCCCTCGGCCGGCTCGGCCGGGCGTCCGATGTCGCCCACGCCGCCGTGTTCTTCGCCGACCCGGCCTCGGAGTTCGTGACCGGCGTCTGCCTCGAAGTGGACGGCGGACGCTGCATCTGAGGCTCCCCTCCGGCCGCCCCCGACATGAAAATCATCAAGGCCGGCCGGCACCGGCTGTTCGAGACCGACCCGGACACGGCCAAGTATGTCAGCGAGCTGCTGGCCGAGCTGCGCCGGGGCGGCCTGGCGGCCGTGCGGGAGCTCAGCCGGAAATTTGACGGCTGGGCGCCGGAGGACTTTGAGCTGTCCGCGGACCAGATCCGCGCGGCCATCGCCCAGTGCCCCGCCCAGCTGGTCGCGGACACGGCGTACTGCCAGGACAACGTGCGCCGGTTCGCCACCGCCCAGCTGCAGATGTTCCAGCCGCTGGAAGTCGAGTCCCGGCCCGGGGTGTGGCTCGGCCACCGCCACCTGCCCGTCCGGAGCGTCGGCAGCTACGTCCCCGGCGGGCGCTACCCGATGTTTGGCTCCGCCCAGATGAGCATCATCCCGGCGAAGGTCGCCGGCGTGAAAACCGTTGTCGCCTGCACCCCCCCGATGAAGGGCGGCGGGGCCTTCCCGGCGACGATCCACGCCATGCACCGCGCCGGCGCCGACCGGATCTTCGTGCTCGGCGGCGTGCCGGCGATGGCGCTGATGGCCTTCGGCCTCGGCAGGGTGGAGCCGGTCGACCTGCTCTGCGGCGCGGGCAACCAGTTCGTGGCCGAGGCCAAGCGCCAGCTCTTCGGCCAGTGCGGCATCGACCTGCTCGCCGGCCCGACGGAGATCGCCGTGATCGCCGACGACTCCGCCGACCCGGCCCTCGTCGCCGGCGACCTGCTCGGCCAGGCCGAGCACGACCCGCACAGCGGGCAGCTCTGCGTGTGCCTGAGCGAGACGTTCGCCCGGGCCGTGCTCCAGGAGGTCGAGCGGCAGCTCGCCGTGCTGCCCACCCGCGACATCGCACAGCTTTCCTGGCGGGACCACGGCCAGCTCTACGTCGCCGCCGACGCCGACGAGGCCATCCGCCTGTCCGACGACTACGCCCCCGAGCATCTCGAGCTGCACGTCCGCGACCTGGACTATTATTTCGCGCGGCTGACCAACTACGGCTCCCTCTTCCTCGGCGAGGAGACCACCGTGGCCTACGGCGACAAGAGCATCGGCACCAACCACATCTTGCCCACGAGCCGCGCCGCGCGCTACACCGGCGGCGTCTGGGTCGGGAAGTTCCTCAAGACCGTCACCTACCAGCGCATGACCCCGGCCGCGAGCCGCGAGGTCGGCGCCGTCACCGCCCGCCAGTGCGACGTCGAGCGGATGCAGGCCCACGCCCTCACCGCCCGGGTGCGCGTTGACCGCTACGCCGGCTGATCCGCCACCCTTTCCTCCCTCCCCTCATGTCCGCCTACCCCCCGTTTTCCCTCCGCGACAAGGTCGTCCTCCAGTTCGGCGGCACCGGCCTGCTCGGCCGCGCCCTCGTCACCGAGCTCGCCTCCACCGGCTGCACCCTCGTGGTCGCCTCCCGGAACCAGGCCGCGCTCCAGGCGCTCGCCGCCCAGGAGCGCGCCGCCGGCCGCGCCGTCCAGGTCGAGACGACCGACATCGGCGTGGAAAGCTCGCTGACCGGCCTCCGCGACCGCGTGCTCGCGCAGCACGGGCGGATCGACGGCCTCGTCTACAACGCCGTCAGCCGCCCGATGCAGTCCATGGCCGACAGCCTGGCGCTCTGGCGCGAGTCGATGGAGACCAACGCCACCGGCTTCTTCTCCACCGTGCGCACCTTCGGCGACGCCATGGCCCGGCAGCAGGCCGGCAGCATCGTCAACATCTCCTCCATCTACGGCACGGTCGGCAGCAACCTCTCGCTGTACGAGGGCACCAGCATGTCCACCGCCCCCGACTATTACTTCCACAAGGGCGGCATGCTCAACCTCACCCGCTACCTCGCCTCGCACTACGGCCCCCAGGGCGTCCGCGTCAACGTGGTCTCGCCCGGCGGCATCTACAATCCCGGCGCCCCGCAGCCGGCCGCGTTCGTCGAGCGGTACAACCGCTGCACCATGCTCGGCCGCCTGGCCCAGGCCCGCGAGGTCGCCGGGGCCGTCATCTTCCTCCTCAGCGACGCCGCCAGCTACATCACCGGTGCCAACCTCCCGGTTGACGGCGGCCACACCGCCAAATGAAGCCCTGGCACTCCCTCGCGGGCAAAACCATCTGGGTCACCGGCGGCGCCGGCTACCTCGGCTCCGCCGTCACCGCCGCGCTCGACGCCGAATGCGCCCGGGTCGTCTGCTGCGACCTCCCCGGCCGCGCCGCGGCATTGGTGCGCGCGCAGTCGCTGGCCCGCACCGTGCCGCTCGACCTCGACCTCCAGGACGCGGCCGGCCTGCCCGCGGCGCTCGCGCCGGTGTTCGCCGCGCACGGCGTGCCCGACGGCCTGGTGCACCTCGTGGCCGCCTCGTCCGCCGGCCAGCGCCTCGAGACCCTGTCCGCGGAGGATTTCCGCCAGACCTGCGACCTCGCGCTCACCCCCACGTTCGTGCTCTGCCGGCTGGTCGCGGAGCGCATGAAGGCACGCGGCTCCGGCAGCCTCGTCCTGTTCTCCAGCATGTACGGCCTGGTCGCGCCGGACCCGCGCATCTACCCCGACCCGCTGGTGCCCAACCCCGTCGACTACGGCGCGAGCAAGGCCGCGCTGCTCCAGCTCTCGCGCTATTTCGCCGTGCACTACGGGCCCGCCGGCGTGCGCTGCAACTGCGTCACGCCGGGCCCGTTCCCCCGCCCGGAGGTGCAGCAGCAGCACCCGGCGTTCATTCGGGAGCTCGACCGCAAAACCGCCCTGCAGCGCATCGGGCAGCGCGACGAGATCGTCGGCCCCACGCTCTTCCTGCTCACCGACAGCGCCTCGTACGTCACCGGCCACAGCCTGGTGGTGGACGGCGGCTGGACCAGCTGGTAGCCCCGCCCGCTAGCCCTTCACCGCGCCGGCCGTCAGGCCGGAGATGAACTCCCGCTGCAGCAGGAGGAACAGCGCCATGATCGGCGCGATCGACACCAGCGTCCCGGCCATCACCAAGCCGTAGTCCGTGCCGTAGACCCCGCGCAGGTTGTTCATCGCGACGGCCAGCGGCTGCCGCTCCGCCGACTGCAGGATCAGCTGGGGGCCGATGAAGTTGTTCCAGGTCCCGAGGAACGACAGGATGATGAAGGCGCCCGTCATCGGCCGGACCAGGGGCAGCACCAGCTGGAAGAAAATCCGGAGCTCGCCGCAGCCGTCGAGCCGCGCCGACTCGATCAGCTCGGCCGGCACGCGGTTCAGCATCGCCTGGCGGAAGAGGAAGACGCCGAAGGCCGGGGTCAGCCCCGGCAGCAGGAAACCCGCGTAAGAGTCGAGCAGCCCGAGCCGCCACACCAGCTCGAAGCCCGGCGCCAGCAGCAGCGACGGCGGGAGGATCGCCGCGCCCAGCACCAGCGTGGTGAGCACCGCCCGGCCGCGGAACGGATACTTCGCCAGCCCATAGCCGCCCATCGCGCAAAACAGCGTCGCCAGCAGGCTCAGCCCGGCGGAGAGGAACACCGAGTTCACGATCGCCCGCGGGATCGGAAGCTCCACCAGCAGCCGCCGGAAGTTGTCCAGCGTCAGGTGGTCCCACGCCACGCCGAGGAAGCCGTCGCCCCGCGGCAGGAAGACCGACGTGAAGAAGTCGGTCTGGTTCTTCAGCGCCGCCGCCACCATCCAGGCGAATGGGACCAGCGTGACCACCGCGCAGCCGGTCAGCAGCGCGTAGACCAGGAGGTCCAGCAGGCGGGCGGCGGCCCTCGGCCGGGGGGGCGGGTTGGCGGGCGGCATGGTTCAGTACTCCTCGCGGCGCGCGAGCCAGCGCTGGAGCAGCGCCAGGCTGATGAGCAGGACCGCCAGCACCCAGCCGATCGCGCTCGCATAGCCGAGGTCGCCGCTGAGAAAGCCCATCTGGTAGAGGTACATCACCACCGTCAGGGCGCTGTTGTCCGGCCCGGCCGGGTCGCCCGTGGTGTTGAACATGAGGTAGGGCAGCTCGAACAGCTGGAAGCTGCCCGCCACCGACATCAGCACGACCAGCCCCGCCACCGGCCGGATCTCGGGCAGCGTCACATGCCAGAACCGCTGCCACGGCCCCGCGCCGTCAATCGCCGCGGCCTCCAGCAGCTCCGGCGACACGCCCTGCAGCGCCGCCAGGAAATAGACCATGTTGAACCCCGCATAGAGCCACACCGCCGCCAGGATCAGCGCGGTCATCACATACTGCTCCAGCCAGGGGAAGTCGGGGTCCCACGAACTGAACAGGGAGTGCAGGCCCGCGTCCACCAGCCCGGTGCGCCGCTCGAACATCAGCGCGACCAGCAGGGCCGCGAAGGCCAGGCCGACCAGCGAGGGGGCGAAAAAGACCAGGCGGAACCACGCCCGGCCCCGCAGCGACGGCCGGTTCAGCAGCAGCGCCAGCCCCAGCGCCACGGGCAGCTGCACCCCGACGCAGCCGAGGGTGAACCGCACCGTGTTCGCCAGCGCCTTCCAGAACAGCTCGTCGTGAAGCAGGTACCGGAAGTTCGCCAGGCCGACGTAGACCGTCGTGCCCGGCCCGTAGGTCTGCAGGCACGAGAGCACCAGCGAGCGACCCAGCGGCCAGGCGACAAACGTCGCAAAGCCGAGCAGCCACGGCGCGACAAAGAACCACGGGGCCCACCGCGGAAACGGCGGGGCGGAGCGGGGCGCGGCCGGGACGGGCGGGGTCATGGCGGGGCGGAGAGAAACACGTTGCGCGCGACCAGCGCGGTGAACTCCCGCTGCGCCGCGGCCAGCTGGCGCTGCGCCTCCGCCTCCAGCGCGGCCGGCTCGTCGACCCGGCGGTCCTCGGCGTACGCGACCAGCGCCGTCAGGCAGTTCGCCAGCCGCCGGGTCGCCAGCATGTTGAAGGGCGACGACGTCCGCTCCGGCACGTGCGGGGCCAGCCCGACATACAGCCGGCCCACCGGCTGGCCGCGGAAATACGGGTCCGGCTCGTCGTAGGCCGGGTCCGACCAGTTGGCCTTGAACGGCGAGATGATGCAGGTCGAGCGGTAGAGCGCCGTCGCCATCTCGCGCGACAGGTAGATCGCCTTGGCAAACTCCCAGTTCACCTCCGGCGTGCGCGAGGTCTTCGCCAGCGCCAGCATCGTGCCACCGAACACGCTGGTGCGCCGACCCCCGCGCTGCCACGCCGGCAGCGGCATCAGTCGCACCTTGCCGGCCAGCCCGGGGATCTGCTGCTTGAACGTGCCGGCCAGCCAGTCCGGCGCCATCACCCCCACCACCAGCCCGTCCACGATCAGCTGCTGCCCCGAGGCCGTGTTGATGTCCGCGAACCGGCTCACCCGGTGGCTCCCGGTGAGCCAGGTCGCCAGCCGCGCCAAGATCGCCGCGTTCCCCGGCCGGTCGAAGCACGGCCGCTCCGCCGCGTCGAAGATCGCGCCCCCGGCCTGCAGCAGCAGCACCTCCGTGCCGTACGGGTCCGCCGCCGAATAGTTCAGCAGGTCGCGGTCCACCCGGCCGTCGCCGTCGAGGTCCTGCCGCAGCGGCGCCATCACCCGGAAATAGTCGTCCCACGTCTCGATCTGGCGCACGTCGATCCCCGCCGCCTCCACCAGGTCCGCCCGGTACATCAGCATCACCGGGTGCACGTCGTGCGGGATGCCGAAGATGTGGCCGCGCGAGGTCCAGGGGCTCAGCGAGGGCCGGTTGATGCCGTCGAGCAGGCCTTCCGCCTGCAGGCGCTCCGTGAGGTCCACGAACCCCACGTCCGCAATCGGCCCGGTGAACGCCCGCCCGGCGATGCTGCGCTCGACCTCCATCACGTCGGCCACCGGCGTGCCGGTGAGGAAGCCCGAGAGCAGCCGCTGGTCCAGCACCGCGCCGTTCACCAGCGACATCTCCACGCGCCCCCCGGGGTGCGCGCGGTTCCACCGCACCAGCAGGTCGCGGTAGACGGCCTGGTGCTGCTTCGCAAAAATCCAGAACTGGGTCGGCTCGCGCGGCGCCACCGGGACCAGCCACAGGATCAGCGCCGACGACGCCGCCAGCAGCGCGATCAGCGCCACCCCGGGGGAGCCAAAGGTCAGGAGGCGGCGCAGGCGGGCGGGCATGGGAGGATCGGCGGGCCGGCGGCCGTCATTCCGGCGCCGCGTAGCCCGCGGCGCCGCCCAGCGCGAGCCAGCGCCGGTAGACCACCACGCCCGCCAGCAGCCCCAGCAGGGCCAGCAGGCAGCCGGCGGCGAAGGTGTAGCGGTAGTCATGGCCCAGCTGGTCGAGCAGCAGGCCCATCGCCGGCCCGAACCCGATGTTGCCCAAGGCCAGGATCAGGTTGCCGGCCGAGGCGAACTGCGCGAATTTCATCTTCGGGAACAGCATCTGCCCCAGCGCCGCCGCCCCTGTGAAGTAGCAGCCCGACAGCAGCACGTGCGCGAAAAAGACCGCGCCGAAGCTCGCCGGGCCCACGATGCCGAAGTAGCCCACCGCCATCACCGCCGCATACACCGCCAGCGTGCCCAGCGCCATCCGGACCGCGTGGAACCGGTCCGCCATCCAGCCGAGCGGATACGCCAGCAGGAGCGAGCCGGCATAGGCCGCGACCAGGTACCGCCCGTAGGTCGACATCGACAGGCCGAAGCTCTCCGCCGCATACACGCAGAACAGGTTGACCGGCGAGAACGCCAGCTGCGCCAGGGCCATCGAGGCGAAGACCCACAGGTAGTAGGGCCGGGAAAAACAGTCCCGGGCATAGGTCCGCACCGCGCCCACCAGGCCCGGCCGCTGGCCCGGGGCCGGCGGCTCCGGCGGCGGATAGTCCCCCTCCTTCACCCGCAGGCACATCAGGACCACGCCCCCGCCGTACAGCAGGCCGATGCCCGCCAGGATCGGCAGGAAGTGGTCCTTGGCGTGCCCGATCAAGTAGAAATTGAACAGCATCCCCGCCAGCAGGCTGACCGCGCGGAACATCCCGAAAAATCGGCCGATCACCTCGCGCGGCACCACGTCGTTGATCAGCCCGCCGAACACCGCGTTGGCCGCCACCGTCGCAAACTCGAACACCGTCCAGGACAGGCCCAGCACCACGATAACCGTCAGGTGGAGCGAGGCCGGCGCCCAGCCCATCCGCGCATGCAGCTCCGTCCCGATCCAGGGGCTGAACGCCAGCCCGCACATCGCCAGCGTCGCGATTGGCGAGGTGATCAGCAGGAACGGGATGCGCCGGCCCCAGCGCCCGCGGTGCCGGTCGCTCCGATAGCTGATCAGCGGCCCGAGGAACAGGCCGACCGCGGCCGGCAGCGAGAGCAGAAAGAGCCCCGTCAGGAAATCCGAGGCCTGGAACTTCCGCAGCATCAACTGCACGACCGGCGGCGCCGCCCGCTCCTTCAGCTGCCAGGCAAAGTCGCCCCACAGCATCCAGCAGAACAGCACCGCCAGGCCGCCCGCCGTGTACGTGAGCGTGCCCGCCTGCCAGCGCCGGCGCGGCCCGGGGACGGGCGGGGAATCGGACGGCGGGACGGCAGGGGGGACGGTCACGGGGGGGAACCTGAGGGGGAAAAGCGCGGCGTGTCGAAGGCGAAACGAGCCCGCGCCGACCGCCGCCGGCCTCCCGGGCGCCGCCCGTCTCCGCTCGGCGCAGGTGCAAATTCCGCCTGCTAGTGAGCAAGATCCGCGCAGCACCCCCGGGGGGTCGGGACTACCGTCGGCTACCATGAAAACCGTTCTGGTTCCCGTCGATTTCTCGACGACGACTGCACGGGTGGGTGAGGCGGCCCGGACCCTCGCCCAGCTCATCGGTGGCCGGCTGGTCTTCCTGCATGTCGTGCAGCCGCCCCCCGTGATGATGAACGAGTATTACGCCTTCGACCCCGCTCAGCTGGCCGCCGCGGTGGTGGCGGGGGAGAAATACGCGGACCGCAAGCTCGCGGAGCTGGCCCGGCAGTACCCGAACGCCGAGCCGCAGGCGCAAACGACGCGGGCCACCGGCGAGCCGGTGCCGACCATCCTCGCCCAGGCCGAAGCCGCCCAGGCCGATTACATTGTCATGGGGTCGCACGGCCACGGGGCCTTCTACGACCTCATTGTCGGCAGCACCACCCAGGGCGTGCTGAAAAAAGCGCACTGCCCCGTCCTGATCATTCCCAGCCCGCCGGCGAAATCCGGGAAGAAATAGTCCCGCCCGCGGCCGGAGCAGCCGGCCGCGCCGCCTGCCCGTTCGATTCCCCCGCCCCACTCCTAGACCGCCTGCGGCGCCGACCGCCCAACGGCCACCCCATGGAACTCAACGACGCCATCTATCAGCGGCGCGCGGTGCGCCATTACACCGATGCCCCGGTGCCCACGACCGCCGTCGAGCAGCTGCTCCAAGCCGCCCGGCAGGCGCCCAGCGCGGTCAACCAGCAGCCCTGGGCCTTTGGCCTCTTCCGGGACCCCGACTTACTGAACCGGATGTCCGAGCAGGCCAAGGTCTACCTGCAGGCCAACCTGCCCCGCGACCTCGCGCTGCATCATCTGTCGGACACGATCAGCCATCCCGGGTATAATGTCTTTCACCACGCCAGCACCCTGATCGTGATCTACGCGAAGCCCGCGCGCTTCGATCCCATCGAGGACTGCTGCCTCGCCGCGCAAAACCTGATGCTCGCCGCGCACGGGATGGGCCTCGGCACCTGCCCCATCGGCTTCGCCCGCCCCTGGCTCAACCTGCCGGAAGTGAAGCACGAGTTCGGCATTCCCCTCCGCTACACCGCCGTCATGCCCATCGTCGTCGGCTGGCCCGCCGGCCCCACCCCGCCCGTCCCGCGGCTCGACCCGGAGATCGTGTGCTGGCGCGAGACCCCCGGCCGCGGCCTCTCCGCCGTCCCGTTCCCGTTCGCGCCCCCGCCCACCCGCCAGCCGTGAGCCGGCCGCCCCGGGCTCAGGCCTCGCGCGACCACGGCTTGCCGTAGATCGAGGTGACCGCGATCGCCGGGTAGTCCGGCGCGCGGATGACCAGCTCGTTGCCCACCATCCGGACCTTGACCTCGGGGCGGAACGGGATCTCCGGCCGTTTGGGGTTGCCCCACGCCGGGATCGCCGTCGCCCCCTCGGCCCCGTGCTTGTCGCCCGTGTAGCTGAAACCATAGGACCACGGCCGGAGCAGCGACCACTGGCGGGCGCTCTCCACCCAGAGGTCGTGCCAGCCGATGACGATCCCGAGGTCCGGCGCCGGCGCCTCCAGCGCGGCCTGAAACGCCCCGGAGTCGGCCACCCGGGCACCCAGATACGCCAGGTCGTGCGCCTCCCACACCGTGCCGCAGAGCAGGTCGTAGTCGTCGTGCCATTCCGTGGCCGCCACGATGAAGCCGTAGTCGTTCTGGTAGTGCGCCAGCGTCCCGTCCATCGCGGCCAGGAAGGGCGCGGCCTCCGGCAGCGGCGTGACCGCGGCCAGCTCGCGCAGCGCGCGGAGAAAGAGCCCGCCGCCCGCCACCAGCATCGGCGACTGGCTGACGCGCCACGCGCCCTGCACCCGGTCGCAGGTGCGGTGCAGCCGCAGGCAGCCGCGGTCGTCGCGCCAGGCGTGGCGCATCACGTGCCGCGCCAGTTGCACCGCCGCCTGCAGCAGGACGGTGTCGCCGCTGAGCCGCCAGCCGTGCAGGTAGGCCGGCAGGATCACCCCGTAATACTCCGCCGGCTCCAGGTAGTCCGGCAGCGCGGTCGCGCGCAGCATCCCGCCGCTCTCGGCGTCGGGCAGGCCCGGCACAAAATGCTCGCGCAGGTGGGCGTGCAGGCCGCGCAGCAGCAGGTCGCGCCAGCGGGCGTCCGCCCCGAAGGTCTGCATCCACTCCCCCATCGCCCAGAGGCCGGCGCAGTCCTGGTTGACCGTGCCCACCAGCAGATGCCCCTCCTCCTCCGGACGGCCCGCGGCGCGCAGATAACTCTCGAGGTTTCGCCGCACCCGGTCGCCGATGCGCGCCCGGTCCTCCGCCGTGAGCGTGTGCGCGGCGACCCGGGCATAATAGGACAGGCTCAGGTCCTGCAGGAAGTTGTCCACGGCCGCATCGTTGAACCGCCGGCCGAATTCCGCACCGCAGCAGTCCCAGCGCTCGCTGGCCAGGAAGGTGGTGAGGACGTAGCGCACCCAGTCGCGCCCCGCCGCCTCGACCGCCGGCAGGCGCGTGTGCGCCGCCAGGTCGGCGAGCCCGAGCAGCCCCGGCGCGCCCCACGCCGAGTAGCCCGTGTAGTGGTCCTCCAGCACCGCCGGGTGGATGCGCCACACCGGGTGCGTGTGCACGCCGTGCAGCGCGCCGTCCGGCGCCTGCCAGGTCCGCAGGTAGCGCAGCAGCCGGCCGGCCGCCCCCTCGACGGAGAACGCGCTCATCCGCGGGCCTCCGGGCCGGCCAGCGCGGGCGGGGCGCCGGCGATGAGTAGGGGCGGGGTCATGACGGGTCAGGTCCGGGCCTGGAGCCAGCGGAGGACGTCGGCCTCGCGCGCCGGGGAAAAGCGCCCGGGCACGACGGTGACGTGTCGGCCGTGAAACACCCGGCGCGTCCCGGGCGGGCGGCCCTGCGCGTCGCGCGCGCCGACGACGAGGACGGGGGCCGGCTGCAGGGCCAGCGCCTCGGGCAGGTCGGCGGCGGCGAGGATGCCGGGAAAATACGCGTCGTGCGGCCAGACGGCCCGCCGCGCGGTCGCCAGCCCGGCAAACTCCGCGAGGGGGTCGAGCAGCAGCACCCCGCCCAGCCGGCCGTGCAGGCACGCCGCCAGCCCGGCCACCGTCGCCCCGAGGCCGTGGCCGCCGACCACGATCCGGGCCGCCGGGGTGCGCCAGGTGCGCTGCACCCAGTCCACCACCCGCACCGCCTCGCGCAGGCGCAGCGCCATCACCGACTCGCCCGTGGCGGCGCTGAGGTAGCCGCTCCAGCGGTCCACCCCGCCCCAGCCGACGACATCGTAGGGTGACGGCAGCGGCCGGGTGTCGCCCCACCCCGGCAGGTCCACCGTCAGCACCGCGCGCGGCCGCCCCCCGCGGCTGAACACGCCCGCCGCGCGATTGAGCCAGCCCCACTGCTGCAGCGCCGTCCAGCGCCCGCGCTCGTCGAAGAACACCAGCACGCCCGCCGCGTCCGGCGGGCGCAGCAGCGTGGCGGGCAGCTCCCACGCCGGCCCGTCGCGCAGGCTCAGCTCCTGAAAGGTGTGCACCCACAGCTGCATC